>ERZ838118.3941-NODE-3941-length-13480-cov-3.525661_pt1 | contig 13480 bp, 6 predicted proteins | sample MGYA00519863_ERZ838118 | MGnify/ENA primary metagenome ERZ838118 (study PRJEB31850, sample SAMEA3708827) | human gut metagenome | biome: human gut; feature: human-associated habitat; material: faeces | place: China | collected 2014 ...
GATGCAACAACCGTACTTTCCCGTGCCATCGTAGAACAGGGTATTTATCCGGCTGTAGATCCATTAGAGTCTACTTCCCGAATTCTTGACCCTCGAATCGTAGGTGAAGAACATTACCAGGTAGCCCGTGGTGTACAGGAAATATTACAGCGTTATAAAGAACTGCAGGACATCATTGCCATCCTTGGTATGGATGAACTTTCCGAAGAAGAAAAGGTTCTCGTAGCCCGCGCAAGAAAGGTACAGAGATTCTTATCTCAGCCATTCTTCGTAGCAGAGCAGTTTACTGGAACAACAGGACGTTATGTTCCTCTTGGGGAGACTATTCAGGGATTCAAGGAGATTCTCGAGGGTAAATACGACGAGATTCCAGAGGGAATGTTCTTAAATGCAGGAAATATCGACGATGTATTAGCCAGATATAATAAGTAGGTGATTCTATGGCAGACAAAACATTCCGACTCGAAATCATCGCGCCGGACAGGATTTTTTATTCCAATGACATCTACATGGTGGAATATAATACCGTAGAGGGAGAGGTGGGTATCTATGCCGACCATATCCCGATGACGCAGATCATTGCACCTGGCAGGCTTATCATTACCGAGAGGAATGAGGAGAAACAGGCTGCACTTCTTTCCGGCTTTGTGGAGATCACTCCTGAAAAGATGACTATTCTCGCAGAAGCAGTAGAATGGCCACAGAATATTGATGTCAATAGAGCCAAAGAAGCTAAGACCCGCGCGGAGAGGAGACTTTCTTCCGAACAGGGAGGAGTTGATATCGGTCGCGCAGAACTCGCCCTTAAGAGAGCAATTACCAGATTGGATGTGGCGGGGAAATAATTTTATAGTAAGACAGACGAAAACGAAGAACACCATATTCTCCTATCTGTGACTTTAGTCGCGGCACGTTGAATGCTCGCTTTAAGGCTCGCATCCAACGCTTGCTCCAAGGCCACAGATAGGAGAATATGGTGTTCTTCGTTTTCTGTCTATGACCCCAGCAGAATTATTTCCGCCGCTTTGTTGTGGTAATTGCCTGTTGGGTGGAAGATAGAAATTAAATGTAAACACAGAATAGCCGGTTTTTGTCTGTTGTCCCTACAATACCACAGCAACGAAATCTCCTTTTTTGTTAAAAATGAACATTGAAATTTTGTAAAAGTAATTTATAATATGCTATAAAAGGTAAAATGAGTACCAAATGTGTATTACAAATATTAGATATTGTGATATCTTCGAAAGAAAATAAAAAGAAGATTATAAGATTATGATGTATGAGGAGCTTATTGTTATGGAACACATGCAGATTAGAATGGCAAAGATGGAAGATTTAGATGAGATTGCTTTTGTGGAGTCAGAATGTTTTCCTTTTGGGGAGGCGGCGACAAAAGAAAAATTTGCAGAGAGAATTAAGGAATATGGAACCCATTTCTGGCTGATGTGTGAGGAAGAGAAAGTAATTGCGTTTGTAGATGGAATGGTAACGGATGAAAAAAATCTGACAGATGAAATGTATGAGAAGGCTTGCCTTCATGATGAAAAGGGAGCGTGGCAGATGATTTTCGGAGTAAATACATTGCCGAAATATCGAAGACAGGGCTATGCGGAAAAGCTGCTTCGCTACGCAATCAATGATGCAAGAGCACAGGACAGGGAAGGCCTGGTCCTGACCTGTAAGGATAAATTAGTTCATTATTATGAGAAATTTGGTTTTCAGAATGAAGGTGTTTCAGAATCAGTACATGGTGGAGCTACGTGGTATCAGATGCGACTGACATTTTAATATTAATGAGCTGAGAGGGTTTGAAAAATCATTCTTGCAATCTGCACGTTCTAATTTGCAGAAAGTATTTCAAACACGCTCTGGTATACTGAAGGTTTTCGCACCATTTTCACTGGACAAATACTATAGAATGCTTATAATAAATAGTAAGAAATGATTTTGAATAATTCTGGAATTGTACACTGCGCGACACGAACCAGAGGAAGAGAGGAAACCGCTATGAATATGCAGGAATTGTTAACATATGTAGAAGAACTGACATTTAAAACATCTATGTTTGGTTATGATAAAGATGAAGTTGATATTCAGTTAGATAAAATTTGTGATGAAGCAGAAGCTATCATTTTAGCGAAAGAAAAAGAGATAGAAGAACTGAAAAAAGAGAGCAAGACAGCTCTTGGTATTGCGGCAGCAGCTACAGGAAAGACGATGGAAGAACTGGAAAAAGATACACAGGAAGACATCGTTGAGACAGAGGAACAGCCAGAAGAGACAAAGAATCCAGAAGAAGGTATACATATCCAGGAGGAAGGTTCAGAGACAGTTACAACGGAATCTCCAATATCCACAGTAGCCGTAGCCAATGCAGATGAAGCACAGGATGAGATAGAGACTGTAAGGGCACAGTTAGTAGCAGCACAGAAGAAAGTAGCTGCCTTAGAGGCAGAAATCGCAGCAGAAAAAGAAAAAACAGAGAAAGCGATAGCGCGTGCCGAAGAAGCGGAGAAGTCTGCCGAGAATAATAAAGCACCAGAGACAACAGACGAGGCTTATGAGCGTTACATGAAGAATGCAGATTTACTTTGCAAGCAGCTGTCAGATTTAGAAGGAAGACAGAATGCAATTCTAGATGAAGCCAGAGAACAGGCAGAAAGAGAAAGAGAAAAGGCAAGACAGGATGCAGCCGATATTATCGGAGAAGCAAGAAAAACAGCCGAAAGACTCTTAAAAGATGCGCAGGAGAATAAGGAAAACGCCATTGAAGAAGCGAAGAAAATTCATGAGGACAGCCTTCGTAAAGTGGAAGAAGAGAAGAAACAGTGCGATGAATTATCAGCACAGAAAGCTGCTATGGTTAATTCCTTAAAGAAACTGACAGAAGACACCGCGCGCCTTATGGAGAAGATGCAGGGATAACTATTTGATTCACTGAGAGGAAAACGCAGAAGGAATGAATGCAAAATAGTCTTTGGAAAGAGATAAGGGGGAGAAATCAGAATACTACTGCTTGCTCGGAAGATAGGGCATGCAGAAAATAAAAAGAATAGACCATTGCAAATGTAATGTGAGAGCAAGTAAAAATGCCGAACAGGCATTTTCTACGCAGTGATATCTTTACATTTGCAATGGTCTATTCTTTTTATTTTCGTCTGTTTCCTTCAAAATGAAATAGTAAATATGTTTGCAAAAAGAAGTAAAATCAAGTATTATTTCTATATGTATCCTTATCAATAAAGACATGAGAATACAGTAATATAAACACAGTAGCACAGATGAAGGGAGATTTACTATGAAACGTGCGGGGAAATTGTTTTTAGTAGTTGTTCTTGTACTGTCTATGTTTTGGACCTCTACAGGAACATCGAATGTTCTTGGAGTATTTGCGGAAAATTCTGCGGCAATTCAATCTGTAGAGGAAGACAAAGAAGCAAAAGCTGGCGCAGAAGGGAAGGATTCAGATATAGAGAATACCGGAGAAAGTACGGCAGCTTCGAAAACAACGCGGGAAACGACCTCAAAAAAAGAAGAGACAACAACGCAAGAAGCTGAAACGAAGAAAGAAGAAGCAACTACTCGGGAAAAGAAAGAAGAATCTACAACGGCTGCGAAGAAAAAGACAGCAAAGAGTAAGATTGCTACGCAGGATGCCGCCGAGGCAGGAACGGAAGGGTCGGACAGTAACAGTTCGAATCAGAATATTGCCAGGGCAGCCAAAATTGATATAGCAAAATGTATAACAGCCGTAGATATGAGTGTTACCATTAACGGTAAGAAGACAGCGTTAGATGATCTGCCTGCAGATACACTGGTTCCAAGAGGAGCGCCAGTCAGTATAACCGTAAAGTATGACAATGTAGATCATGCTCTTGAGAATCTCGGCGAGGGAACGGTTTTATATTATCAGCTTCCAGAACAGATTGAAATTGTTGCTGCTCAGCAGGGAGATTTAACCGAAGAAGGTAAAGTAGTCGGTAAGTTCACGATCAGTAAAAAAGGTTTGGTTGAGATTACATTTACAGAAGGCTATCTTACAGACTGTGGTGGAAAAATAGAACAAGGAAGTTTCTGGCTTAACGGAAACTTTAATAAGGAATTTGGTGGTAAAGGGCAAGAAACCATTATTTTTGGACCAGTAAAGAAGACCATTCATTTTGATCCAAAATTGGAAGAAGATAAAACAAATTTGAATGTTACAAAGAAGATTACCGGATTTGATGCGAAGACACAAAAACTCACTTATAAAATTACAGTAACAGCACCGGATGATAATACACAGACAGTAAAAGACGTAAAGGTAACGGATGTGTTTGCAGACAATTCTTTGAAGATGCTGGAGAATTTATATAAGGATATAAAGGCAAGCAAAGGAACATTTGATGCAAAGACAGGTATCTGGACAATTGGGGATATGGAAAAGGGAGAGGTACAGAATCTTACCTATTCTGTTAAGATAAAGAATAGCTGGGATGATACTATTACAGATAAGACCATATCTAATACAGCTACAGTAACTGCCGGAACAGAGAAGAAAGCAGAAGTTACTTCGAATAAAGTCTTTAACAATAACCTGAATATTACAAAGTCAACAGTTGATGGACAATATGGTACTTCAAAAGGTATTCATGTTGACGCGACAGGAACGTGGATAAAATATACAATCACTGTAAATGCATCAAATGTAAATCAGGATGATGCAAGTGGAGTTAAAGTAACTGATATTTTCAGTGATAATAAAGAGGATATAGAACAATATTATGCAATAGAAGGTGCAGCACAGACAAATAGCACGGAACCGGGTGCTGGAGAAATCTATATTGATAATAACAAGAAAGATTTCATCTGGAATATTGGAACAATGAAGCCGGGCGAGACAAAGACGCTTACATATTGTGTTAAATTAAAAGACTCTGTATGGGAGAATAGTGGAAATACCAGTGATACAGTTAAGAAGAAGTTTACAAATAAAGCGACCCTTACTGCAGCAGGTATGGAAGAAGATAAGTCTGCGACGACAACAGTAAACCTTAAAAAGAAATGGATTTCTAAAAAGGGAGAATGGGATGCCGCAACAGGTAAAATGAAGTTTACAGTTCAGGCAAATAAAGGAGATAATAACTCTCCAGTACTTGACAGAAACTTTACTTTCACAGACAAAATGACCGGTGATTATGCGTATACAGGAGATTTAATAATCAAAGCCAAAGACGCAAGTGGTAAGACACAGTGGACAGACATTATTTCATTGGACGATTCAGACAAGCAGACACCAGAGCATGGAACTTTTACATGGAATACAGATGGTGGATGGACATACAAAGCAGCGCAGGCTGGAGAATTTGTATATTATCTTACTTACTATGCAAAGCCAACAGCTAACGGTCATAACCATATAAGCAATACTGCTTCTATTGGCATTAACGGAAGCTCCTATGAGCACAAGACAAACTGGAGCGGAACCGGTTCAGAAGAAATTGCTTTAACAAAAGAGTATGTATCCGGCGTTACTACAGGAAAAATGAAGTGGAGAACAACGATTCCGGTACGTGTTGTGGAAGGTTCTGCTTATGTGGATACAATTTCATCTCCAAGGAATCATAAATTTGTATCTGAAGATAAATTAAGAGAAGGATTAGATATTTATTTTGGACAGGAAAGCAACAAGTTAAAAGAGGGTAAAGATTATACACTTACTTATAATGATGATTATAGATTTACTATTACTTTCCTGCATGAAATTGTTGCAAACAGTACGAATAGAATTGTTATTACCTATTATACAGAGAATACAGTAGCAAGAAATGATGCCAAGTACAAAGATGGGGATAAATTTACCTATACTAATACAGGTAAGTTAACAATCCGAGAGGGGCAGGAACTATCAGTCAGCGATAGTACGGTATGGTATAAACACTCCTCCATCAGTAAGGAAGCCGGCGATTATGACAAGACAAATCATACAATTCGCTGGTTCATCACACTGAACAAAGACGGCACACTTGGTACGCTTGATGGTGAAAACAGTGTTGCAGCAATTACTGATACCTTGCCCGAAGGTCTTAAGTATGTAACAGATGGAAGTACACAAAATATACAGATTACTGAACGGGGAAGGCAGGCAGCACAGGTTGCGATAGATAGTAACAGTGTTAAATATGATGAAGCTTCCCGTAAGTTGACATTTAATGTTACCGGTTTGAAATCTGACAGCAAAAACAGTAATGAAGGCTATGTAAAAATAGCGATTGATACTCTTGTTGATGATGAATATATTGGTCTTTATACAGAAAAGACTTATGAGAATAAGGCAAAAGTAGAATATGATGGTAACACCAGTCCAGAAGCTGCTGCAACTAAGACCATAAAGAATACTACTCTTAAGAAAGATTCAGAATATATAAATGGTTCTGCCGCAACTTATACATTAACAGTGAATCCAAATGGAGAGAATCTTTTAAAAGATAAAGACACAATTACTGTTGTGGACCAGATGCCGAAGATTATGACTCTGCTTTCAGATAGTATCACTGTGAATGGAGAATCTCTGGCACAGTCTGGATGTACATTTATAACGGGAGCTGGAGATGCAAATAATAACGAATACAGATTTACAGTTCCAGATGATGAAAAGGTTGTAATCAAGTATAAGGTTACGATAAATGCTGCAGAAGATACCGCAGTTACTTTATCCAATACTGCATGGTATGAGGGAGTTGAAAACACGGCAATTAATAACTCAAAGGAAATAATTGTTTTAAGTGCCGGAGCAGAAATTACTGGTTCAAGAAGTTTTTCTATTTTAAAAGTGGACAGTCAGACACAGGCACTGATTGAAGGTGCAAAGTTTAAACTGGAAAAGGCGAAAGTCGAGAATGGAGAAATTACTGGTTTTGAGACAGTAATGAATGAGGGAAAAGAGACACAAACGACCGATAAGAATGGAAAAATTAAATTCACTGGTTTGAAAAAAGATGGTTTATATCGTTTTACAGAAGTCAGTGCAGCACCTGGATATAAGAATTCCGGTAAAACAATTTATGTTGCATTTACAAAAGCAATGCAGGATTTTGGTGCTAAAGCAGGATATACGGTAACAGGAATTGCAGGTGGTGCGACCATACAGGTAGAAAACATGCCAGCCGGCAGCCTCACCATCGAGAAAAAAGTAATCGGTAACAACATTCCTGAAGAAACCTATGAAATGTCAGTAACTGCCGCTGAAGGTAACACAGATACTGATCTCACAAAAGCAACAGTAACAGACACAACCGATAACAATGCAGCAATTACGCCAGCTATTTCAACAAAAGATGGACAGAGTACATTGACCTTTAGTTTAAAAGCCGGACATAAAGCAAAAGTAAGCGGACTTCCAGTTGGAACTTACAATGTGACAGAGAACGCTGCAAGCCGGTCAGAAACAGATAAAACAGCTTATACGGCAAGTTATTCTGTAGATGGCAATTCTGTCTCAAATGTGAAAGTTAAAGTGGCACAGGATGCAGATTCTAATGCAGTTCCAAATGTGACAGTAACTAACACCTATAAAACAGAACTGAAAGTCCTTAAGAAAGATATCGGAACAGATGCACCTCTTTCAGGAGCGCAGCTTGCAATTTACAATAACTCTGATGTAACTTTTGACAGCGAAGGCAAAGCCACAGTAAAAGCTGGCGCAACAGCCGTAGCATCCTGGACCAGTGGAACAGATGCAAAAGACCTTACCGGAAAGGTAGTGGCAGGTGGAAACTATGTTTTAGTTGAGACAGCCGTACCAACGAGCGATTATGTTCAGGCAGCAGCCATTCCATTTAAAGTGGATGCAGAAGGCCAGATTCAGGTTGCAGATGCTTACGCAAATAACTATAATGACAGCACCCACACCATTACATTAAATAACCAGAAAAAGACAGGAAGCCTTACTGTCAAGAAGATTATCGAAGACGGTGAAGCAGACACAGCATTTGACTTTACAGTTACATTTACAAACTTTAATAATGGCAAAGGTGGTGATGTCACTGTCACAAGAAAAGGTAAAGAGGGAAAAGACCAGCCTGAAACAAAAACAGTTAAGCCAGATGCAGATGGAAGTCTTAAATTAGAGCTGAAAGCGTTAACAAATAATGAGGCAGTTAAGATTTCCGGAATTCCATACGGTACATCTTACACAGTAACAGAGGCACAGCAGGAAGGCTATCTCGAGACAGCAAACAGCAATCTTACTGGTGTCATTGGAGATAACGGAACAGCAGCGAATGGTGTAGAGCGAGTAGCAGATGCAGAAGCTTCTATCACTAACACAAGACTGACCGGATTCACTGTTAAGAAGTTAGCAGAGTACGGACAGTACACACCAGATGCAGAAACAAAAGATAAAAAGCAATTCAAGTTCAAAGTAACTTTAACAAGAAATGATGCGGTTTATACACGCAAGTTCACAATCAAGTACAGCGATAAAGAGCAGAGTGAAGAAGTTACAGCAAAGAATGGTGTATATGAATTCGCATTAAAGGATACACAGAGTGCGGCATTCAGCGATCTTCCTTCTGGTACAAAGTACACAGTAGAGGAAGTAGCAGATGCTGACTATGATGCTTCTGTAAAGGTAAATAATACGGTTCAGAATGCAGACAGTAACAACAATGCAGATAACAATAAAAATGTTGCAGCTGCAGCAGAAGGAACCATTGATAAAACAGGGGATACCGTAGAATTTACCAACACAAGAAAGCTCGGCGCTTTCTCCTTCACAAAGGCTGTAAAAGGGAATATGCAGGATAAGGAACAGTCCTATGACTTCTATGTTGAAGTAGATGGCAAACCATTCAACGGCAATGCAGCAATCACACAAAAGGACACAGAGAAGTCAGATGATGCAGATACTCAGAATAAGACCGAAGAAGACAAGAGTGAGAATACTGCAGGAACAACTGTGCAGGTTACTGACGGCAAGCTCAGCCTGACCGATGGTCAGAGCGCAACAATTGCAAACATCCCAGCTGGCGTATCCTACAGCATTAAAGAAACAACCGGAGACCGCTACGTAACTCTTATCAATGACAAGATTACGGCTGAGACAACAGGCACAGTAGAAGAAGGGAAAACAACCGAAACACAGTTTGTCAATCAGGTAATTCACCTCAACATCACAAAGACAGATCTGACGGGTGAAAGAGAAGTTGCCGGTGCAGCAATGACACTTTATAAAGCAGAAGATGTCAACGAAGACGGCACAGTAAAAGACGGTGCCGAAGCGCTTGACAGCTGGGTATCCGGCAAGGAAAGTTTCCATGACTTTGGACCAGCTATAAAGGCAGGCGAGTCCTATGTTCTTGTCGAGACCGCAGCACCAGATGGCTATACTTACGCAGAAAATATTTCATTTACTGTGAATGCAGATGGAACAATTAAGACAGATGCTGAGAAGACAACGGATAAAGAAACAGGCGAAGATGTTTATCTTGTAAAAGATGATGTAACAAAAGTATCTATTAAGAAAATGGATATTACAGGCAATAACGAAGTTGCCGGTGCCAGACTTCTTTTAAAAGATAAAGAAGGAAATGTAATCGAAAGCTGGATGTCTGCGACAGAAGCCCATGTATTTGAGCAGAAACTCATTGCGGGAGAAACGTATACACTTGCAGAGGTTACTGCGCCAAGCGGTTATGAAGTTGCAGCAGATATTACATTTACTGTAAATAAAGACGGAACGGTTTCTATTGATGGTAAAGCAGTGGATGGCAACGAAATTATCATGAAAGATGATACAACACCAGTTGGTGAAGAGGGTAAACTTGTTGTAAGTAAGCTGGTTACATTCCAGGGCAAAAATCAGGCAGTAAACAGAACTTTTTACGTTGCATTATTTAGCGATGCCGACTGCACACAGAAAGTTTCTAATGTAAAAGAATTGAAATGCGAGGGCGCATGGTCAGCATACACTGTATTTGAACACCTCAAAGACGGAACATACTATGTTGCAGAAACAGATGAGGATGGTAATAAGTTAGAATCTTCCGAAGTTTGCAAGATTGAGGGTAATGGAACAAAATGCGAGATTACTCCAACACAGAAAACAGCATATGCTGTCATTGAAAACCAGCTTCTTATTCCGGAAGATGACTTCTTAAATACCTTACATAATCTTACTGTAACGAAAAATGTTACATTAGATGGAGAACAGATTTCTGAGAAGTACAGTGGAACATTTTATGTAAGCCTGTTCACAGACCCTTACTACACAAACCGTACAGGTGATGTGAAAGAATTACAGATTCAGAATGGTAAGAGTACTTCCGTAAGCTTCACAGATTTAGCAGATGGAACCTACTATGTGGCTGAGACAGACAAAGACGGTAATCCGGTAGAGAACACGGACTTTGGCTTTGATGTAAGCTATGATGGAGATATCACTGTTTCCTTCACAGAGCAGAACACCGACAGCACATTAGCAATCACAAACGATATGACCGAGAGAAATCCGGAATATAAAAAATATTCAAAAAAAGAAGACGATGGTGATGACGGCAAAGAGAAAAAGAAAACAAGCACCAGCAAGAATAACTCTTCTAACAAAACAACCAAAAAAGGTAAAAACTCAAAGACCGGAGATAACTCACATATCCTCTTTTACGCAGCATTAGCAGCCGCGGCCCTTGCAGCAGGAAGTGCAGAAGTATATCGTAGAAGACGCAGAGCAACAGGAAGAAATAAACACGACAGATAGAAAGATTTTGATTTAAATCAGGAGACGAACCCCGAAATAGTTATAGCTATCTCGGGGTTTTCTCCAGTTTCATCAAGAGGGATACATATGTTAAAATTAATAATTTTTGATATGGATGGTTTAATGTTCGCCACAGAACAGGTAAACTACAGAGCATTTACCGAAATAGTAAAGGAAGAGGGATATACTCCAACCTTTGAACAATTTATAGGGTTTCTGGGAATGAATGCAAAAGATATTCAGAAGAAATACTATGTTTATTATGGAGAAGATGTAGATGCGGAAGGCATTTACAAAAAAGTTGGTAACCGCTCCAAACAGATAATCAGAGAAGAAGGAGTTCCTGAAAAAGAAGGCCTGAGAGAGCTTTTGCAGGTTGTCCGGGAAAAAGACTTGCAGACAGCCGTAGCGAGCGGCTCAGATACAGATGTTATTAAAGAATACCTGGACAGAACTGGGTTAAACGAATATTTTGATATGGTGCTTTCTTCAAAAGATGTGAAAAGGGGCAAGCCATTCCCAGATGTATTTTTGGAGATTTGCAAAGCATTTGATGTAAAGCCAGAAGAGACACTTGTATTAGAAGATTCCGCAAATGGCGTGCAGGCAGCTCTTGCAGGTAATCTGCCTGTTATAAACATTCCAGATTTGCTTCCAATACCAAAAGAACAGCAGGAAAAATGTGTAGCGGTAGTGGAAAATTTAAAAGAAGTAATTCCGTATATTTAATAACGGTATGAATCGAAAACAAGTTGTATCTGTCTGATAAAAATAATAGATAAGCACGAATCATTCTCATTTTGCATATGATAAATCAAACTGGGCGAAAGCAGGAAACCATTATATGAATAAAAAAGGAGACTTTGATTTTGAATGGCTGCCGGGATTTCGAGAGATGATGGCATGTCAAAATGAGGAACAAAATACACAGCAGGAAACTGACTGGGGCAATGAAAATCTTCAAATAGAGGCATTACTTCCTCCAGAGCAGTTACAACAGGAAGAACAGCGATACTGGAAAGACTACGAATATTTTATCCAGATGCTGCCGATGGTCGCAAGAGAGGTGTGGATTGTTGGAGATGCCCTGCTTGATCAATATGAGTACAAGGGAAGTCCGATTTATTCTGAATATCCAGACAAGGTAACTATTTTAAAAATTGCGGATATGGTGTATGATAAGTTAAAGTATCGCGAGGAACAGGAGATGATACAGGCTGATGATGAAGAGATGATAAGAAATCCATACTTTGTAGAAGTCTCTCTCCGGGATGCCATCACTCCATTTCGCACATTGATACAGGTAATACTACATTGGAATATTAATCATAGAAGACAGCGCTATTACCGCAGACAGAAAGTATTTTCAACACAATAATGCAAAAGATTCTTATGTCCGCAAGATGAATATTTTAAGAGATGTTCTGATATTTTCAGTATAATATTCAAGAATGCCCTGGCATTCTTGCTGCGAGATGCGCGTCTCTGCAAGTCTGCCGGGGAGAAATACCGAGTATAGATTGAAAATAAATAGTGGAAAAAGCGCTGGCAGTATAATGTGGTTACTGCTATAATATACATTTATTATCGAAATAAATAACAGGAGAATAAACATGGAGTTTTTACTCACCAAAATCAAAGAAAATTTAAATGAGCAGATGCTTCTTCTCACGATAAGTAATCCAAGAAAAGCAGAAGAAGTGAAAAAGTACAATATTCGCCCGATTCTTGTGAAGGACAAACTTGTTTTTCAAAGTGCAGCGTATACAAAAACGCAGGTTTTTCATAAGAATCTTAGCAAGAGAGAATTATTAGAAGAAGTGCAAAAGATACTTCCCTTATATAAACAGGTACAGCTGCAGACTTCTGGTGCAGAGCTTACAGCACTTATCAACAAAAAGGGAAAGGCAGCAATTAAAGTAAAGAAGCAGAATAATCCGGCTGTGGCAAAGCTGTCATCAGATAAAAGTCATTTGCTTCATAATCGAACAAAGAAATACATTTTACCAGAAGGAGTTGCTGTCCCATTTTTAAAAGATCTTGGAGTTATGACAGCAGAAGGAAAGATTGTGCGGACAAAGTACGATAAGTATCGCCAAATTAACCGCTTTTTAGAGTTTATAGAGGATGTGCTGCCGAATCTTCCAAAGGACAGGGAGATTACAATTCTTGACTTTGGGTGCGGAAAGTCCTATCTGACATTTGCTATGTACTACTATCTTAAAGAGTTAAAAGGTTATGATATTCGTATTATCGGTTTGGATTTAAAGAAGGATGTTATAAAAAACTGCAGCCGTCTGGCTGTGAAGTATGGCTATGATAAGCTTAATTTCTATGAAGGTTCCATAGAAGAATTTGAAGGCGTTACACAGGTAGATATGGTAGTAACACTCCACGCCTGTGACACAGCGACGGACTATGCTTTGTATAAGGCATTACGCTGGGGCGCATCTGTTATTTTATCCGTCCCATGCTGCCAGCATGAACTTAATAAGCAGATTTCTGCATCAGAATTTGAGCCAATAACAGATTATGGCATCTTAAAAGAGCGCTTCTGTGCGCTTGCAACAGATGGTATCCGTGCCAAAATTTTAGAAGAACAGGGATACGATACACAGATTTTAGAATTTATTGATATGGAGCATACACCAAAGAACCTTTTAATTCGTGCCTTACATCGGAAAAAGCCGTCCGCAAACAAGAGAGAAAAGGCTTCAAAAGAGGTAAATGCATTTTGTGAACAGT
>ERZ838118.3970-NODE-3970-length-13343-cov-18.520846_pt1 | contig 13343 bp, 6 predicted proteins | sample MGYA00519863_ERZ838118 | MGnify/ENA primary metagenome ERZ838118 (study PRJEB31850, sample SAMEA3708827) | human gut metagenome | biome: human gut; feature: human-associated habitat; material: faeces | place: China | collected 2014 ...
TTTCTGCGATAATTTGCGTTAATCTGCGTTTTATTATTCATTATGACACACCTCCACTTCTTTTTAGGCAGGAGCAAAATTCGTTTTTTAAAACGTATGAAACGTAAGCGGCTCCCCTCTTTTTATGATTGTATAATCTGCTTCAGGTAATCCGAAGGCGAGACGCCGAATTCTTCTTTAAAGCATTGGCGGAAATACCCCGTACTGTTCATTCCTACTTTATAGGCGATTTCAGAGATGTTGAACTTTCCTTCAAGTAGTAAACGTTCGGCATTCTGCATTTTCACTTTCCGGATATATTCGTTAGTCGATAATCCCGTTAGTGCTTTCATTTTCCGGTAGAGAGTGGAGCCGCTCATACACATTTTGTCTGAAAGATAGGTAATATCAATCTTCTCTGAAGAGAGGTTTTCTTCGATTAAAAGGGTGATTTTTTCAATAAATTCATTATCTAGCTTACTTAGAGCTTCGGCTATTACGATACGTTTTTCTCTTAAATCCGCCTGATTGCCCGGAACGGATTGTGTTTGGAATTGGGTGATCAGTTTCTTTCTTGATTCCAACAGATTATTGATACGGCTGCGCAGTAGAGAAGCGCTGAAAGGCTTTGTCAGATAAGAATCGGCTCCTACCTCATATCCTTCTTCTTTGTCTTGCAGAGAATCCTTGGCTGTCAATAGGATGACAGGAATATGACTGGTTTGTACATCCTCTTTTAATTGGCGACATAGAGTGATACCGTCCATGACAGGCATCATAATATCGCTGACTACAATATCGGGGATCCGGTTAAGGGCTTGTTGCTTCCCTTCTTCTCCGTTGTAGGCTGTGAGTACTTCAAACGAATCAGCGAAGGATTCGGATATATATTTCTGTATCTCTTCATTGTCTTCTACAATCAACAGGATTGGTTTTCCGGTATCCAAAGTGGCTTCTTGTGGATATTCAAGGCTTGCTTCCGGGTTCGTATCCTCTTGAATCGGTTCTGTAGAATCTGCGTGTAAGGCATTGGGATAGATATTATCCGTCAATAAGCTGATATAGAATGAGCTTCCTTCGTTTTGTATGCTTTCTGCCCGGATTTCTCCTTCATGCAGGGTGACCAGATTCTTCACCAAAGCCAAACCAATGCCTGTGCCGGATGCCTGATGCTTGCCGCTTTCCTGATAATAACGGTCAAAAATATGTGGCAGGGCTTCAGCAGAAATTCCATATCCCGTATCACTTACTTTTATCTCTGTATAAGCTACTTCATTACGCATTGTCTGATACAAACTTAGAGTGACGCGCCCTTGTTCCGTATATTTGATTGCGTTGGAAATAAGATTATCCAAAACAATGGTAATGATTTCCTTATCGAAAAAAAGAAACATTTCTTCTTTCTCTATTTGAATCTGGAAGTCAATCTTGGTCTTTTGATTTAGTTCTTTGTATTTAAGTCCTATCTCATAAATCAAAGGAGCGATATTGCCTTTGCTGACGCACAATTTCTTATTTTGCGTCTCTGTCTTTCGGAATTCCAGTATTTGGTTAATCAAGTTGAGCAGCCGTAGCGCACTTTGATGGATGACAGATAACTTCTGGGCTTGTTTTGCCGGAAGTGAGGTTTCTTTTTGCATATCTTCCAAGGGACCGAGGATTAAGGTCAACGGTGTACGTAGTTCATGGGTGATATTGGTGTAGAACCGCAGACGTTCCTGATTCAATTCCTGTTCCTGCTCATGGTTTTTCTTTTCCAAAATATAGAGGCTTTCTAAATCCAGCTTCTTTTTATATGCATGCAAGATAAGATAAATGATGCTGATAGATACTAAAATATAGATAAGCTTTGCCCACCATGTCAGCCAAAGAGGGGGATTGACACGGATGGTAAGTGAAGTAGCTTCTTCCGGCCATTCTTGGTTATGTACTCGTGCTTTGATTAGGAACTCATATTTTCCCGGAGGAATGTTTCGGAAAGTGACACTGTTGTTCTCATTGACGGTGTACCATGAGTTCTCAAGCCCTTTCAGCATATAAACATACTCCACTTGGTTGACAAGTGAATAGTTTTGCACATTAAATGTAAGTCCAAAGCTATTTTGCGCATGACTTAATTCTACATTCTGTCCTTTGGACAAGTTGATAATCATGTCGTTATTTTCCAGATTGCTCAATCGTCCCAGTATTTTCATTTCCGTGATAACTGCTACCGGAGTAGGTTGTTCATTCATTGTAATATCAGGATTAAAACAACATACTCCATTGATAGAACCGAAATAAATCCATCCGTTCTTGTTTTGCGTTACACAACCGCTTGAGAAACTTCCCGCCGGAACATCGTCAGAATGACCATAGTGATAGAAACAATCTTTGGCTGTCACGTAGCAGCTGACACCTTTATTATTGCTAAACCATATATTACCTTTCTTGTCTTCTGTTATTGCACAGATATTTGTATTGGTTAAACCATCTTTTCGTTGATATGTTTTGTAGGTTAATACATTGGTTGAAGGAAAACAGACTAGTCCTTCTCCTGTCCCTATCCACATTCTTTTGTGTTTATCCTGTATGATCTGATTGACGGTATTGGAACAGAAGCCCTCCCTTTGGACAAAGGTCTTGATTTGTTGTAGATCGGGCGTGTATACGCCAAGTCCGTCTCCGAAGGTCCCAATCCAGAAACGCCCTTTCTCATCTTGAGCTATAGAACGTACAAAATCACTGTGTAGTTCGCTGTTTTCAGTGTTGTAGTGTCGGATAATTTCCATGTTGAGGGGATTCAATACAATGATTCCTCCGCTATATCCTACCCAGATATTATGTTGAGTATCTTCGTAGATCGTACGGACATCCTGATTGTACTGTCCCATGAGGGAGATGGAACGAAACCTTTTATTCCGAGTGTCATAATAACTGATTCCTCCTTGAAAAGAACCGAACCATAGATTTCCTTTTGAATCCTGTAAAGAGGTCAATATGAAATTGGAAGGGATGTCTCCAGTCTCTTTTTTATAAATAGCAATACGCTTGTCCCCTTCAAATACATTGATACCACCTCCGTCTGTTCCAATCCATATACGTCCTTGTCTGTCGGTACAGAGACTGCTTGCAACTTTATTGTTCAGACTGTTTTCATTGTTGGGAATCGGAGAATAACTTAATGTTGTGAATAAGGGTGGCTTTCTGCTGATAAAGTTGATTCCTCCTCCCCATGTACCTATCCAGATATTGTCAAAAGAATCTTGGAATATACACCGGGCACTTGCATTGGAAAGGCTTCGGCTATCATCACCTTCCTGAATATATTCGAGGGAAATCTGTTCGGGTGAGAGAAACATACTTTGTTTGAGATCCAGTATAGTAATGCCATTAAGTTCGGAAGCAATCCAAAGTTTACCGTCGTTTAATTGTTTAATAGCCAATATCCGATTGCATAAAGCAGCATATTTATCATTTTTGTTATTCTTAAAAGTGATAAAGCTTTGATCGGTAGCATTGAAAAGAGCCAGGCCTTTATCTGTCCCGAGCCATATATTACCGTTTGTGTCTTTAGTGAGACATCGTACATCATTACCGGGCAGGCTCTTCGGGTCGTCCGAATGATTCTGGAAGTTTTTTACACTTTTATCTTTGAGAGAAAGAATACTGAATCCGTGGCCGACATGGCCGATGTATAGATTCCCGTCTCCTCCGTCCAACACAGTCCATGTTTGTTCACAAGATAAGGCGGGCACTGTATTCTTGTTATAATGAGTGAACTGCCCACTGTTAATGTCGAGATATTCTATACCTCTATAGTAAGTACTGATCCACAAGCCATCTTCATGTTGAGCAGAAGGAGCGATGTCCGTTACGTCATTCGTAATTAGGCTATGAGGGTCATCCGGATTATGTGAATAAGCTGTAAATACCTGTTTGTTGTAATTATATGCATTTAATCCGTCCCGTTGAGTCGCTATCCATATAATGGGACGTTTATTGTCAGCATATACCCGATTGAGTTCATTGCCAGTGATTCCCTGGCTACTTTGCGATAAGTCATTCTTATAATAGGTCATGAAACGGGTCCCGTCGAATTTATTAAGTCCTTCTTCCGTAGCAAACCATAAGAAGCCTTGTTTATCTTGTGCGATACTAATCACATAATTATTAGATAATCCCTGCTCAATACCCAATCGTTTGATAGAATGGGATTGAGCTATCAATTGAGAAACTGATAACAGACACAGAAAGAAAATAGAAGTAATGTGTTTCTTCATAACTCGTACTTATTCGTTTCATTTACAAGCTCAAAAATAGGAATAAATATTTTATTTAGAGTATGTAAATCGTGCATTGCACGATTTATGTAGCTTCTCTGCATGATTTTTGTCGGTTTATATAGTTGGAATCGTCTACATTTGTAATGTCGATTTGTCGATATTTTATATATTGAGAAGTCGTACCGAGATAATATTAATCATTAAATACTAATTATTATGAAAGCTAAATTGTTGCAAAGCACGGTTTTGTGGACTTTCCTTTCAGTAGCGACCTTGTTGGTTGGATGTAGTGACGATGAGGATTATAGAGATGTAGACGGACAATCTCCAACTCTTGAATTAACATCTGATCATATCCGTACATTGACAGGCTATGAATTCAAAATTGCAGGTAAAATTGTGGATAAAGATGGTATTCGTTCTATTAATCTACAATGTGCAGAGCTTTACTTGGACAAAACAATTGAATTGTCAACTCTTTATTCAGAATCATTGTATGAGTATAATCTGAATTATGGTTTCACTATTCCTGAAAAAACGAAAGGTGACAGTTTTACTATAAAGGTAACAGTTACAGATTTAGGTGGGCGTACAGCAACAAGCGATGTCCTGATTACGATGGATGGTGATTATACAGAACCAGTCTTGACTCCGTCTATTGGTCTTTTAAGTGATAATATTAATATAGTGTTGTCTGAAGGCACTTCTAAAACATTCCGGTTCACTGCACAAGATAATAAGGAATTGGATTATCTGGAATTGGCTGTTCCTGATTTGGAAATCTTGGAACGTCTGGATATTGAAGAAGGAGAGAAAAAAGGAACATTGAATACTACTGTTGTATTTCCTTCTGATAAGACTGGGACCTATACGTTGGTTATACGCGCTGTTGATACTTTTGGCAATGTTGCGGAAAAGAACTATTCAGTACTCGTTTCCAGAGTGAAAGATTATGAGAATATGTATCTGGTTGATTTTGAAGGAACAGACAGCAAATTGCTAACAGGTAATGACGTATGGGGAGTTCCAATGCCTATAGAACGAGTAACGAATTTCACCTATAAGGCTCGTTGTTATTCACCTGCTCCAAATACCCCGATCCGTTTCATTACAAGCAAATATAGTTTTAGCATCTGTTTTGGTGATGACAAAAATAATCCGGGAAAACTAACTGGCATTTCTGAAGATGTACAGCCGATTATTCTACCTGAAAAGAGCTATTATGAAATAAACTTTAATACAGAAGAAGGAACCTATACAGTAGAAGCTTATTCTCCGGGAACACCAATTATTGACGGACTTAAAATGGGATTCGTTGGCGGATGGTTTGATGGTGCCAAAGGCTGGGACGGACCTAAGAATGTCTATGAATTGACTCAAGATCCGGATAATCCGCATTGTCTCACAGCAGAATTGACTTGGAGTAAACAAGATTCTTTTGACGTGACAATCACTCCTTATGATGCAAATGGTGCTTGGTTGGAACCCGGTTGGCGTTTTGACGGTAAAAACGAATCATTTGCTACTAATACTAATGATTCATCTAAAAAGGTACCCGCAGGTAAATACACCTTTATATTTGATACACATCTTGTTCAGTCTAAATTACTGAAGAAATAATTAAAATAATACCATAAAAACATGAAACGATATCTATTTTTATTATTATCGTTCTTTGCGCTGAACCTTTATGCTCAGCAGGGAAATCTGACTGGTACTGCTATTGCAGCTAGTGATAAAGAACCAATGATTGGTTTGACCGTTCTGGTGAAGGGTACTACAAATGGTACTGTCACAGATTTGGATGGAAACTACACATTGACTAATGTTCCTAAAGATGCGACTATTGTATTTTCCATGATTGGATATAAGACACAAGAAGTCAAAGTCAATGGAAAGAATGTCATTAATGTAGTCATGGAAGATGATACACAAGCTTTGGATGAAGTAGTTGTTATCGGTTATGGTGCAGTGAAGAAGAATGACTTGACAAGCTCTATATCTGCTATCAAAGGAGATGAACTGAAAAAACTGACTGGCGGCAATGCCATGAATGCTTTGCAGGGAAAGATTAATGGTGTGCAGATTACCGGTGGCGGCGGTCCGGGTACTTCGCCTCGTGTTATTATTCGGGGGGTATCTACTGTCAATGGTTCTGACCCGTTGTATGTTGTTGATGGAATGCCGGTGGGAACCAATATCAATTTTCTTGACCAGAACGATATTGAATCCATGCAAGTGCTGAAAGATGCTTCTGCAGCAGCTATTTATGGTACACGTGGTTCTAACGGCGTTGTTCTTATTACTACTAAGAAAGGTAAAAAGGGAGCTACCCAATTCGGTTTCTCAGCTTCTGCCGGTTTTCAGACGTTGAAGAAACCGGAGATGGCAAAAGCTTCCGAATATGAATATGTATTCAAAGCGCGTTATATTAATGATAATGCAGAGCCACGTTATAACAGCAAGGAGAATATAACAGATGCGGAAGGTACTGACTGGTGGGATGAAAGCATGAAAAAGACAGCACTGATTCATAACTATAATTTTAATTTCTCCGGAGGTACGGATAAGTTGCTTTACTCTGCTAATATTGGTTATTTCGGACAAGACTCACAATACACTGTAGGTAACTGGCAAAAGCTGACAGCTCGTTTCAGTATGGAATATACTTTTAATAGTATAGTAAAAGCAGGTATTGACTTTACCCCGAAATATGAAAATTGGACAGATACTCCCAATTTATTGGGTAATATAATGGCTATGGACCCCACAACTCCGATCATGCGTCCTCAAAGTGAATGGACGACAAATAAATACGACAACTATGCCCGTTCCAGCAACAACTTGGTGTGGAATCCGGTTGCACAATTAGCTCGTATGGATAAACATAGTGATGAATATGGTTTATTAGCCAATCCGTATGTAAATATTGAACCGATTAAAGGTTTGGTTATTCGTTCACAGTTTGGTGTCAATGCCCGTTTCCGTATTTCAGATGAGTTTACTCCTTCTTTCAATATCGATACATTAGAGAAATCCGATTACAGCAAAGCATATCGTAAAACCGATAATTGGGTGGACTGGAACTGGACAAATACAATAAACTGGATTAAGAGTTTTAATCATAAACACAATTTGAATGTGATGGCTGGTTATACGATGGAACGTTTCCAGGAATATTGGTTGGAAGGGTCAAAAGAACGTACTCCTACCAATGAAGAGAACCTGCACTATGTTTCAGCCGGTACGCAGAATCCGCAGACGGCAGGCGTGAATGCCTATTCTTCATTGATCTCTTATCTGGGACGTGTGATGTATAATTACAACGACCGTTACTATTTGACTGCTTCTATCCGTGTAGATGGTTCTTCTAAATTCATGAAAGATAATCAATACGCTACTTTTCCGGCAGTATCTGCGGCATGGCGTATTTCAGAGGAGCCATTCATGAAAAAACAGCATATCTTTGATAACTTGAAGATTCATGCAGGATGGGGACGTGTGGGTAATCAGAATATTGACAATTCGGCTTATCAGTCTACTATTGGATCTGCCGATTATGTATTTGGTGGCAATCGTGAGATTGGTACAGCGGTAGGTTCAATTGGTAACTCATTGATTCGATGGGAAACTGTAGAAGATTATAATATCGGTATTGATATGGCATTTTTGAAAAACCGTTTGTCGGTGACTGCAGAATGGTTCCGTAAAGAATCCCATGATATGCTGCTGAAAAAAGATAATATGCTGATTTTAGGGTTCCCGATGTGGAATGGACAGATGTGGGAGAATGTAGGTAAAATGAGAGCTACGGGTTGGGAACTTTCTATTAACTGGGAAGATCGTAAAGGTGATTTTGATTATGGAATTGGCTTGAACCTGTCATCAGTTAAAAATAAAGCTATCAAACTGTTGGGGTCTACTCCGATTAATGCCGGAAATTTTAATGGAGATTACATCATACGCAATGAGGAAGGTGGTGAGATCAGCCGTTTCTATGGATATGTGGCTGATGGTATTTTCCAGAATCAGACCGAAGTAAATGCACATACCGATGAATATGGAACAGTCATTCAACCCAATGCTCAACCGGGAGATATTCGTTTCAAGGATTTAAACCATGATGGTAAGCTGGATGATAATGATAAGACTTTCATTGGAAATGCATTTCCTGATCTTATGGTTGGTATTAATGCCCGTTTAGCATGGAAGAATATTGACTTTGCAGCCAATTTCTATGGCACGATAGGAAATGATGTCTACAACACGACTAAGGGGCGCTATTCGGGTGTGTCTGGTGAGAATGTATATGCCGGAACCTACAATGCTTCTTGGCACGGTGAGGGAACAAGTTATGATTTACCCCGCCTGTCGTACAATGATGCTAATCAGAACTGGACACGTGTTTCTTCTTTCTATGTGGAAGATGGTTCTTATTTACGTTGCAAGCAGTTGCAGATAGGATATACATTGCCAAAGAAATGGACGAAGAAAATTTCATTGCGCCTGTCTTTCTCGGCACAGAATCCGTTCACTATTACCGGATATTCAGGAATGGACCCTGAAGCAGCTGCCTTAGGTACTGAAGGAAAAGTAACAGAATCGGGTATTGATTGGGCAGGATATCCTAACCCGCGTACATACCTTTTTGGAATCAATATGAATTTCTAATGCTATTAACAGAAATAAGAATATGAAAAAATATATTTTAGGCTTGACTATAGCCGCTTCTACATTGTCATTAGCCGGTTGTTCGGATTTTCTGGATACGCCAGTACTCGGTCAGCAGGACTTGAGTGAATATTTTGTGAATGAAGATCAGTGCAAGCAGCAGATTACAGGATGTTATCAATCTATATTCTGGGATGACTGGTGGCAGATACAGAAATTTTATTTGTGCGGTGATATGTGTACGGATGATATGTGGATCGGTAATACTGGTGAAGATCAGGGAGCTTATGAAGATCTGGCATTTTTTACAGGCGATGCATATGGTGGAGGAGAATGTTGTCAGAATTTCTGGCAGTATCGCTACAAGGGTATATTGCGGTGTAACATTGCAATTGAGAGAATACCAGATGTAGAGTTTGAGGACGAATCGTTGAGAGACCGTTATGTGGCTGAAGCTAAATTCTTACGTGCTTATCAATATTTTGATCTGGTGAGATACTTTGGTGGTGTACCGTTGGTCCTGGGGATGAAGATGCCTTCAGAGGTAGAAGGGATTCAGCGTGCTTCCACTGCAGAGGTGTACACACAGATTGAGAATGACCTGAAAGATGCTGCTAATGTATTACCTGTTAAAGGTGAATATTCCAGTGCCGACTTAGGGCGTGCCACTAAAGGGGCAGCACAAGGGCTATTGGCAAAGGCTTATCTTTATCAAGAAAAATATGAAGAAGCGGAGGATATGCTGGAACAAGTGATGGGGTTGAATGGGCATGCGTCACAAGGGTATGATTTGTTGGATGATTTTGGAGATGTGTGGAGTATTTCCCATAATAATAGTGTTGAATCACTGTTTGAAGTACAGACCAACAGTGATATAGCCTATAGTTTAGGACTTAGAATGCCTGTTGTATGTGGTTCCCGTGATGACGGCGGTTGGGCATGGGGCTTGCCGACGAGTAATTTGGAGACGGCTTTCAAAACAGCGGGAGATGAGATACGTTTGAAATGGACTATTATTAAAGACAAGGCAACTAGTGTGCCGGGTGATAGCCATTGGTCTTCTACCGTACCTTATTCAGTTTCTACCGATTCACATAAGTCAGGTCGTGTGACTCGTAAAGTATACATTCCTTATGACCAACGTCCTGAACCATACGATGCTTCTCATAATCCCTTGAACTATCGTATTCTACGTTATGCGGATGTATTGTTGATGTATGCCGAAGTTGAAAATGTGTTGAAAGATGACGGACAAGCTCGCTGGGCTTTAAATAAAGTCAGAGAACGTGTAGATTTAGATCCGGTAGAATCCAGTGGCACTGAACTTCGCGATGCGATACGTCAGGAACGTCGTCTTGAACTGGCATTGGAAAACCAACGTCTGTTTGATATCCGTCGCTGGAAAAATGATAGTGGAAAGTCTGTTATGAGTGATATTATGGGACCAAACGGTTCATTTGTGATATACAATACAAAAGAATCTATCGATACGTATGAGCTTGGAAATCAGAAGGAAAGTAGCTCTAAGGGACGTGATTTCAAAGAAGAGCGTGACTTGGTATACCCGATTCCGACCACAGAGATTAGTCAGAGTAATGGTAGTATAGTACAGAATCCCGGATATAATTAATTAAATGATTATGAAACACAGAAATTTATTTATAGGACTTTCATGCATGGCGGCAGGGCTTTGCGCATGTAATGATGAATATACATTCGTGCCGGAATATGAAGTTAAACTACCGACCGATACCACTATCAATGTTACGATTGATGCCTCGACTGTATATCAGACTATCGATGGCTTTGCATCTTCCGATGCATGGGATATGGAATATGTAGGCAAATACTGGAGTACTTCCAATAAAGAAGCCATTGCAAAATTGTTATTTTCCCGCGAAGTTGATGAAAAAGGGAACTCGCAGGGCATCGGTTTATCGATGTGGCGGTTCAATCTGGGAGGAGGTTCGGAAGAACAAGGAGATGCGAGTGGCATTGTTTCAGATAAGAAGGAACGGCGCGTTGACTGTTTTTTGACAAGTGCAAATGGAAGTTATGATTGGTCCAAATCTGCGGGTCGGAGATATTTTATGGAAAAGGCTAAAGAGTATGGCTGTGAGTCATTCGTACTATTCAGTAATACACCTCCTGTATACTATACTTATAACGGACAAGCACGTTCGGATAAAGGGGCATCCAGTAATTTGAAGACAGAACATTATGGTGACTTTGCTGATTTCCTGGCTACTTGTGCCAAGCATTTTGTTGATGAAGGCTATAATATTAGTTATATTAGTCCGGTTAACGAACCGCAGTACAACTGGAATGGTAATGAACAAGAAGGTTCGGCCTGGCAGAATACAGAAGTGGCAACGTTAGCAAAAGCATTGGATGCGAGTTTGACAGCCAAAGGGCTTTCCAATACCCAGATGTTATTGGCTGAAGCAGGAAAGTGGGACTATCTATATGGAAACGGTGATGCGGGAAGTGCCCGTGGCAATGTAATAGAGGCTTTTTTCAATCCCAATAATACAAGTACTTATATTGGTAATCTTACGCATTTGCCTAAATTGATTTGCGGGCATAGCTATTATCTGGATACGAACTGGAGCAATATGTACTCTGTCCGTTCTTCAGTTAAGTCCAAAGCAAACCAATATGGTTTGAAGGTATACCAGACGGAGTGGAGTATGTTGAGTGAGAACTATGAAGATTATGCAAGCTATGGTGATGCTTCTTATATGGACTTGGCTTTGAGTATGGCAAAAGTGATTCATCAGGATTTGGCAACAGCTAATGTAAGTTCTTGGTCATACTGGACTACTTGTAGCCGTGAACGTTGGAGTCAGAAAAGCCGTTTTTATCTGATTCGTCTTTCTCCTGATAGCAATGATGGCGAAAGTTATGCGGATTTAGCTACTAATGGCACTTATAAAGCTAGTAAGAACCTTTGGGTACTGGGTAATTATAGTGCATTTGTACGTCCGGGTTATCAGCGTGTTGATTTGAAACTGGAGGAAGAGACAAAGGATTTCTTTGCTACTGCCTATATTTCACCGGAGAAAGATAAATTGGTAGTGGTGTACACTAACATGACTGATAAACGTGCGGAAATAAATAATACATTTGAAGGATTGGGCAAAGAAGTAGGTGAATTTGAACAGTATACTACTTCTGAAGCAAAGGATTTGAAACGTGAACCCAGCTATAATAAAGGTGTTGTTCCTGCTAAAGGTATATCCACTTTTATTTATACTCTTCAATAAAACAGTTTTCAACAGGTATTAGACTAGACAATGAAAGGTAAAAAGATTTTAGCCGCTTTAGGCTTCTTCTCAATAGCCGGTGTGGCAGGTGGATGTTCCCAACCTGCCCCCTATATACGTTATCAGATAGAAACAGACCAACCCTGTCAGACGATGGCATACTTCAGTGCTTCCGATGCCTGGAGTATGCAATTCATCGGGCTTTGGCCGCAGGAGAAACAAAACCAGGTGGCTGACTGGCTGTTCAGCACGGAGAATAACGCCAACGGACAGCCGAAAGGTATCGGCTTGTCACTTTGGCGTTTTAACGTTGGAGCAGGTAGTACGGAACAAGGAGAGAACAGTCAGATTGCTTCTCCCTGGATGCGTGCCGAGTGTTTCCTGAATCCCGACGGAACATACGACTGGAACAAGCAACAGGGCCAACGCAACTTTCTGAAACTGGCCAAAGAACGGGGAGTCAACAAATTTCTGGCTTTTCTGAATTCGCCTCCCGTATATTATACGCAGAACGGATTGGCTACAAACACCGGACGTGGAGGGACAGCGAACTTGAAACCGGATTGTTATGAAAAGTACGTTCGTTTTCTGGCAGATGTAGTACAAGGCGTAGAAGAACATGATGGCATCAAGTTCAACTATATCTGTCCTTTCAATGAACCGGATGGACACTGGAACTGGGTCGGTCCGAAGCAGGAAGGCTGTCCGGCAACAAACAGGGAAGTGGCCCGCACGGTTCGTCTGTTAAGCAAAGAGTTTGTAGACCGGGATATGGATACACAGATTTTGGTTAATGAGTCTTCCGATTATCGTTGTATGTTCCGTACCCACGAAACGGACTGGCAACGGGGGTATCAGATTCAGGCTTTCTTCTGTCCGGATAGTGTGGACACATATTTGGGAGATACTCCGAATGTTCCCCGTTTGATGCTCGGTCATAGCTATTGGACAACAACTCCGTTAAGCGAATTGCGTAATATTCGCTGTCAACTGCGGGACACATTAGATAAACATCAAGTTGGTTTCTGGCAGACGGAGACTTGCATCATGGGTAATGATGAAGAAATCGGTGGTGGAAATGGTTTCGATCATACGATGAAGACAGCGCTCTATGTGGCACGTATCATTCATCACGATATTGTGTATGCCAGAGCTGAAAGCT
>ERZ838118.3975-NODE-3975-length-13327-cov-2.631404_pt1 | contig 13327 bp, 14 predicted proteins | sample MGYA00519863_ERZ838118 | MGnify/ENA primary metagenome ERZ838118 (study PRJEB31850, sample SAMEA3708827) | human gut metagenome | biome: human gut; feature: human-associated habitat; material: faeces | place: China | collected 2014 ...
TTCTCCAACTCCATCTCTCCGTCTATATTTTTGATCTTTGTCCAGCCAAACCAGTTCTCATCATCCCGGTTTGGGAAGTCCTCCCGATAGTGGTTGCCCCGGCTCTCAGTGCGGAACAGGCCAGAGCGCAGCCGCATTTCGGCGCTGAGAATCATGTTTTTTGCCTCATGGGCCAGCCGCAGCTCGTGGGCATCTGTGGCGTAAAGCATAGGAGAAATATGATCTTCTAGAAAGGTAATCAGTGTCAGAGTAGCCTGAAGCCGGTCAGCTTTTTTGATAAAGCAGACAAAGTATGGCATCATGTAGTTTCGTAATAGCTCGATCGCCCACCGGGGTCCGAAGCCACTTTTGCGCTCCAGTGGCTCCAGCACATACGTTTGGGCTCGTTGAAATTCCTTCTGGGACACCTGCGGCAGCTCCATCGCCGCAGCTTCTTTTGCCGCCGATTGTCCTGCGATGGTGCCTGTCACAGAGCCACCTTCTATAGAGCCACCTCCGGTGGAATAAGCCGCCCCGTTCTGCATATTGCCCAGAGCATCCCCTGCGGCGAACAGCCCCGGCAGGCTGGAGTGGCATTCTCGATCAGCGGGGAACAGGCCGTCTGCTTTCCGAAGACTCATCCCCAATGCTGCCCCGCCGAAGGACTTGGCACCTCGGCTGTAGATGGGGCCCTGTCCCGCATGGACAGCAAACTCCGATTGCAGGTAGGTGAACATATACCCGGAAACACTGTCGGGACGATCGGAGACAACATCCCCCAAGCCATTACGCCGGAGCTTTGGTCCTCCGTCTCCACCGCCAGGTTCGGGATGTGGCGCTGTCACAGGTGGAGGATCTCCGGCAGTCCGCTGTGCCACCGGGTCTGGCATCCCTTCCTTACTGTAATGGGCATCTACAAACTCCTTGCCCAGAATCTCCGCCCCGGCTCGGTAGGCCATGGCCTCGCCATCGCAGGTGAGCTGCATCAGAGGCGGATAACCCGCAGGCTTATAGCCACAAGCACCTACACAGAAAATTGTGGTCTTTGAAATAATGGTAAGCAAATTGCAATTGTCGTTGGGCAGTCCTATTGCCCCCACAATGCGCCCCTCTTCCTTGAGAAAATCAACAATCATCACCTGATCCACGATCTTTATACCTACAGACAGGGCTTTCTTTCGCAAAATCTGACCGTAAGCCCCAGCAGATTTGTCAAATTGAACAGCGGCAGGAAGCCCTCCCTCCTGCCGAACTGCTAAGCTACCATCGGGATTCTTTTTGAAGGTACAGCCCCAATCCAGCAGATCCTGATACCGATCCCAGCTGTCCAGCAGGCACTTCCGGGTCCAGTATTGGTCATTCAGGTATTCGCTGTGGCGATTAATTGTCGCCATGGATGTCTCCAAATCATGTCCCCACTCAGGGTTGAAGATCAGGAAGCTGTCCGCATACGGGCTCTGCCCCGAGCGCCCCACATATCCTTTATCCACCATGATGACGCTAGCACCAGCCTCCCGTGCCTTTACAGCGGCAAAGCAGGCCGCAATGCCGCCGCCGATCACCAGCACATCACAGGTCATTGTTCGTTCCATTTCAGTTCTCCTTTCGCCCTGCCAATTTCTCATCGGTTTCTTTATTGCTTATAATATTTATGAACACTCATTCATACCGTACTTTGAAATAAAGCGGTGTCCTCCGCTTTATTCCCGTGCTTATTTATGAACAATCATTCATTTTCGGGCTTTTGCATACCCCAACACTGCAAATCGCAGAATTGGGGTAGAATAATTAATGATCCCATAGATTTGAAAAGCCCTGAGAAACCAGCTTCCACATATATTCCCGGTTCTCAGGTGTGTCGGGAATAATATCATCGGAAAAGCTACGCGCCAAATACGGCGTGATATTCCGCACATAATAGACCATCATGTTTTTGGGCACCGAGGCAAACAGATCATACTTTTCATCCAGCGCATCAATCAGGGTCCATAGATGCTGAAAGGCCGGATCGCTGTAAAAGGTCATATCCTCTGTTTCCTTTGGCGGCGGTGCCACAGCCAACTCCCGGTACTGTCGGTAGAAGCAGCACTCTCCGGGATGGTTTACAAAAAACAGAAAGTACCGCATCCATAGCTTTTTCAACGATGTCTGTAGGTCATCCTCTGGATTCAGCGTAACACCGGCAAACTGACCAGCCAACTGCCGGTTGCAGGAATCAAAGCAACTCTTCAAAATTGCATCTTTGCTGTCAAAGTGGTTGTAAAGCCCCTGTGCCAGAATGCCGACCTCCTTACCAATGGTGCTCATGGTCACCGCAGGAAGCCCTAATCGGGAGGTACAACGGATTGTTGCCTCAATAATATCGTTCTTAGAAATTGCCATATTTGCCTCACTTTTTAATGAATGTTCATTCATGTTGAATTATACCCATTCAAATGTTCCTTGTCAAGGCTTTTTTATAACATGATGCTGTATCCATGGTCTGCGCATAGCAAGATTTCGCCAACTATACTAACATAGCTTTAGACTATCTCAAACTGATCGAGTCAGATACATATGACATAATAATAGCCGGATGTTCTTTGCACAGGATATACGTCAGGAGGTGACACGGCGGAGGGAACAGCAGAGGTAGGGATGACGGATTTTACTTGATGTTGCCCAGTGCAGCTAAAATAAAGTACGCCCCTCATTTTACCGCCGTGCGGGTGGTGAAATGAGGGGTATTTGTAAATAAAAATCTCTGCTCATCGAAACGAGCAGAGATCATTTATCCGGGATATATTGAATTACGTCCTGTACCTGACAAGAGAGTATTTCACAAAGGTCGTTCAGCGTTGCCATTGTAATATTACGATTCTGTTTTAAGGAATCCAGCGTTCCACGGCTAAAGGAATAGTCTTTAATCAGCGTATAGGTTGTGATTCCACGCTTTTCATGGTTTCCCAAAGTGGGGCATAAGAAATCATAAGGCTACCACCTGCTGCCGGAAATTGAAATTCGTGAAAAAACGATTACGGTGTCTTACTATCCTCATTTTCTGGAATTTCAATGTCGTACTTTTTGAGCAGATCCTCAATTGCTTCATCAAGCAACCGACTTTTGGGGATTCGTGTTTGAACTGCAAGCTGATTGAACAATGGGATCAGTTCATTCTTGAGTGACGAAGTAAAGCGGGTTCGGTATTTCAAGTATGGTTCTGCCATGGTTTCAACCTCCTGCAAATATAGTTCCATTTTACCCTAGAAACTATGTGCAAACAATTGGTTGAATATAGTGCCTATATAGTGTATATTATGGTTGTAGTACGACTTACATAAGAGGGGGCACCATACCATGGACATTAAAACCTGCGGTTTTCTATCCCACGTTCCCACTCGTTTTCAGTTTGGCTGGGATGAAGAAGCGACCCTATGCATCCATATGAAGCAGGTCATTTTGCAGCAGATTCAGCTTCTGCGTTGGGAGGGCTATAATAGCTTCTATGTGGTACCGGATTCCGGTGCGGGTCTGTGGACAGGAGAGATCATCAATCTCCTGCGGAACAACGATCCAGCCCTTCTGCTCCAATGCATTCTGCCCCATGAGGAGATCGCCAGCAAGTGGTCGCCGGAGCTGCGTGACCGGTATTTTGCCCTGCTGGAGCAGTGCACCCATCTTACCGCTGTGTCCCGTCCCTGTGATGGGGATGCAATGGGACTGGCGCTGGCCAAGCTGATTGATGCCTCCGATTTCGTCATCGCCGTCTATGCTCCGGAATCCCGCCGAGGGGATGCGGTGGATCGGGCCATGGAGTATCTGCAGGAGACGGGGAAGCCGTATCTGCGGATTCATCCGGATACGTTGGAACTGAAATTTTATCAAGTCAGGTGTTGAAATATCGTCCCCCGAACCAGCCTGCTGTGGCTGAGTTCAGGGGGCATTTATTATGGCATAATCTGTGGTTTAAGTTGCGGCTATGTGCTAAAATGAAGCCAGATGGATTTGCTTGCAATCTCTACTTTCCTTCGATATCTACCGGATTGCCGAGGTCCATAATGCAGGCTAATACCGGGATTGGTATCGCTCAGAAGTTTATGGAGGCAGCAAAATTGGGGACTTATGCCCGACACGGGATGCCGCCCGAAGATGCGGCATTGCTCCGCCGCTGTGGCGTTCCCGATTGGTTTGTGTCCTATCTGAAAAATATCTTCTATCTATTCCCCAAGGGGCATTGCATTGACCGGCTGCTGCGGCTGTTCGTACAGGAGTTATAAAGACGTAATATGATTGATCTCCCATGGTGCTCAAGTCAAGCGGGCATCGTGGGGGATCACTTTTCGTTCAAGCCTTTCCGGCGCTGTGATTGAGTCCTGTTTTTTGTACTGCTTTCCATGTAAAATAATCCTGGTATTCGGAAGTTACAAATGTATATTTAGATAGAAGGAGCCGTGAGCCGTATGGCCTTCAAAATTGGATTTGCCACCGACAATGTGAATGATACACCAATCGACATGGAAGATGATCTTCCAATGATTCAGTATAAACCGTCTCCACGCCAGTCTATTGTAAAAGTCCGTTTTATTGAGTGCAACACAACACTGGACTATTAAACAAATGAAAGCAAATACAAGCATTATGCTCTAAGGTGTTACGCCTCATTCCATCAACATCACTAATTCTACCACGTCGTCCGGTAGCACAAATCATGACTTCTTGACCAATCAATCGTTGCATGGTGACTCCTTCTTTCTTTTCAGCAATAGTCTGCAATCAGATTTGACACCTTCGCCTGCATCTTTTTCACAACCGCTTCCGGTCCAACGATCTTTACTGTCCCAAGCGCAACAATCCAGCCCAGGAACTGGTCACTGATCGCTACATCCACAGTCGCTCGGAAGCGTCCGCCATCCTGTGGAATCAGCATAATGTCCTTTCCAAACCGATCAATCAGCACACCGGCCATGGAATTGTCTGCTTCCAATGTCACTTTTGTTTCCTCACCACTGAACATCCCGAAAATCCGCTTTGTGTAATCGGGCAAATTGAAGCTTTGATACCGTTCTTTTCCCGCTCGTTTCTGATCGGTGATTTGAATCCGGAGCATTTTGTCCACACGATAATGCTTGATTTTGTCCGTCTCGGCGTCATAGGCCACCAGATAATAGTATTCGTCATCCCACATAAGTCCCCATGGGCTGACCTGATACAGCTTGCCGCCCCGGCGCAGCTCCATTTCCTTTTTCACATTCCACTGGTAATATTGAAACTGAATTTGAGCATCTGCGCTGAGCGCCGCGTGGAGCTTGTCCACATTATAGTAGATACTCTCGTTCATGGTTTTGACCCGGCCGGTGATATAGACCTGCCGCTGAAGCTGGGTGGCCTCGTACTTGCTGACCAGTCCCTCCAGCTTCTTAATCAGTTTCTGCGACTTCTGTGCCGTAATAAACTTGGCAGACTGAACGGAATCCACCAGCAGCTTCAGCTCTGGCAGTTCAAACTCTCTTGCGCCAAGATAATAATAATGCTGCCGTCCGATTTGCTGGCTGATGATGTCAAGGCCGAAGTGACGCAGCTCCTCGAAGTCGGTATACAGGGTCTTACGATCGGCGCTGACATCATAAGCGCTGAGTTTTTTGATTATTTCCGCAATGGTCAGCATATGTTCTTCATCCGTCTGCTCCCGAAATATTTTCGTCAGATATAGCAGCTTCAGCTTCTGATTTGCACCTTTGGACATAACTGCGCCCCCCTTGAATCGTTTGTATATAGAGTACCACATTTCACTATTCATTGGTAGCTGTATACATTGAAAACAGATAGATTATACGGGTCCATTTTTCTATTGTACATCCAATTGTGTCCAAAGGTATTCCCAGTGTTTACAGTGCTGATTTATGACAGTCTAATGATAATAGACACAACAGCACTGGAGGACACAACATGAAGAAACGAATGAAGATCCTGCTTGCCGCACTGGCTGTGATGATCCTTGCCGTATTGATCGGCGGGGATGCCTATCTGTCCGACTACTACCACGCAAGTGATCTGGCGGTTGAGGCTATGGCGGTTCAAGAGGATGGGATACAAGTAGAGCAGGACGGCAGTGTAACATGGTTCCTTCCGGGGGAGCCCACAGCGGGACTTATTTTTTATCCCGGCGGCAAGGTAGAAGATACCGCCTATGCGCCGCTGATGCGTGCCTTTGCCGAAAACGGGATTCTCTGCGGGCTGGTGAAGATGCCCGGCAATCTGGCGGTACTCTCTCCCAATGCGGCGGACGGACTACAGCAGGCGCATCCGGAAATCACGGAATGGTACATCGGGGGCCACTCTCTGGGCGGCGCCATGGCGGCTGGCTATGCAGCAAAGCACGCTAAGAAACTGTAATTACAATCCAACCTGAGAAAATAATGTTTTTTTCGATGGCGGTGCCGGGAAAGTGCGCCCATTTACACGGCTGATGGGTTGTGGTATAGTAATCCGGAATAGAGGGCACGGCTGTGGTGGATAGAGAGAAAATTTGGCGAATGGGGATCTATCTGTCGGGAATGACGCTGCTGGCACTGGGGATCACACTGACAACACTGTCGGGGCAAGGCGCATCAGCCATCGTTTCGGTGCCCTACACCATCAGCCGGGGAACCGGATTGAAGTTTGCGGATCTGACCCTGCTGTTTTATTGCTCCTTTGTGGCGGTGCAGCTTGTGATAAAGGGAAAGAACAGAAGCTGGGCAGACATTTTGCAGGTGCTTGTGAGCATCATTTTCACCCGGTTTATGGGGCTGTTTCAGAATTTGATCCATTACCACAGCGGCTGGCTGCCTACGGATCTGATGGTGCTGGCGCTGGGAATCCTGCTGACGGGGGTTGGTGCATCCATGACGGTGGATATGATGCTGGTGCCAAACCCCGGGGATGGCATCGTGCACAGCATTTCCATGCGGACGGGGAAGGAACTGGGGCTGTGCAAGAACTGCTTTGACTTGGGCTGTGTGACCTGCTCGCTGGTCATTGGCGCTGCCTTTGGCCATGTGCTTTTGGGCGTGGGGCTGGGAACGGTGCTGTCCATGCTGGGGGTAGGACGTGTGATGGCGGTATTTCAGCGGATCGCCAAAGTGCGGCTCCTGGGGCTGGCGGGGCTGGATGCGCTGAAATGATATCCGAAAAGCATGCATCTTTTTCCGGATGTCCGCATAAGATAGTTGGTAGCTATCATTGCGGGGGAGGGAAGAGCATGGCACCGGACATTGATGAAATGATATTTGCCGATGAGGAATATGCCGTCAGCCAGCGCTGAGGGCACGCCCAAAAGGCTTTACATCCAGAAGAATTTCCTGTATAATGAGAGGACGTGATTTTGGAATTTATACGAAAGTGGTTTGATGTATGGCTAGAATTGAATTTGATGAATACAAGGTAAGGCTTGGGGACTTGGAGCCCAAGCTCAAAGCGCTGGGCGAGTCTCTGGGGCTGGAGGCTGCAAGAGAAGAGCTGGAACGGCTCCATGCCATGGCAGCATCCGAGGGCTTCTGGAATGATGCGGCCAACTCCCAGAAGGTGACAAAGCAGACTCGGCTGCTGGAAAACAAGATCAGCTCCTATGAAAAAATGTGTGCAGACCGGGAGGATCTTTTGGTACTGTGCGAGATGGCGGTGGAAGAGGATGATGATTCCCTGCTGCCGGAGCTGGAAGAGGGCTATGCCGCACTGGAAAAGGAAATGGAAGAGGCACGGCTGGAGACGCTGCTCACCGGCGAGTACGATGCCAACAATGCGCTGATGAGCTTCCACGCAGGTGCAGGCGGTACCGAGGCCCAGGACTGGTGCCAGATGCTCTACCGGATGTATACCCGCTGGGCCGAGCGCCATGGGTTTACCTATAAGATCATGGACTATCTGGAGGGCGATGAGGCCGGGCTGAAGAGCGCCGACATCCTCATTGAAGGCCCCAATGCCTACGGCTTTCTGAAGGGGGAGAACGGAGTACATCGTCTGGTTCGTGTTTCTCCCTTTGATTCCAATGCCCGGCGCCAGACCTCCTTTGCGGCCATTGAGGTGATTCCGGAGATTGATGATGATGCCAACGATGTGGAGATTCGGCCGGAGGACATTGAGATGCAGGTGTATCGTTCCTCCGGTGCAGGTGGACAGCACATCAATAAGACGTCCTCTGCGGTTCGCCTGATCCATAAGCCCACCGGCATCGTGGTCTCCTGCCAGACGGAGCGGAGCCAGTTCCAGAACCGGGACAACTGTATGAAGATGCTCAGATCCAAGCTGGTGGAGATCAAGGAGCGGGAGCATTTGGATAAGATCTCGGATATCAAGGGCGTTCAGCAGAAGATCGAGTGGGGCAGCCAGATCCGCAACTATGTATTTATGCCCTATACGCTGGTAAAGGACACCAGAACCGGCTGCGAGACCTCCAATGTCAATGGCGTGATGGATGGTGATCTGGATCCCTTTATCAACAGCTACCTGACCTGTGCCGCCACAGGCAACTGGGTGCAGAAGTAATTCGTTGGACGTCATACCCCGCCTACAGGAAGTGCAGAAGATGTCAATGCTGATTCGTATGGCCACGGTGCAGGATGCGGCGGAGCTGCTGGAAATCTATCGCCCCTATGTGAAGGAAACCTCCATCACCTTTGAAACAGAGGTGCCCACGGAGTCGGAATTTGCCGAAAGAATTGCGGAGATCCTTTCCCGGTTCCCCTATCTGGTGGCGGAGGAGGATGGAAGGCTTCTGGGCTACGCCTATGCGCACCCCTTCCATCAACGGGCCGCATACGGCTGGACGGTGGAAAGCTCCGTCTATGTGCGGAAGGATGTGCGTCATGGGCATATCGGAACCCTGCTCTATGAAAAGCTGCTCTCTATGCTCCGGGCGCAGGGGGCCAGAAATGTCTGTGCAGTCATCACGGTCCCCAATGCGCCAAGCATGGCCTTTCACAAAAAGCTTGGCTTTGAGATCGGCGGAGTTTTGCCGGATTTCGGATATAAGCTGCGTCAGTGGCACGGCGTATCTTATCTGTACCGCTCCCTTGGCGGCGGGGCAGAAGCACCGGCTCCACTGAAAAGCGTCTGGGAGCTTCCGGAAGCGCTGCGGATGCCGGACGTATTTGCGTGAAAAGTTTTTCTTGCAATCACTGGCACGGTATGATATCATATATTGTACGAATTGCGCATTAAGACAAATTTCGGCTGCCGTATGCCGTAAAACGGCAAAATGGAGGATCGTCATGGTAAAAACTATCATCACTGTGATTCAGGTCATTTTTGCTCTGGCTGTGATCTGCGTCATTATGCTTCAGTCTGGAAAGAATGCGGGCCTTTCCGGTGCCATCGCCGGTGCTGCTGACAGCTTCCTGTCCAAGAGCAAGGCTTCTACATGGGATGCGAAGCTTGCCCGTGCAACCAAGTGGATCGCCATCGTATTTATGGTGCTGACACTGGTTCTGTCCCTGATTCCCAACAAGTAAATTTGGCCGTTTCAGCCCCCGGAGCAGCAAGCTCCGGGGGCTTTGACGTCTTTGGGGCTATTGGACATACGGTTCCAGTGTAACACCGGTATAGTACCAGCTGAGAATTTCGGCATAGGTCTTTCCGGCCAGTGCCATGGCTTCGGCGCCGCTTTGGCTCATGCCCACTCGGTGGCCGTTACCCAATACGTCAAAAACAACGGTGTCCTCTGTGACTGCCAGATCAAATCGGGTGGATCGCAGGCCAAAAGCCTTTCGCAGTTCCAGACCGGTAAAGGATGCGCCTCCAATGACAATGGTATCCACGCCGCCGCCGGTGGTATAGGAAACCGAGGACACCGCCGGAGATGAGATATCCAGCCGAGTTAAAAATTCGGAAAGGGGAACGGTAACGGTGGATTCGTAGTCGGTGGTGTCCTCCTCCCCGGGACTCTCTACGCTGACCAGATAGGGAATGGCATTCCCCCATACGGCCTGTGCGGATTCCGTCCGGCCGCCTGAGCCGGAGAAATAGGTGGCGGCGATCAGCTGACCCTTATTGGTCAGCACCAGACCTTCTGTTTCACTGACGGCATCATGGAGCTTTTCCAGCAGGGCTTCCCAGTCGCCGCCTAACTTCTCCGGGGCACTGGACAGGGGGAGAAATGCCTGACAGACGGCGGGATCATCGGACAGTGTGCCGCCGTGAGAGAGACGATGGAGGGTGTAGGTTCTGGCGGCTACGGCCTGCGCCTTCAATGCTTCCGGCTCGTAAGAGGCGGGAACCTCCCCCATCAGCACGCCGGTAAGGTAATCGTGCAGGGACATTTTCGTTTCAGCGCCATCGGTCAGTACCGAAACGGTCTGATCTGAATCGTGAAAAATGGAATCCACAGGGGTGTCGGCTTCCTCTGTCGGCCGGCTGCGATGCACCACAAATTCCTGAATGGTGCGCTGGGCGGGGCTTATCGCTGGTGAAGCCTCCGGCGCCTCAGGGGCAGAGGTACTTTCCAGCGGTGTATCAGAGGGCAGTGCGGGGGGCGCCATGCCGAGAATCACGAGGGGAAGCAAAATCGCTGCCACGGCGGCCAACAGGCCGGTCAATAAATTGCTTTTCATCTGTATACCTCCTGAAATTGCAAGATGTTGAAAATGCATATTCAATATAGCAAAGCTGTATATTATTACGATTTTTTGTGGAATTTTGAATGGTTCACGTCATAAATTGTGTAAATATCGAGGTTTTTCGGTCAATCATACGATTGACGCAGGAACTCTGTTTTGGTATCATATAAATATGAAATTGTAGAATTTTATCTGGAGGTGCAGCTTTTGTCCATTCCAAATTCATCGGATGCGTTCATCCATACTTTATGCGAGGAACTGAAAAACAGTACTGCCTTTGATATCAGTCCCCGCGATAACAGCAATATCAAACGGGGACTGCGAAATGCTGACGGTACCGGCGTTATGGCAGGCTGCACCAAGATCGGCTCGGTACAGGGCTATGCCATCATTGACGGAGAAAAGACGCCTATGGAGGGCCGTCTGATCTACCGGGGCTATGACATCAATCAGCTGATCTCCGGCTTTACCCGGGAAAACAGGTTCGGCTTTGAAGAGGTGGCCTATCTGCTGCTGTTTGGCGCCCTCCCCAATGTAGAGCAGTATCAGGCATTCCGGCAACTGCTGGCGGATAATATGAGCCTGCCCTCGGGCTTTACCGAGGACATGATCCTCAAGGCGCCCAGTAACAACATTATGAATAAGCTGGCTCGTTCGGCGCTGGCACTCTACTCCTACGACGAGAACCCGGATGCCATCGACCTTACCAATATGATGCGGCAATCTATTCAGCTGATCGCCCAGTTCCCCATGATCGTTGCCCACGCCTATGCGGCCAAGGTGCACTATTATGACGGGGGCTCCCTGATCCTCCACTGGCCGGTCTCCAGCTTTTCCATTGCAGAAAATATACTGCACTCTATCCGCCCGGATTCCAAGTTCACCGAGGATGAGGCGAGGCTGCTGGATCTATGTCTGGTACTCCATGCGGAGCATGGCGGCGGTAACAACTCGGCCTTTACCTGTCGTGTACTGTCCTCCTCCGGCACAGATACCTATTCGGCCATTGCCGCAGCGGTGGGGAGCCTGAAGGGCCCCAAGCACGGCGGTGCCAATCAGCGGGTATCGGCCATGTTTGAGGAGATCAAGAAGAATGTCCACGACTGGGAGGACGATGACGAGATCACGGCCTATCTGGAAAAGATTCTCCGGAAGGAGGCAGGGGACGGCACGGGACTGATCTATGGTATGGGACACGCCATTTATACCAAGTCGGACCCCAGAGCGCTGATCCTCAAGCACTCTGCCAAAAATCTGGCGGAAAAGACCGGCTACCTGAAGGAGCTGGAGCTGCTGGAGTCCATTGAACGGCTGACACCGGCCATCTTTGCCAGAGTCACCGGCTCGGACAAGGCCATGTGCGCCAATGTGGACTTTTACTCCGGACTGGTCTATACCATGCTGAATATCCCCCAGGAGCTGTTTACGCCGCTGTTTGCCATTGCCCGAGTTACCGGCTGGTGTGCCCACCGGATTGAAGAGGTCATGACCTCCAACCGGATCATCCGCCCGGCCTACAAGTCTCTGACCCACAGCCGTGCCTATGTGCCAATGGCAAAGCGCTGAGAGTTTGTATCCGAATCGAGAGAAAAACGCCGCACCAGAAAAATCTGGTGCGGTTTTCCCGTAGAAAGTGCAAAAATCCTGTGGACAAATTGCGCCGCAACATGCTATGATATCTAAGTTGATTTGCGCCTGTCTGATACATAACGAAAAGGCGCGGACAGATGAATTTTGAGAGGTGAAGAATATGGCTGGATTTTTCGGCGGGGTACATCCCAATGATAAAAAATCCCTGTCCAGCGAGATGGCCATAGAGCGCCTTCCTGCACCCAAAACTGTGGTGATCCCCATGAGCATGCACATCGGCGCACCCTGTAAGCCGCTGGTGAAAAAGGGCGATCTGGTCACAGTGGGACAGAAAATTGGTGATAACACCGGCCTTTGTGTGCCGATCCATGCTTCTGTTTCCGGTAAGGTGCTGGCGGTGGAGCCCCGGCCCCATCCCAACGGCACCAATGTCATGTCGGTGGTCATTGAAAACGACATGCAGGATACGCTCTGCGAGACCATTACCCCCCGGGAGTCCATTGAGGGACTCAGCGGTGAGGAGCTTACGAAGATCATCCATGAGGCGGGCATCGCCGGTATGGGCGGCGCAACATTTCCCACGGATGTTAAGATCTCCAGCGGCGTTGGAAAGCTGGATACCATCATTGTCAATGCGGCAGAGTGTGAGCCCTATATCACCTCCGATGACCGCCTGCTGCGGGAGACACCGGAGCGGGTGCTGGAAGGACTTCGTGTGCTGCTGCGGATCTTTGGGCTGGATAAGGGCTATATCGGCATTGAGGCCAATAAAAAGACGGCGATCTCCGTCTTACAGGAGAAATGTCCCGCCGGCGGCGACATTGTGGTGCAGGTGCTGAAGACCCGCTACCCACAGGGCGCCGAAAAGCAGCTGATCCAGACGGTCACCGGCCGTCAGGTGCCCCCCGGCGGACTGCCAGCGGCAGTGGGCTGCGGCGTGTTCAATGCCGCCACCTGTGCGGCGATTTATGATGCGGTCTATCTGGGCATGCCGCTGGTAAGCCGTGGCGTTACCGTCACCGGCGAGGCTATCAAGACCCCCAAAAACTTTATTGCGCCCATTGGGACGCCCTATGCGGATCTCATTGCGGCGGCTGACGGCTTTGCCGAGGAGCCATATAAGGTTCTTTCCGGCGGCCCCATGATGGGTCTGGCCCAGTACAATGTGGACGTCACCGTAGGTAAGG
>ERZ838118.3981-NODE-3981-length-13314-cov-4.467381_pt1 | contig 13314 bp, 13 predicted proteins | sample MGYA00519863_ERZ838118 | MGnify/ENA primary metagenome ERZ838118 (study PRJEB31850, sample SAMEA3708827) | human gut metagenome | biome: human gut; feature: human-associated habitat; material: faeces | place: China | collected 2014 ...
GGTTTTCAATTGTGCGTAAAAATGAGCAGCCATTGCCTGGCGTTTGTTTCGCAATTTGCCACAGCGCGCTCATGCCTGCGGCGGCTGCGCGTCGGCGCGCAGTGCGACCGCCTCTGCCTCTGTGATCGTCTTGACACCAAAGGCAAAATAAACGACATGAAACGCCCAGATGACCGCGAGGATCACACATTGAGCCACGAGCCCCTTACGCAGCATGAGGAAAAAGCCGGCCGCCATCAGCAGCGTTACCGGCAAGAGGATTCCGGCCTTGGTGCGCACCGTCATGCCTTTTTTCTTCACGAAGGAATCGAGGTGCTTTTTGTACATCTGCGTACCGATAAACCAGTCGTGCAGCCGCTGCGATGAGTTGGCGAAGCAGAACACCGTCACGAGAAAAAACGGAACCGTCGGTAAGATTGGCAGCACGATGCCCACGCAGCCGAGCGCAAGACTCAGGCAGCCGATGATAAGAAAAATCAGTTGTTTGAGTTTCAATTCGTACCTCCTTGGAATCAGCTCATGCGGCCGTTTTCGACCGAATAGACCGTGTCGGCGATGCGCATCGTCGAGGCGCGGTGCGACACGAGCACGACCGTCCTGCCCGCGCGTTCCTCACGAAGAGCACGCAGGATGACCGCCTCGTTGAGACTGTCGAGATTGCTCGTCGGCTCGTCGAGCAGCAGGAAGGGCGCGTCGTGCAAAAACGCACGTGCTAGCCCCAGCCGCTGCCGTTCGCCGCCGGAGAGCGTGTCGCCGAGCTCGCCAACTGGGGTGTCATACCCCTGCGGCAGTGTGCAGATAAAACCATGCACCGCTGCCTTGCGGCAGGCTGCCTCGATCTCGGCATCGGTCGCGTCGGGGCGCGCAATGCGCAGATTACTGCGAATACTGTCGTGGAACAAATGCGTGTCCTGTGTGACAAAGCTCTCGAGCGCGCGCAGGTTCGCCGTGTTGACGGCCGAAATGTCCGTATCTGAAATATGCACACTCCCCTGCTGCACGACCCAGAAGCGCATGAACAGCTTCAGCAGCGTGGATTTTCCGCTGCCGCTGCGCCCGACAATGCCGACGATCGCATGCTCCGGAACCGTGACCGTCACATCGGAGAGCGCCGTTTCCCCGCCATACGAGAATGTAACGTGCTGTGCATCCGCGCCGGTAAATGCAATGCCCGGCTGCCCCGTCACTTCAGCGACGGCAGGCGTCTCATCAAGAATATCCAGCACGCGGTTTCCTGCGGCAAACGTGCTCTGAAGCGTGCTGCCGAGGTTCGCCAGCGCAACTACCGGCCCGAAGGACGAGAAGAGCGCAAGCGTCGGGATGAGCACACCGTCGAACCCGACTCGCCCGGTGCGGTAGAGCGCCGCCGCGATAAAGAGCATCGCCAGATCAAACAGCAAAATGACCGTGTTCGCGGCTGCGGCATTGCGGCCGGAGATGTGTTTGAGACGTGCGGCGTCCTGCGCAAGCGCGTCGGTCTGCGCATTCATCTGCGCCAGCCGCTGTGTCCCCTGCCCGTACTGTACCGTCTCCGGCAGGCCGCGAAGACTGTCGAGTACAAACGCCGAGAGCTCGCCCGCTTTTGTGCGGCAGCGCAGGCCGGTGTCCTTGCTGCAGCGCGACGTGACAAGCGGCACAATAACGCCGACCGCCACATACGCCGCCAGTGCCAGCAGCCCAAGCGCCCAATGATAATGCCCGATGAGCAGACTCATGCCGGCGCTGAACAGCAGCGCGATGGCCGCCGGAGAGATCGTGTGCGCATAGAACACCTCAAGCAGCTCGATGTCCGACGTGATGACCGAAATGAGATTGCCCTTATCGCGTCCCTCAAGCTTGGCCGGGCAGAGCCGACGCAGCGCGCGGAACACCTGATCGCGGATGCGCGCGAGGAGCTTGAAGGCGATGAAATGGTTGCACGTCTGCTCCGCATAGCGAAAAGCTCCGCGCAGCACCGCAAACACAAGCACGCACGCGAACACTCCCTTAAGTCCCATCGGTGTCGGAAAGTGCAGCAGCTCCAGCAGCGCATAACCGCCAAAGACCGTGATCAGCGCCGCGCAGGCATGCCCGAGCAGCCCCATCGCGATGGCAAGGAGCATATATCCTACCAGCGGCCGGACCAGTCCGACGAGCCGGGCCATAACAGTAAAACCGCTTCTCTGCTTCATAGCGCAGCGCCCTCCTTTGCGTAGTTTTCCAGCGCCTGCTGCGCATCCCACAGCCGGGCGTAAACCCCGCCTGCGCGCAGGAGGGCTTCATGGGTGCCCTGCCCGGCGAGTGCGCCGCCGTCAAGAACGTAAATATTGTCCGACACCGTGACATTCGCGAGCCTGTGCGAAATCAGGATCACTGTCTTGCGCTCCGCGAGCGCATGGATCTCGGCCATGATGTCGTTTTCGCTCTCGACATCAATGTTCGATGTAGCCTCGTCGAAGAGGTACACAGGCGTGTCATGCAGCAGCGCGCGGGCAAGTGCCAGCCGCTGGCGCTGGCCGCCGGAGAGGTTGCTCCCCTGCTCGGTCAGCAGCGTATCCAACCCCTGCTCCTGCTCGAGAAACGCTGCGAGCTTCACCTGCCGCAGCACGGCCCAGAGCGCGTCGTCCGGTGCATCCGGCCGTGCCATGCGCAGATTTTCGCGCACGGTACCCTTGAACAGGTAGCTCTGGTGGCTGACATAGGTGATGTGCCGCATGAGGCTGTCCTCGGAAATATCCGCGAGCGGCACACCGCCGATCGTGACCGCGCCGGTATAGCCGCGGCTGCGCCCCATGAGGATGGACGCGATCGTGGACTTGCCGCAGCCGGATGCGCCGACAATGGACGTGAACGAACCGGCCGGGAACACAAGGTCGAGCCCATGCAGGATCTCCCGCTCCGGGGTGTAGGAAAAATGCAGCCCCCGACAGACGATGTCTCCGTCCGGGCAGGCCTGCGTGCGCGCCGGCGGCTCCGGCAGATCGAGCAGGCGAAAGATCTTTTCGCTTGCTGCCATGCCGTTCATGGCAATGTGGAAAAACGAGCCTAGCTGCCGCATGGGAATGAAAAAGTCCGCCGACAGCAGGATGATCAGCAGCGCGCCGGAGAGCGCGACATGCCCCGCGCGGTACTGCGTCGCTGCGAGAATCACACCCAGCGCTGAGCCGCCATAGGCAATGACGTCCATGATCGTGACGGAATTGAGCTGCATGGTCAGGACCTTCATGGTGATCTTGCGGAATTTTTCCGCTTCCTCATTCATGACGTCGTTGCGCAGGCCATCCGCCTGATAGATTTTCAGCGTGGTCAACCCCTGCAGATTCTCCAGAAAGGTATCGCCGAGCTTCGTGTACTGCCCCCAGTAGCGCGACAGGAGCTTTTTTGCCCACGTCTGCACCGCCGCAATGGCCGCCGGGATGAGCGGCACGCATACCAGCAGCACGATCGCTGCCGGCACATTGACAAAGCACAGTACGGCAAAGAGCGTCAGCGGCGCGAGCATGGCGTAGAAAAACTGCGGCAGATAAGCGCCGAAATACGTCTCAAGCTGATCCACGCCCTCGACCGCGACCTGCACGACCTCCGCCGTGGAGACGTGCTCGGAATAAGACGCGCCGAGGCGCAGCAGCTTTTCGTAGATCTGCGTGCGCAGCGTTTTTTTCACCGCGCGCGACGACAGGTCGCTCATGCGCGCGGCGCCGGTCGTGCACAGGAAGCGAATGAGCACGGCCGCGGCCGCAACTGCCGCCGTTGTCAGCAGCCGTGCGCTTGAGGCGGGTGCTGTCAGCAGTGAGGCAAGCAGCGACGCGACACTCATCATCATGGCGACATTCGCTATGAGGCCGCACCACTGCAGCGCCACGTTTGCGGCAATGTATTTTCTGCTCTCCGGCACCGTACCGATCAGGCGCTTGTCGATCATCATCGGCAGCTCCTCCCATCAGGTGCGGCAACACGGCAGGTACGCGCCGGCATCTGGTCAAGCTTCATTGGTTTGTTCTCCTTCGTGTTTGTTTTCGGGCAGGAGCCGCTGCTGCGCGGCAGAGCTTTCCTGACTGACCGCATGCTCCGTCTCGCAGGCATCGTGCGGAAAAACCGGTTGCGCGCATAAGTTGCCTCCGCGATTTCCTGTCCGGAATCCGTCAGGCGCACCGCATGGTCGACCATCCGATGTCAGGCAGAACCATAACGATCGTCCATATCCTCCTTTGGTTGCGCACGATGCGGAAAACTCGTGTGTAATCTGCGGGCAGCCAGCCAGAAATACGCGGTCTGATGCAGGCGCCGCCGGTTAGTTGCAGCTAATTTGCGTTAGACTTGGCTAACTCGCGCGGCAGAAAAACGCCCTTTTCAGGGCTGGGTTTCCCGAAGGGGAAACCGTCCGGGAAGCGGTATTCTGCCGGCTGCTCAGCCGGCGCGTCCGGATCGCTCGATCTTTCAGCGGTTGTACTATAGCAAATTCGGATTTTTCGTGCAAGCGGCCGTTTGTCCCGCGTGCGTTACAAAAATGGCCGCTCCGCCGCAAAAAGCGGCCGAATCCGCGATGAAGCCGCCATTTTTCTGTCACGCGGGCGTGACAAAAAACTTCTCCGCTCGCACGGGCGCCGCCCTCAGATCAGGATAGTGAAGATGGCTGTGGATTCCGGCATATGCTTCGTACCGACGGAACACTGCATACGCAGACAGACGCTGCCGTGCAGGATCTGCCCCACGCCGGAGCCGATGTTGAGAAAATGCAGCGTGCGCGCGGGGAACGAGATCGCCCTGCCATCGTCATATGCCGGCGCAAACGTGCTCCCGTCGAGATACATGAGGCGGCGGACACGACCGTTCATCTCCCGCCCGGTCATCTGCGAGCGCGCGGACAGATCCACCGGATGCAGGCGCACCACGCCGACACCATTCGCCACAGCGAGCGTGCACGGGTGCGAGAAGGCCTCGTTGGCCATGGACAGGTTCGTGCCGCCGGAGACATACTCCCTGTAGATCAGAAACGGGAAGCAGTATTCCCCGTCCCCCAGTCGGCGGCAGAGCTCCGCCCCGCCAAACTCGTTCTGGCGGCGCAGCTCATACTTGGCGCGGTAGCGCTGCTCCGAGCTGCGGATGAGCGCCATGCCCTCGTCGCTGCTCATGAGCGCCCATGCATAGGCGTCGTGCAGAGCGCTGTCAATGTCCAGCCCCTCATAGAGCAGGTGGTTAAGCACAACGTTTGTGCGCTCCTCATAATAGGCCGCGCGTGCACGACCTGCCTCGGTCAGGCATGGGCGGCGCGGGTCGCTCCGGTCGAGCAGCCCCTCGCGCTCGAGCGCCATGAGCATACGGCTGACCTTCTGCTTCCCCTCTCCGAGCACACCGGAAAGGCCCGTGACCGTGCAGGTTTTCTGCTCTTCATTGAGAAAGCAGAGCAAGACCCGAAGCTTCAAAACATCCAGCGATTCCGACATATACAACCTGTCTCCTTTTCCGGCGCACTTCATGAGGCATCTATGACCTGCAGCGAAGTTAGACTCGCTTAACTCCATATACAGTGCCACAACTTTTCCGGTTTGTCAAGCAGCCGCTGCCGTTTTCCACCACCTGTTGTAAAATCGGAAGAAGTGCGGTACAATGCATTTGTGTACCTGCGCGCGGGGTCTTTCTGGCTGCCGCCATGGCGATGGCTGATGCTGATCGTTTCCCGCAGGGGGTGAATCAGGGAACTGCCCCGCAGGTGCTCTAAGTGCTGGTGTACGGCGCTTGCAGGGAGTTATTTAAATAAGCGGAAGGCCGCAGAGATGCGGCTTTTCCGAGGCACAGCGGTTAGTGTTATCTAACCATTCGGACGCGCGCGTTGGTTAGGCTAATCTAACATTGAAAGGAATGATAGCGATGCAGGAACACAAGAATTTCTGGGACAAAAATGCCGGACGTTACGACCGCTTTATGCATAAGGATCGGGCGGCGTATGACGAGATGTATGCGCTGATCCGGCCGGTTGTGCGGCACAAGACGGTGCTGGAGCTTGCTACCGGCACGGGATTGATCGCAAAACACATCGTAAACGCGGCGGCGCACATCGAGGCGACGGACGCCTCCGCAGAGATGATCGCTGAGGCAAAGCGGGATAATCGCTCGGCAAAGCTGTACTTTTCCGTGCAGGATATGTTCCGCCTGCCCTATGCGAACCAGTCCTTTCATGTGGTGATCGTGTCCAACGCGCTGCATATCGTGCCGCAGCCGGAAAAAGCCCTGCAAGAAATCAAGCGGGTTCTGAAGGATGACGGCGTGTTGATTGCGCCGACCTTCACCCATGCCGGAAACTCGTTTTCCGGCATGGTCAAAGCCTTTTTCATGAAGCTGGCAGGCTTCCCTCTCCGCAGCAAGTGGACGAGCGAGGAATACCTGCGCTTCCTACGGCAAAACGGCTGGGCGGTGCGGAAAAGCGCTGTTCTAAAGGCGTCCTTCCCGCTGACCTATGCGGAATGTGTGAAATCGGAGGTGTGATAAGATGTCATTTTTTGAGAACACCAGAAAGCCTGTGGGGCTTGGCGGGAAAATCATGGTCGCCATGATGAACCTGGGGCACAGTCCTGTGGCACGGTGGGGACTTCGCTTTTTGGAGCTTACTCTGGACGCCAAGGTGCTGGACTGCGGCTGCGGCGGAGGGGCGAACATCAAGAGACTTCTGAAAAAATGCCCGGAGGGTATTGTCAAGGGCATTGACTATTCCCCCGTCAGTGTGGAGAAATCCAAAAAGGTCAACGAGGCCGCCATAGCGGAGGGCCGCTGCACCGTTCTGCAAGGCAGCGTGGCGGATATGATCTTTGCAGGCGACTGGTTCGATGCGGTAACGGCCTTTGAAACCGTCTATTTCTGGCCCGATCTGCCGCAGTGCTTCCGGGAGGTTTACCGGGTGCTGAAGCCCGGCGGGACATTACTCATCTGCAACGAAAGCAACGGCGATACGGACAAGGACAAGAAGTGGACGGAGATCATCGGCGGCATGACCATCTACAAGGACGCCGAGCTGAAGACGTATCTGGAGCAGGCGGGCTTTCACGATGTGCAGATACACAAAAAGAAAAGCTGGCTCTGCATTACGGCGTGGAAATGAGGGGGCTAAATCATGAGTATCTTTGCATCTATCTTACGCAGCGTATACAAGCTCTCCGGCGCGAAAAAGGCGTTCGCCTTGCCGGAGGATGCACTGCGAAAGGAAATTGAAAAGCAGAACCGGCATCGTGGCGTTTTTACGCCCACCGACCGCAAGGCATATTATGAAACGATCGCGGTAAACGGCTTTCCCTGCCTGATCGTGCGAGAGCATCCGAAGCCGTCCGAGCGCGCGATTCTCTATTTCTTTGGCGGCGGCATGGTGATCGGCCCCGATAAGGGCGACCTGCCTGTGATGCGCAAGCTCTGCCGCGAGACCGGCTGTGATGTGTGGTTTCCGTTTTACCCGCTCTGCATGGAACATTGTATTACCGAGACCTATGCGATGGTGTACGAATGTTACCGCAGAATGGTCGGCTTGTATGGCGGCGGAAATGTCAGTACCTGCGGCTTTTCCTCCGGCGGCGCACTGGCTCTGGGGATTGCAGCGCACAATAATGCACAGCCGGAGCCGCTGCCGCAGCCGAGGCACATTGTCGCCGTATCCCCCGGCGAGGTGCCGTGGAACGATGCGGAAAGGGCGCGGATGCAGGCACTCAACAAAAGGGATGTTTCCATCGACTATGCCTTCATGGTAACAGTGGAGAAGTTCATGCGGCACGGCTGCGAGAATGTGCCGGACTATATGCTCTCCGGCTCCCGGGGAGATTTTACCGGCGTAGGCGATATTCACTTCTTCTATTCTGCCGACGAGGTGCTCTACGGTGCTTTGCCGGACTTTGAGGAAGCCTGCAAACGGGCAAATGTCCCCTATACGGTGTCCGCCCGCCCGAAGATGGTGCATTGCTACTGTATGCTGCCGATCTTCAAGGAGGCAAAGGAGGACTTTGCGAAAATCGTGGACATTTTGAAAAAATGAGATCGGAAACGGTCGTGTGATGATTGAAACACGGAGGAAGAACCATGGAACGAAAAGAAGCCATTCGCGGTGCGTACCGAATGACAGGTGGAAACAGCCTTTATGACGGCATGATCACCTGCTCTACTCTGAGCGGGAAAGCGGTGTGCCGCTTGGTGTGGGCAATGAACAAGGCGGAAAACGACGCCTATCTGGAAAAGGCAATGTCCGGTATTCCGGAGCATTTCTCCGGCAAGCTGCTGGAAGTGCCGGTGGGAACAGGGATTCTGACCATGCCGGTTTATCAGACTATGCCGGAGGCGGACATTACCTGCCTCGACTACTCGACAGATATGATGAGGCAGGCACGGGAAAAGGCAGAGCGCCTGCACCTGAAAAATGTAACCTTCCGGCAGGGAGATGTGGGAGCACTCCCCTATGCAGACGACACCTTTGACATCGTTTTGTCGTTGAACGGCTTTCACGCTTTCCCGGACAAGGAAGCCGCTTATCGGGAGGTTTTCCGGGTTTTGAGACCCGGCGGGACATTCTGCGGCTGCTTCTATGTGCGGGGACAAAACCGCCGCACGGACTGGCTAATCCGCAGGCTGTATGTGCCAAAGGGCTGGTTCACCCCGCCCTTTGAGACGGCGGAGAGCCTGCGGCGGCGTCTGGAGGAAACATTCGGGCCGGCAAAGGTTCGCACCGTTCAGGGCATAGCCTCTTTTGTCTGCCGGAAGGCGAAGGAGAAACACCCGTAAACGAATTGTACACAAATATTGAACAACAGGAGGAAAATCAAATGCAGCAAAAGCGTAATCAACAAGCAGAAATTCGTCTCGGCAGTCACGGCGAAGACTACGGGAGCTGGATGTCCAATCCCGTGTTCTATATTATCGGCGGCATCACGGCTCTGGCCGTGGTTTTGGCCATACTCTCCTTTTCGGTGTTCCACATCACAGCTCTCGGCGTTCTGTTCTCAGTTGTTACGGCGGCGCTGGCAGCCCTGCTGGTCTGGATCACATGGATCAGGCGCCAGTATGCCTTTGGCGGCGGCGGGATTATGGAACAGGTTCACCGGGTCGTTCTCTCTCATCTGGACTATGACGGCCAGGGCGGTCTCTTGGAAGTCGGCTGCGGCTCCGGAGCCCTGTCGATTCGTGCGGCCCTGACCTGGCCGGAGTCAAAGGTCACTGGCATGGACTACTGGGGAGCTGTTTACAATTACAGCAAGGCCCTCTGTGAGAAAAACGCCGCAAGTGAAGGCGTGGCCTCCCGGTGTGTGTTCCGGCATGGCGACGCCAATCATCTGGATTTCCCCGATGAGAGTTTTGACGCGGTCATCAGCAACTATGTCTACCACAATGTCATGGGAGCCGATATGCACAAACTGTTGCTGGAGAGCCTGCGGGTGCTGAAAAAAGGCGGCGTCTTCGCTCTGAATGATGACATGAAGCCCAAGCTGTACGGCGATATGGATGTCTTTGCCCAAAAACTGCGGGAGATGGGCTATCAGGACGTCCGGCTCATTGATACCGCGGAAGAAGCCTTCGGTTCACGCCGCCGGGCTGCCATGATGATGCTGGGCTCTTCCCGGCTACTTGTGGGCAGAAAGTAATTTGTCCAAACAGGAGGGTTGACCATGTCCAAGTTGGGTGTTGTAGAGGACACGCTGTTTGTCCCCATGCTGGGCAGGATCTATGCCAGCAAGTACTGCCCGCAGATCCTGTACGATCCAAAGGCGCTGGAACTGAAAAAGAAACTGCCTTCCAGCCTGCCGGAGCAGGACGGACAGAGCCAGTATACCCTGCTGGCCTCCGCCGCCCGGTCCGCCAATATGGACCGGTACATCCGGACCTTTCTGGAGCACAGGCCGAACGGCGTGGTCGTTCAGCTCGGCTGCGGTCTGGAGACGACATATTCCCGCTGCGACAACGGAAGGTCGCGCTGGTATGCCGTGGATCTGCCCCATGTGGTGGAGTACCGGCGAGAGCTGCTGCCGGAGCCGGAGCGGGAGACCTATCTCGCCGGAGACGCCTTTGCCGAGGACTGGATCAGGCAGATCCGCGCCGATGTGCCGGATGCTCCTATTCTGGTCACCGCCGGCGGCCTGTTCCACTATTTTGAGGAAAGCAAGGTTGTGGGCCTCCTGCGGATGCTCACGGGGTTTGGAGAGATTGAAATCGTCTTTGATACCGTGAGCAAAAGCGGTATGGCCATGATGCGGAAAAAGTACATGAAGCAAGTGGGCCACGGAGATGCGCAGATGTTTTTCTATGTGGATTCCGCATCGGTGCTGGCCGGAAAAATCGGCAGTGGGGTCAGGGGGCTGGCTGAGGAGCCTTATTACCGCCATATCACCCGAACCGGATTGAAGCTGTCCACCAAGGTCAGCATGGCAGTTTCGGACCGATTCTGTATGGTGAAGATGGTACATCTCTGTCACAGCGCTAAATTCCATGACCAAACAGGATAAAGTCGTCCAATCGGAGCGGAAAGAACTGCGATGTGCCGCTATACTCAGTAAGGAGGGGCGCGCTGAGCGCCTTTTCTCAGAAATAATGGTTAGCATAATCTAACCACATGAATGGAGAGCGGTACATCATGAATACGCAGAAAAAAGGGATGACGGGAAAGGACATCATTACGGTGGGAATTTTCTCCGCCATCTACTTTGTCATTAACTTTGCTTTTATGCTTCTCAGCGGTCTGCATCCTCTGCTTTGGATCTTGATGCCTGGCCTGATCGCCATATTTGCGGGTATCCCATTCCTGATGATGTGTACTAAGGTGCCAAAGACCGGTGCGGTGGTTCTGATGGGCTTTATTACGGCCTTGATCTACTTTGTTACTGGCCAATTCACGGTGGTAATTCTCATTGCTTTTGCGGTGAGCTGCATCCTGGCGGAGCTTTGCCGGATCTGTAGCCATTACCGGTCTTTCCGCGGCAACGCTCTGGCCTATGTGTTCTTCTCGCTGGGGATGATCGGCTCCCCGCTGCCTGTCTGGATCATGCGGGACAGTTTCCTGGCGCAAATCAGCCAGCAGGGAATGCCGGAAGCCTATGTCTCCACCTTGGCGGCATTGACTTCCCCGGGTATGATCGTGGTTCTGGTGGGGGCTCCTATTGTAGGAGCGATACTGGGTATCCTGCTGGCCAAGGGAATGTTCCGCAAGCACTTTGAGAAGGCGGGGATTCTGTAACATGGAGGAGGCACGGCGCTGTTTGGTGTTCGACCCCAGGGTGGGTCTTGCTCTGCTGGTTTTCGCCAATCTGGCAGCCTTTAGTGAGCAACCTTTTTGGATGGAAATGATATGGATCGGTTTTCTCCTGCTCCTGATGCTGCTCCATCGCTGCTTTGCCATGGTGGGGAAAAGCCTCTTGATCTTCGGAGGAATCCTGTGCCTGCAATACTGGATTCTGCCGGCTGCGCCGGGATGGGTTGCTACCAGCTTCTCTATTTTTGCCAACTATGCCCGCCGAATGATGCCTTGCCTGATGCTCGGCTTTCTGATGCTTCGCCGGACGCCTATGCCTTATCTGGTGGCTGGAATGCGGAAGATCCATTTCCCTCAGCGGCTGATCGTAGCCGTCTCGGTGACGCTGCGGTACTTCCCAGCCATTCGGGAAGAGACAGGCTATATCCGCGATGCGATGCGATTGCGGGGCATCCGGGGATTGGCAAAGCTGGAGGGAATCATGGTTCCCCTGATGGTCTCCGCTACCGGCACTGCGGAGGAGCTGTCCGCAGCGGCAGTAACCCGGGGAATCGAGGACCCGGCGCCTAAGACCAGTCTGGTGGAGCTGCGGGCCTCGCCGGTGGACAGCGCCGCATTTGTCGTGGGCGTGGGGTTGACTGCTGCCCTTCTGGCGGCCAAATTGGGGGTGTTTCCATGGTAGAGCTGCAAGATGTGTCCTTTTCCTATACAAAAGAAGTGGGCACCCTCACCCATGTGGATCTGACCATCCGACCGGGCGAGTGTGTCTTGCTCTGCGGCGCTTCCGGCTGCGGAAAGACCACCATCACGAAGTTGGTCAACGGCCTGATCCCGGCATTTACGGAGGACTGCACGCTGACCGGACAGGTCCTGCTCCACGGCGCGCCGGTGCGGGAACAACCTCTTTACCAGCTGGCCCGGCAGGTGGGGTCTGTTTTCCAGAACCCCAAAAGTCAGTTTTTCAACATGGATTCCGACAGTGAGCTGGCCTTTGGCCTGGAAAATCAGGGTATGACCCGGGGTGAGATCCTCCGTCGGCTGGATGATACCACCGACCGCCTGCATCTGAAGCGGTTGAGGGGGCGGAACATCTTCGCCATGTCGGGCGGAGAAAAGCAGCTGCTGGCCTTTGGCTCGGTCTACGCCATGGGCCCGGACATCTTTGTGCTGGACGAGCCAACCGCCAATCTGGATCAGGAGGCCATCGCCCGCCTTCACGACGAGATCGCCGGTCTGAAGCGGCAGGGGCGCACGGTGGTCATTGCCGAACACCGACTCTACTTTCTTACCGACCTGATCGACCAGGCATGGTATATCAGGCAGGGGAGCCTGTCCCGGCGCTTCACCCGTGAGGAGTTTCAGCGGCTGACTGATGAGGAACGGGAGAGGCTGGGCCTGCGCACGCTGTCATCGGCCCCCTGTACCCTGCCACCGGCGAAGCCGGCCGGGTCCGGGGAAGGCCTCTCTGTGGAGGGGCTGACCTGCGCCTTTCAGAAAAGAGAGGCGGTGTTCCGTGAGCTGTCCTTTTCCGTCCGGCCGGGTGAGGTAGTGGCTGTCACCGGGCCCAACGGCGTGGGTAAGACCACGCTCTCCCGCTGTCTGTGCGGGCTGCTGCGGGAGCAGGCAGGGACTGTCCGGCTTCACGGCCGCCCCCTGGGACGCAAGGAGCGGCAGCGGGCAGCCTTCTGCGTGATGCAGGATGTAAACCACCAGCTCTTTTCGGACAGCGTGTGGGGTGAGTGTCGAATATCCGCCCCGGATGCACCGGACGAAAAAATCGCCGAGGTGCTGGATCGCCTTCAACTGCTGTCCTTTCGGGAGCGGCACCCCATGGCGCTCTCTGGCGGACAGAAACAGCGGCTGGCGGTGGCCACCGCGCTGCTGTCGGAAAAGCCGGTGCTGATTTTTGACGAGCCCACCAGCGGCCTGGATTATGCCCGGATGGTGGAGGTGTCCGGCGTGATCCGGGATCTGGCCCGACAGGGCCGCATCGTGCTGGTGGTAACACATGACCAGGAGTTTTTGCAGCAGGCTTGTGACCGGGTCCTGCATCTGTAAGGAGGGGAACTATGCTGGAGCAGATGATAGCGGGAAATGGCTTTCCATAAGTGGTGGTGGAAAATGAT
>ERZ838118.3985-NODE-3985-length-13302-cov-3.570846_pt1 | contig 13302 bp, 12 predicted proteins | sample MGYA00519863_ERZ838118 | MGnify/ENA primary metagenome ERZ838118 (study PRJEB31850, sample SAMEA3708827) | human gut metagenome | biome: human gut; feature: human-associated habitat; material: faeces | place: China | collected 2014 ...
CCCCTTCCGCGGCGTATTTTTCAGCTCTGCCCCTTGGCCTGGCGCTTGTCTTTCCACCCCGGATATGATAGGATGGAGACAGGCTTCCGGGCCCAAAATCGTCTGTATTGGAGGCATCTCTATGAAGTGCGGCCGTCTTCTGCCACTCCTGCTCTCCCTCCTTCTGTCTGTCTCGCTGCTCGCTCCGGCGGCCCTGGCCCGGGAGACCGAGTTCTTCCCGGACTTCCCGGAGCCGGTCCCCGCCTCGGCCCAGGACTGGAGCCCCGCCGACCCCAGCAGCTTTGATGCGGCCCGGCAGGCACTTCTGACCGCCGTTCGGGGGGAGGATGCCTCAGAGCGCTCGGTCCTCTCTCTGCTGTCCAGGATGACGGACCGCTTCAACGAGCTGCTCACCGAGTACTACTTCTGCTCCCTGGACTATATGCGCTCCCCCGCCTCCTGCACCCAGGAGTATGTCCGTTACAGCTCCGTCTGCGGTCAGGCGGAGAGCGACTACCTCTCCGCCGTCCAGGAGGTGCTGAACAGCGCCTACGGCTCCGTTCTGGCCGGGCTGCTGGGGGAGGGGCAGGCTCAGTCCCTCCTGTCCACCTCCCCCAATACGCGGGAGGAGCTGGCCCTGCTGGAGCGTGAGACTGCTCTGGTCAACGAATACTGGGAGGCGGTGGTCCAGGAGCCCTCTGTCCAGTCCGGCGGCAGGACCTGGACCCGTGCCCAGGCGGACGCCGCCTATCTGGTGGGCTCACTGGAGGAGGATGCCTATCTGACCCTGGTGGGGGAGCTGGCCGCCGTCCGCAATGGGGTCCTCGCCCCTATCTACCTGGAGCTGGTAAAGGTGCGCAATCAGTACGCCGCCTCCAAGGGCTATGATGACTATGTCCAGTACGCCTATCAGACTGTCTACGGCCGGGACTATACGCCGGAGGAGGCCGCCCTCCTCCATCGCGCGGTCAAGGCCCTTCTGCCCCGTCTGGAGTCCGAACTGCTGATCGCCCAGTCCCGCCTCAGCTCCCTGTCCCCCGTCCGGCTCTCCTCCCTGGAGGACATGACCCAGGAGGAGGTACTGGACGCTGTGGAGCCCTATATGGATGCAGTCTCCAGCGAATACAGGGAACTGTACGGCTATATGCGGGACAACGGTCTCTACGATCTGGACATACTGGCCAGCTCCAGCACGCTGGGCGTCACTGTCAGCCTGCCCGCCTACCGCTCTGCCTATATCCTCAGCTCCGCCCAGGGCAGCTATCTGGACGTAAAGACCCTGATCCACGAGTTCGGCCACTTCGCCAACCACTGCCTGGCTGAGGATGAGCAGTTCTGCTACGACGTGGCCGAGACCCACTCTCAGGGGCTGGAGGCCCTGTACCTCACCTTTGCTGACAGCTTGGCGGGCCAGGCGGGCGGGGACGCCTACCGGGTGGCCATTCTCTCCGACCTGCTGGGGATGCTGTACTTCTGCATGTACGACGAGTTTGAGCAGGCGGTCTATCAGGCGGACGGCCTCACGGTGTCCGGGATGAACCGGCTCTACCGCTCTATCTCGGAGTCCTACGGCTTCCTCTACTCCATCGGCGGGGAGGAGGCCTATGACTGGGCCGCCAACTCCCAGCTGTTTGAACAGCCCTGCTACACCATCAGCTATGTGACTTCTGTTCTCAATTCCCTGGAGCTCCTTGTGGACTCCGCGGAGGACTTCGATGCCGCCGCCGACACCTATCTGGCCCTGGTGGCCCAGACAGACACAGCCGGCTACCGGGACGCCGTCGCTCAGGCGGGTCTCACAGACATGCTCCAGCCCGGTGCCGCTCAGGATGTCCTGGAGGCGGTGGAGCAGTATTTCTATCGGGAGATCTGCGGTCTGTCCTTTCCCGACCTGACGGGCCACTGGTCTGCCCGCTACGCCCTGACCTGCGCCTCCTCCGGCCTCTTTTCCGGGGATGAGGCCGGCAACTTCCGCCCGGACAGCGGTGTGACCTGGGCGGAGCTGCTCACCGTGCTCTGGCAGGTGGCCGGCGCCCCCCAGCTGTCCGGTCCCTGGGACGGGGCGTGGTATGCCGGCGGGGCCAACTTCGCCCTCTCCGCCGGGCTGGTCCGTGAGGATGCGCTCCTGCCCCAGCAGGACATGACCCGGGAGGACGTGGCCCTGGTCCTCTACCGCTTTGCCCTCACTCTGGGTGCCGAGACCCTGACGGACACCGGGGCACTGATGGCCTATCCGGACGGCGGAGAGCTCTCCGGGGAGGGGGCTGCCGCCGTGGCCTGGGCCCTGGAGAAGGGCATCCTGGCCGGACAGCCAGACGGGCGGCTGGACCCCGAGGGGGCCGTCACCCGGGGGGAGCTGTCCGTCATGCTGGCCAACTTTCTCTACGCCTGATGAAAAAAGAGGACGCCGTGAGCTGAGCCCGCGGCGTCCTTCGCGTTTTCCTCAAATCGTTCCACCCATCAGCTCAGTCAGCTCCTCGATCCTCTCTAACGGAAAGGGCGGGAGGCACAGGGGCTTCATGGCAATGGACATGAGCTTCATGGGGCTGTCGTCCGCCGCCACGCGGTTGGAACTCAGTGCGCCGCAGCGCCGGCAGCGGTGGATCACTGCCCATTCCCCGTTCTTCCTCACCCACACCGCCACCGCATCCATGACGCTGCCGCAGTCTGATGCCCGGTCTCCCGGTTCGTTGTCCAGGTGGAGGCTGGACAGGCAGTTGGGGCAGTGGTTCCGGTGGCCGCTCCCGGCCCCATCCGATACCACCAGGCGGCCGCACGCCTTGCAGGTGAAGCTGTCTGTACAGGGGTGGGTCTTATAATATCCTTTTTCGTATTTCTGTCTTTTATGTTCCCGATTCATGGTTTGGTCCCTCATCTCATCAAATATCATGACAGTGCCGGCACGGCCGGCCTGCACGTCTTCTGTTCAGGACAACAAAAAATGGATGGCCCCGCTGGTCCCGGGCCATCCATTTTCCCATATTGCGGCAGCAGCCATCCCTCCGGCTGCTTAGGGGACCCTGCCGCCTGACAGGCGCGGCAAAGCTCCCCCTCCCTTCGGAGACAGCTTGATGATCGATCCGCAAAATAGGTACAGCAAGACGGCCCATCCCAGCAAAAGATGAGAACCAAGTCTTTCTTGTCCTGTTTTCAGCGGATCGCCGACATCAAGCCACCGCCCTTTTCTTAAAATCGGTGACAGTATAGCACAGCCCTCCCCCTTTGTCAAATGAGGAGCGCAGAAAGCGGGCCGATCAGGGAATACGGCTCCCGCGGTCTGTTTTTTCCCACATGAGATCAGTCAGTGACCGGGGCGGACAGGTGCAAATCTCAGACTCTCCCGTCCTATATTGATCGGCCCGGCGAAAAGACGCCCCCTCATCCGTCTCGGCATACGCCGCGCCACCTTCCCCCAGGGGAAGGCTGGAGTGCCGGGCGCAGCGTCACACGACAGAGAGCTCAGGGCTCCTCTTCCAGCGGAACCGGGGCGGGCACCTTGTCCGGGGCGGTGCTGTCATAGGCACGGGAGAGCTCCTCCAGAGCCACGTCCTGGTCGGAGAGCAGGGCGGACACCTGCTCCAGGCACTTTCCCGCCTTGTCCAGCTGATCGGCGGCGTGGGAGATAGTGGCTTCCACCTCGGTGCGCAGGGCGTCGTACTCCCGGCCCACCCGGGTCATCCACTGCTCCATCTGCTGGCGCAGATGCCGGGCCTGGCTGTTGGCCTGGTCCAGCACCCCCTGGGCCCTGCGGTGGGCCTCCAGCTCCACCCCGGCGGAGCGGTCCTTCACCGCGGCGGAGGCTTTGTCACCTCTGCTGTCTCGTGCCACCTGCTCCCGCAGCGCCTCCGCCTCCCGGCGGCTCTCCTCCAGGGCCTGCTGCGTCTGTCGGGCGGTCTGCTCCCGCTCGCCCAGCTGGGTGCGGAGGGCGGCCAGTTCGCTTTGACTGCGCTGCACGCTGCGCAGCAGTTCTTCCTTCTCCCCCTCCAGGGCCCGCTTCTGCTCCTCCAGCGCCTGCTTCTGGGCGCGGAGCTCGTCCCGCTCCCCTTCGGCCCGGCCGATGCTCTGCTCCAGCTCCTGGCGCTTCTGGGCATTCTCCCGGGCCAGGGTCTCCAAATAATCCAGCACATCCTGCCGGTTAAAGCCGCCGAAGACGGCGTTTCTGAACTGATGGTCCATGGGGCACCTCGTTTTCTCCGTCCCCGGACGGGAGCGGATGGTTTTATCTGACTTTGTCTGATTCTATCACAGGCGGAGGAAAAACACAACCCTGGCCCTCTGTTTTGGAAAAAAGCCACTCCTCTCCTCCCCTTTTCTCCACAAAAACGGGGGAATTTCCCCTTCCTTTTCATTGACGGAGGGGGAGGCGGATGATATACTATTATAGTTTTATTTTGAAGTGATCTTATCCAGAGAGGTGTGTGCCTGTTATGTGGGTTTCCGACCGGTGGACGGACTATGAGCTCATCGACTGCGGCCGTGGGGAGAAGCTGGAGCGCTGGGGGGACCAGCTGCTGGTGCGGCCAGACCCCCAGGCCATCTGGAACACGCCCCGGACCCATCGGGGCTGGAAGCATCCCCACGGGCGGTATGCCCGCTCCTCCTCCGGCGGGGGGCAGTGGGAGAAGAAGGACATGCCGGAGCGCTGGACCATCCGCTACGGCAGCCTCACCTTCAACATCAAGCCCATGAATTTCAAGCACACCGGCCTCTTCCCGGAGCAGGCGGCCAACTGGGACTTTGCCATGGAGCAGATTCGCCGGGCGGGACGGCCTATCCGGGTGCTGAACCTGTTCGCCTACACCGGTGGGGCCACGGTGGCCTGTGCCAAGGCGGGGGCCAGTGTGTGCCACGTGGATGCCGCCAAGGGAATGGTGGCGTGGGCCAAGGAGAACGCCCGGCTGACGGGTCTGCAGGAGGCCCCCATCCGCTGGATCGTGGATGACTGCGCCAAGTTCGTGGAGCGGGAAATTCGCCGGGGCAAGACCTATGACGCCATTATTATGGACCCACCCAGCTATGGCCGGGGACCCGGCGGCGAGGTGTGGAAGCTGGAGGAGAACCTGTTCCCCTTTGTGAAGCTCTGCGCCCGTGTGCTGTCGGATAAGCCCCTGTTCGTGATCCTCAACTCCTATACCACGGGGCTGGCTCCGTCGGTGCTGGGATACATTCTGCAGATGCTGGTGGGCAAGCGCTTCGGCGGCAGGGTGACGTGGGACGAGCTGGGCCTGCCGTGTACGGAGTCCGGTATGGCGCTGCCCTGCGGCGCTACCGGCCGGTGGACGGCGGAATAACAAGACTTATAAGAGCTAAGAGAGAAACAGCCGGTTGCAAGAGGAGAGTGCAATGAAGAAAAACAGGCTGGGCAGCGCCGAGGTGGGCAGCTGCATCTGCTACGGCCTCATGGCCCTTCTGCAGGTGGGGTGGCTGGCGGTGCTGCTGACGGCACAGCTGGTGCCGCCGGTGTGGGTGACGCTGATGGTGTACTGTGTGGCGCTGGCGCTGTTCCTACTGGGACAGACGCTGCGGGTGGTGCAGCTGCGGCGGGACGGACAGCCGGTGGGCTGGTCCGTGGTGCTGGGCGTGGCGGTGGCCTCCGTCTGGCTGTGGCAGATGCTGAAGGTCAGCCATGCCATCTGAGAACGAGTGAAAAGAGAACGCAGAATATGACCATGATCGAAACAAAGGACCTGACCTTCGCCTATCCGGCGGAGGAGGGCAAGCGGAGCGAGCCGGCGCTGCGGGGCGTGAGCCTCGGCATCGAGAAGGGCAGCTTCGTGGTGGTACTGGGGCATAACGGCTCCGGGAAATCCACCTTTGCCAAGCATATGAACGCCGTACTCCTGCCATCCGGCGGGGCGGTGTATGTAGAGGGGATGGATACCCATAACCAGGCGATGCTGCTGGAGATCCGGCGGCGGGTTGGCATGGTGTTCCAGAACCCGGATAACCAGATCGTCGCCAACGTGGTGGAGGAGGATGTGGCCTTTGCCCCGGAAAATCTGGGCGTTCCGCCGCAGGAAATTCGCCGGCGGGTGGACGATGCCTTGGCGGCGGTGGGCATGAGCGATTTTGCCCGCCATGCGCCGCACCTGCTCTCCGGCGGACAGAAGCAGCGGGTGGCTATTGCCGGCGTCATTGCCATGGAGCCGGAGTGCATCGTGCTGGACGAGGCCACGGCTATGCTGGACCCCCACGGACGGCGGGAGGTGCTGGACACCATCCACCAGCTGAACCGGGAGCGAGGCATGACGGTGGTGCTCATTACCCACCACATGGCGGAGGCCGAGGAGGCGGACCGTGTCATTGTGATGAACGACGGCGAGGCCGCCATGGACGGTACGCCCAGAGAGATTTTTGCACAGGTGGAGCGGCTCCATGAGCTGGGGCTGGCGGCGCCGGACACGGTGGAGCTGATGCAGCGGCTGAACCGGCAGGGGGAGCACCTGCCGCTGACGGCCATCACGGTGGAGGAATGTGCGGATGCGCTGTACCGGCGGTTCGGCGCAGAAGGGAAGTAACGAATTGGAACCAATCATACGAATTGAGCAGCTCACCCATACTTACAGCGCCGGGACGCCCTTTCAGCGCAGCGCCGTGGATGGGGTAGAGCTGGATATCATGCCGGGGGAATTTTTAGGGGTCATCGGTCACACGGGCTCCGGAAAATCCACGCTGATCCAGCATCTCAACGGGCTGCTGAAGCCCACGCAGGGGCATATCTATCTCAACGGAAAGGACATCTGGGCGGACCCCAAGCAGATCCGACAGGTGCGCTTTCAGGTGGGGCTGGTGTTCCAGTATCCGGAGTACCAGCTGTTTGAAGAAACGGTGTATAAGGACATCGCCTTCGGTCCCGGCAACATGGGGCTTGATAAAGAGGAGATCGACCGCCGGGTACGGGAATCGGCCCGGATGGTGGGCCTTGCGGAGGAACTGCTGGAGAAGTCGCCCTTCGACCTTTCCGGCGGGCAGAAGCGCCGGGTGGCCATCGCCGGGGTCATGGCCATGGAACCCAAGGTGCTGATCCTGGACGAGCCCACGGCGGGGCTGGATCCCCGTGGCCGGGATGAGATCCTGGCGCAGATCCGGGCGTACCACGAGACAAAGCGGGCCACGGTAATTTTGGTGAGCCACAGCATGGAGGAAATTGCCCGGAACGTGGAGCGCATCGTGGTGATGCGGGATGCCCACGTCTATATGGACGGCACGCCCCGGCAGGTATTTGCACGGGCGGAGGAGCTGGAGCAGGCGGGACTGGATGTGCCGCAGGTGACGAAGATCGCCATGGCGCTGCGCAGGCGCGGCATGGATATCGACCCGGCGGTATATACCATCGAGGAGCTGGAGCAGGCGCTGCTGAACCGGAGGGGAGGCGGCGAGAAATGCTGAAGGATATCACGCTGGGGCAGTTTTTCCCCGGCAATACCATCGTCCACCGGCTGGACCCACGGACGAAGCTAATGGCGGTGATCTTGTACATCGTGGCGCTCTTTAATGCCAAGAGCCCCTTGACCTACGCCATTGTGGCGGCGGTGCTGGCGGTGTGCATCGTGGCCTCCCGTGTGCCCATGAAGTCCCTGACACGGGGCCTCAAGCCTGTGTACGTCATCGTGGCGTTTACGGCGGTGATGAACATTTTCTTCACCGGCGGCACGGCGGTGGGCGAGGGGTGGCTGCTGGGCCATATCACCTATGAGGGCCTGACGGCGGCGATCTACATGGTGATGCGGATCGTGATGCTCATTATGGGAACGTTTCTGCTGACATATACCACCAGTCCCATCGCCCTGACGGACGGACTGGAGAATTTGCTGGGGCCGCTGAAGAAGCTGCATCTGCCGGTGCATGAGCTGGCCATGATGATGTCCATTGCCCTGCGGTTTATCCCCACACTGATCGAAGAAACGGACAAAATTATGTCCGCTCAGAAGGCCAGAGGCGCCGACTTTGAGTCCGGGAACATCTTCCAGCGGGCCAAGGCACTGGTGCCTATTCTGGTGCCGCTGTTCATCAGCGCTTTCCGCCGGGCGGACGAGCTGGCCACGGCCATGGAGTGCCGATGCTACCACGGCGGCGAGGGGCGGACGGCCCTGCACGTGCTGCGGTATCAGGCGGCGGATTTTGTGGTGCTGGCTGCCTTTGTGGCGCTGGCGGCGGGACTTATCGTGCTGAAGCATATGGGTATCTAAGGAGGTGCATCGTGCGGAACATCGCACTGATCCTGATGTATAACGGAACGGCCTACCACGGGTGGCAGGTGCAGAAAACGGAGGTCACAGTGGCTCAGACGCTGGAGCGAGGCCTCTCTATGGTGTGCGGCGAACCGGTAAAGTGTACCGGCTGTGGGCGCACCGACGCCGGGGTCCACGCCGAGCACTATGTGGCCAATTTCCGGACCTCCTCCCGGATCCCGGTGGACCGCATCCCCTTTGCGGTGAACACCCATATCCCGGAGGATATCGTGGTGAAGGCAGCCTATGAGGTGGCGGAGGATTTCAACGCCATCGGCTCCTGCATCAAGAAGGAGTATACCTATCGCATCTACAATTCACGCATCAAAAATCCCTTCTATGTGGATCGGGCATATTTCTATCCCAAGCGGCTGGACGAGCAGGTGATGGACCGGGCGGCACGGGCTTTTGAAGGCACCCACGACTTTGCCGCCGTGCGGAGCGTCGGCACCAATGTGCGCAGCACCGTGCGGACCATCTACTACTGCCATGTGACCCGGAACGGGGAGCTGCTGGAATTGAAGGTATGCGCCAATGGTTTTTTGTATAATATGGTACGGGCCATTACAGGGACGGTACTCTATGCGGCGGAGGGAAAGCTGAAGCCGGAGGATATCCCGGTGATCCTGGATTCCGGCAACCGGACGCTGGCGGGGCCAACGGCGCCGCCGGGAGGATTGTACCTGACGAGGGTTTGGTATGAGGATGAGCGACTCAATGGATAAACGGGAATTTGATGGGGGCAATCCCCAGCAGGACGCGCCCCGGCGGGTGGAGAAAAAGAAAATATGGACCCGTCGGCGGCTTTTGTGGCTGGGGATCGTGGCGGCGGTGCTGCTGGCGGCGGTGGCGGTGTCCCTGCTGTGGCAGCGGGGTACCTTTGACGGACTGCGCCGCAGCGTCATCTATGCCCGTGCGGAGAAGGACGAGAACGGCTGCGCCCAGCTATACCAGTATGCGGCAGACCGGGAGTATCGGTTCGTGTCCCTGTCCGGGTCACTGGCGGCAGCCTCCAACAGCCGCATCCTGCTGATGGGTGAGGACGGACAGGTGCGATACAGCGAGAGCATCCTCTTCACCAACTGCACTGTGACCGGAAACGGCAAGTGGGCGGCGGTCTACGACGTCGGAGGCAGGGAGATCTATGTACTGGACACTCAGGGCGAGGTCTACCGGCTGACACTGGACGGCGACATTTTGGCAGCGGCTCTGAACCCCGGCGGCTATCTGGCCGTGACGGTAAATACCTCCGGCTATAAGGCGTCGGTGGAGGTGTACGACCCCAAGGGAGAGAAGGTATTTGCCTTCCACTCCGGGGATCAGTTTCTCATGACGGCGGCGGTATCCGCCGACAGCCGTCAGATGGCGGCGGTGACCATGGGGCAGGAGAACGGCAGCTTTGTCAGCAGTCTGGCTCTGTACCGGCTGGGCCGGGAGGAGCGTTACGCAGAATGTCTTCTACCGGAGAATGCCGTGGTATACGATCTGGGCACGGTGGGCGGCAGCTACTGCGCCGTGACGGAAACGGGATTGCGGTTTGTGACCACCGGCGGCAAGCTGGCGGGGAGTTACAGCTATGACGGCGGATACCTCCACCGGTGCAGTCTGGGCGGAGACGGCTATGCGGCTCTGCTGCTGGGACGGTACAAATCCGGCAGTCAGGGCAGGCTGGTGACGGTGGACAGTCAGGGCCGGGAACTGGCATCGCTGGATATCGACGAGGAGGTCATGAGCCTCTCCGCCGCAGGAAAGTATGTGGCGGTGCTGTATCAGGACCACCTGACCATTTATGATAAGGACTTGCAGGAATACGCCGTGCTGAAGGATGTCAGTGCGGCGGGGACGGTGCTGATGCGGAGCGACGGATCGGCGGTGCTGACAGGTGCGTCGGCGGCCAGCCTGTATCTGCCGTAAGCGGCCAAACAGGAGGAAATGCGTATGACATGGGTCATAGACGCCATACTGGCCGCTGTATTGGTGGGCTTGGTGTGGCTGGGGGCCAAGCGGGGCCTGATGAAGAGCCTTGCCGGCGTGATCAGCGTGGGAGCGGCGTTTTTCGGCGCCTCATGGTGTGCCAACCGCTTCGTGACGCCGGTGAGCCGGTGGCTGGAGCCGCTGCTGCGGGAGAGCATCCAGCAGAAGCTGTCCGGTCAGGACGGAGCCGATGCCGGAGAGCTGCTGTCGGCCTTCGCCTTCGATGCCCACAGTCTGGAGAAAATTCTGGAGGATGTGGCGCAGCGGGTGAAGGAGACCGGGGAGTCGGTGTTTTCCGCCGTGACGGAGAGCGTCAGCCACTCCATCGCCTACGGCATCGTGTACGCCGCCGCTTTTATCGCCATTCTGCTGGTGGTATGGCTGCTGCTCAAGCCATTGGATCTGGCGGGGAAGCTGCCGCTGGTGCGGACGGTGAACGCACTGGGCGGCGCTCTGCTGGGCTTTATATGGGCGGTGCTGCTGCTGTTTGCGGCGGTGTGGCTCATGCAGCGATTTAACTGGGTGGTGACACCGGAGCTGATCCGGGACAGCATCCTATTGAAATTCTTTGCGGAAAACAATCCCATCGGTCTCATTGCAGCCCTGTGACGCCGGTGAAATCAACCCTGTAACGGAGGAGAATTATGCAACCTACACTTTGCTCCAAATGCAAGAAGAACGTAGCCGTGGTGTTTATCTCACGGATGAATGAAAAGGGAGAGCCTGTCAATGAGGGACTCTGCCTGAAGTGTGCCGCCCAGCTGGGTCTGCCGCAGGTGGAGGACATGATGAAGCGTATGGGCATCACCCCGGACGATCTGGAGAATCTCAACAGCGAGATGATGCAGGCCTTCGGCGGCGCCGAGGAGCTGGGGGACGTGGCGCAGGCCAACGAGGACGGCGACGAGGATGAGGAAAGCGGAAAGACCGCCACCTTCCCCTTCCTGAACCGGCTCTTCGGCGGCAACAACAATCCCCCGGCGGAGAAGGGAGAGACCCCGCAGCGGGAGACCGGCAAGGAGTCCCGCAAGGGCGAGAAGAAGCACAAATATCTGGATAACTACTGCATCAACCTCAGCCGCCGGGCCAGAGAGGGCAAGCTGGACGCCGTTATCGGCCGGGAGGAGGAGATCCAGCGGGTGGTGCAGATCCTGAACCGCCGGCAGAAGAACAATCCCTGCCTCATCGGTGAACCCGGCGTGGGCAAGACTGCCATTGCCGAGGGACTGGCCCAGCGCATCGCCGCCGGGGAGGTCCCCTTCAAGCTGCGGGACAAGGAGGTCTATCTGCTGGATCTGACGGCTCTGGTGGCCGGTACCCAGTTCCGGGGACAGTTCGAGAGCCGCATGAAGGGGCTCATCGAGGAGATCCGCAAGCTGGGCAACGTGATTCTGGTCATCGACGAGGTACACAACATCGTGGGGGCCGGAGATGCCGAGGGCAGCATGAACGCCGCCAACATCCTCAAGCCCGCCCTGTCCCGTGGGGAGATTCAGGTCATCGGAGCCACCACCTTCAACGAATACCGCAAGTATATCGAGAAGGACACGGCGCTGGAGCGGCGCTTCCAGCCGGTGACGGTGGCGGAGCCCAGCATCGAGGACACGCTGAAAATCCTCAAGGGTATCGCCCACTACTATGAGACGTACCACGGGGTGTCCATCCCGGAGGGCGTGCTGCGGCAGGCGGTGCTGCTGTCGGAGCGGTATATCACCGACCGGTTCCTGCCGGACAAGGCCATTGACCTCATCGACGAGGCCTGCTCGGATCTGAACCTGAAGGATCCTACCATCAACCGCCGGATGGAGGTGAAGCGGGATCTGGAGAACGTGACCTTCGAGCGGGAGACCCTCATGTCTGCCGAGGCCCCGGAGGGGGAGGAGGTGACGGAGGAGCAGCTGGATCAGCGGTATGCCCGCATTGCAGAGCTGCGGAGTCAGGAGATGCGCCTGCAGGAGGAACTGGCGGAGCTGGAGAAGAAGGGTGTGCCGCAGGTGACCATGGAGAACATCGCACGGGTCATCGAGATGTGGACCAAGATCCCCGCCAGCAAGATCAAGGAAGAAGAGTTCAAGCGTCTGGCGGAGCTGGATGTGCGGCTGAAGCAACATATCGTGGGGCAGGACGAGGCTGTGGATGCGGTGTCGGCGGCCATCCGGCGCAGCCGGGTAGGCATCTCCCCCAAGCATAAGCCGGTGAGCTTCATTTTCGTGGGCAGCACCGGCGTGGGCAAGACGGAGCTGGTGAAGCAGTTGGCAGACGATCTGTTCAACTCGCCGGATTCTCTGATCCGGCTGGATATGTCGGAGTTTATGGAGAAGCACTCCGTGTCTCGGCTGGTTGGTTCGCCTCCGGGCTATGTGGGCTATGACGAGGCGGGGCAGCTGACGGAGAAGATCCGGCGCAAGCCCTACTCCGTGGTGCTGTTCGACGAGATCGAAAAGGCCCATCCGGACGTGCTGAACATCCTGCTGCAAATTCTGGATGACGGCGAGGTCACGGATGCCCACGGACGGAAGGTGAACTTTGAGAATACCGTCATCGTCATGACCTCCAATGCCGGGTCCGGCAAGGCGGCGGGCGCTGTGGGCTTCGGCCGCAGCGCAGACGATCAGGATAAGGAGCGGGTGATGAAGGCCCTGCAGGAGTTCCTGCGGCCGGAGTTTATCAACCGTGTGGACGAGATCGTATATTTCCACCAGCTGACGGAGGAGAACTTCCGGGGCATCGCCGGGATCATGCTGGAGGAACTGAAGACGGCGCTGGAGGAGAAGGGGTATCACTTCACCTACGACGATGCACTGGTGGACTATCTGGTGAAGAAATCCTATTCGGCGGCCTATGGAGCACGGAACCTGCGGCGGTGCATTCAGAAGGATGTGGAGGACCCCATGGCGGCCCGTATCATCGAGAGCTATGAGACGCCCATCACACAGATCAAGGCAACCGCAGAGGATGGGGCTGTAAAGCTCTACACACTGTAATGAAGGAGGGGGCGTACCATGCTGTTTCGTAAGAAGATCGAGCCCCGGTGCAGCTACTGCGCCAGAGGCGGGCGTGCCAATGACCATGAGGTCATCTGCGCCAAGAAGGGCATCGTGCCGGCGGAGTCCCACTG
>ERZ838118.3991-NODE-3991-length-13277-cov-3.093254_pt1 | contig 13277 bp, 9 predicted proteins | sample MGYA00519863_ERZ838118 | MGnify/ENA primary metagenome ERZ838118 (study PRJEB31850, sample SAMEA3708827) | human gut metagenome | biome: human gut; feature: human-associated habitat; material: faeces | place: China | collected 2014 ...
CCGCAGCACCACTTCTCATCCCACCGCCGATTGGATCTATCACCAACTCCACCCCGACTTCCCCGATCTTAGTCTTGGAACCGTTTATCGGAACCTGAGCCAGTTAAAGAATGCGGGTCTGATCCAGTCGGTGGGCGTAGTGGCCGGACAGGAACGGTTTGACGCAAATATTTCCCCGCATACCCATTTGATCTGCAAGGACTGCGGTACTGTGCGGGATCTATTTGAGATCACACTTCCTGATGAGATCATGCAGGCTGCGCAAGCTGCCAGCGGCTATGTGATCAGCGGCGTCAGTCTCCGGTTCACGGGGCTATGCCCCAAATGTCGGAAAGAATCCATTTCGTAAGTACACCGGGGTTTTCCCCATCACCAATTTACAAACAATTTTATGGAGGTAACAATTATGGCTAAGTATGTTTGCACTGTTTGCGGTTATGTTTACGAGGGCGAGTCCCTGCCCGCTGATTTCAAATGTCCCCTCTGCGGCGTTGGCGCCGACAAGTTCAAGAAGCTCGAGGGCGAGCTGACGCTGGCCGCTGAGCATGAGTACGGCGTATACGACAGCACCGTTAAGAACAACGCCGCTGTTTCCGACGAAGACAAGGCATATATCCTCGAGCAGCTGAAGGCCAACTTCACCGGCGAGTGCTCTGAGGTGGGTATGTATCTGTGCATGGCCCGTATCGCTCATCGTGAGGGCTATCCCGAGATTGGCCTGTACTGGGAGAAGGCCGCATATGAAGAGGCAGAGCACGCCGCAAAGTTTGCCGAGCTGCTGGGCACCGAGCTGGAGCCCAACATGACCGCTTCCACCGAGAAGAATCTGGCTTGGCGTGTGGACTGCGAGTACGGTGCCACCGAGGGCAAGGTGGAGCTGGCTACCGTAGCAAAGAAGAACGGTCTGGATGCAATCCATGATACCGTTCATGAGATGGCTCGTGACGAAGCCCGTCACGGCAAGGCACTGGCTGGCCTGCTCAAGAGATATTTTGGCAAGTAATTTGCCGTAAAATAGGGTATTTTGAAGGGGAAGCGGAAGAAAATCCGCTTCCCCTTCTTTTGTTTTATTCCTGCAAGATTCCTTTCACATTTTGACATTTCGACTTGCATTAGTTCATTTTTTTGCAAGTCTTCCATCTTTTTATGCAAAAAAGGTGAAATAAACCATGCACAGTTTCTTGTAAACTTCCGCAGATAATGCTATAATGGCAAAGCGTCACGCAAGGAAGCGGAGGCAAGTGCCTGCCTCCGCAAAAAAGAAGGAGAGATTAATTTGAACAAGAAAAAGCTGCCTCTTGCATTCTGGATCTTCGTTGGTCTGTGTGTGGGCATCGTGGCCGGTCTGATCCTGATGGCTGTGCCCAACGGTGCTGATATTGCCGACGGCTACATCAAGCCCTTCGGCACCATCTTCCTGAACCTGCTGAAATTCGTCGTCGTTCCCATCGTGCTGTTCTCCATTGCCGCCGGTGTCATCTCCATGGGCGATATCAAAAAGGTCGGCTCTGTGGGCGGCAAGACCATTGTATACTACATGTGCACCACTGCCTTCGCCATTGCATTGGCTCTGATTCTGGCCAGCGCTGCGCAGGCTCTGCATCTGTTTACTCCGCTGGCCACCTCCGGCCTCGAATATACGCCACCGGAGAGTCAGAGCATTATGGACACCATCGTTGCCATCTTCCCCTCCAATGCCGTTGCGCCGCTGGTGAATGCCACCATGCTTCAGGTCATTGTCATTGCGCTGTTCATCGGCTTTGGCATCCTGCTGGCCGGTGAGAAGGGCAAGCTGGCCGGAAACGTTGTGGAAAGCTTCAATGAAGTATTTCAGCGGGTCATGGATCTGATCATCAAGCTGTCCCCCATCGGCGTTGCCTGCCTGATCTGCCCGGTGATCGTCACCAATGGCCCCAGCGTGCTGGGCAAGCTGGCCATGGTGCTTCTGGTGGCCTACATTGGCTACATCGTTCACGCCGCACTGGTATATTCCACTACCGTTGCAACACTGGGCAAGGTCTCCCCGCTGGCCTTCTTCAAGGGTATGGCCCCCGCCATTATGATGGCCTTCTCCTCCGCCTCCTCCGTGGGCACCCTGCCCTTTACCATGGAGTGCTCCGAGAATCTGGGCGCAAAGCGTGAGATCTCTTCCTTTGTCCTCCCGCTGGGCGCTACCATCAACATGGACGGCACCGCCATTTATCAGGGCGTCTGCGCCGTGTTTATCGCCGCCTGCTATGGCATCCATCTGGATCTGGGCAATATGATCACCATCATCTTTACCGCTACGCTGGCTTCCATTGGCACCGCCGGTGTCCCTGGCGCCGGCATGGTAATGCTGGCCATGGTGCTTCAGAGCGTCAACATTCCCGTGGAGGGCATTGCGCTGGTTGCCGGTATCGACCGCATCTTCGACATGGGTCGTACCACCGTCAACATCACCGGTGACGCTGCCTGTGCCGTCATCGTCTCCAAGCTGGAAGAGCGCAAGGCCGCACGTCAGGCCAAGAAAGCAAATAACTGATTCACACACAAAGCGCAGCCCCGGAGCACTTCGCTCCGAGGCTGCGCTTTTATTTATCGCCTGCGAAATACCACCGCCGAAATGGCCGAGGCTGCCGGAACCGTCAGCACCACGCCGCCGGTGGAGGCAATGCCCTGTGCCAGCTCCATGGCTGCCGTATCTGTCCGTATGTTATGCCTTTATATTCTGGACGCCGCATCATAGGCCGACCGAGTAGCCCCCCGGACATTCTTCGCCACCACGCAGTCCCCCACCGGCTCAAAGAACAGGCTGAGGCCCCGGAACTGCTCCGCCTGAGCAGCTCTGGCCCGCATGCCTGCCGCCAGCACCACTGTATCCGCCGGGATCAGCGCATGGTTTCCATAGCTGTCAGCCACCTCCATGCCTTCTGTGGTGATTCCGGTACACTTCACGCCGCAGTAATAGGTCACATATTCATTCATATGCTCTACCAGCGCCTGCCGGGGAATCGAATAGTCCTCCTGCGCCACCGCACGGCTCATTTCGACCAGCGTCACGTTTTTATGGAGATACATGGAAAGATACAGGGCCGTCTCACAGCCCACAAGGCCGCCGCCCAGTACCGCAATATTCTCGCCCATCTCCTCCCCCACAAGGCCCTTATGATAGCACTGCTCTGCCGTGATCACATGCTCGCCGTCTACGCCGGGAATGGGCGGGATCACCGCATCTGCACCTACCGCAGCGATGACTGCATCCGGCGCCATGGCCTCCACCATATCCGGTGCTGCCTCAGTAGAAAGCTTCACCGTGACCCCCAGCTTATCCAGCATATGGATCTGATAGTCCATAAAGTTCTCCAGCACCTTCTTAAATTCCACCTGCCGTGAGAAGATCAGCTTGCCGCCCAAGTGATCCTCCTTCTCAAAGAGCGTCACCTGATGTCCCCGCTGCGCCGCCACCATAGCGGCCTCCATCCCAGCCGGGCCGCCGCCGATGACTACTACATTTTTCTTCGACTTGGGCGGCTCCTCCAGCAGCTTGAGGCGGTATTCCCGGCCCACTGTGGGATTCACCGAGCAGGCAAAGGCCGTATTCCGGCCATAGTCCAAACAGTGGAAGCAGCGGATACAGGGGATGATCTCATCCTCCTTCCCATGCAGCGCCTTGTCCGGGGCAAAGGCATCGGATATGGTTCCTCTTGCCATAGCAACCAGATCTGCACCGCCGGTGGCAATGGTCTCCTCCATCAGTGCAGGCTGCTGGAAGGCCCCAAGCGTCAGCACCGGGATGTGGATTTCTCCGCTCTCCTTCACCGCTCTTGCCAGATAGGCGTTGCAGCCCGCAGGCAGGAAGTTGTTTGGATGCATGATATGTTCCGTCTCGCTGTAAAAGCTTCCGCAGGAGATATGGGCAATATCGATCTTGTCCTGCACCAGCTTCAGAAACGCCACACAGTCCTCGGGCGTAAAGCCGCCTTCCGTGAGCTCGCTGCCGGAGATCCGGTACTCGATCAGCAATCTACGCCCCACCCGCTGCCGGATGGCATCCAGAATCATAATCGGGAATTTGGCACGGTTTTCGAGGCTGCCGCCAAACTCGTCCTTCCGGGTATTGAACTTGGGGGAGAGCATCTGGGACAGCACCAGCCCATGGCCTCCATGGATCAGGATCATATCAAAGCCGCAGTCCAGCGCTGCCTCTGCCGCATCGGCATAGCTCTCTGCGATCCGTTCCATCACCGGACGGGTCAGCTTGGGATAACGCTTCCCATGGCCGTTGACCGTATAGGATACCAGATTGTTGTTTTCATCATAGCCGTGGTATTCAAAGGCCAGCAGCTCCAGCGAGATTTTTGCCCCATAGTAGTGCACCGCATCGGTGAGCTGCCGCCACATCCGGTGGTTTTTCTGGGAAAAAATGTTCTCATGGGCATGGACATCATCGTTGGGGCGATAGATATCCATGTTCTGGGCAGAGAAGGTGATATTTGCGCTGCCGCCCTTGGCCTTATTGGCATAATAGGCAATGACCGCCTCGTTGGGGTACTCCTCCAATCCGGCCAGCAGATGTGTTCCTGCCGGCGCAGACCAGATACGGTTCTTGAAGGTAACGCCTCCAATGGTAATGGGCGAAAACAGATGGGGATACTTCAGTTCCATAGGACTGCCTCCATTTTCTTTTTTCTTATCATAGCACACCCGGCGGACAGGGACAAGCCCCGCCCGCCGGAATTAGTTTACATAATTTACAGCAGCATTGCCTTGGAAAATGCATCCCGCATACCACGCTGAATGTTGCCGTCCCGGTTTGCATCACCGATCACAAAGAACTTGGGCACGATCCCTGCAAAGCGCAGTGCCTCGTCCACATTGGGATTCATGCCGCCAGAAATGATCACACTGTCCCCGGATACGGTCTTCTCCTGACCGTCCTGCACATAGGTCACGGTGTTTCCCTCCACCTTGACCGTGGTCGCATTCAGGATGCCCTTGATACCCTCGTATTTCTCCCATGCAGGCGCCATATGGGTTCTGCCGTCAGGCTCCGTCTTGATCCATGCCATGGTGATGTAGTGGAGGTGGCTGGCATCCTTGGCCAGCTCGTCCTGCCGGGTCAGCAGCGTTACATCATGGCCGTTTTCTGCCAGATACATGGCCGTCTCAATGGCCGTCTCACTGCCGCCGATGCAGACCACATGGTGTCCCAGCTCCTGCTCATGGCCGTATACGTCAAGGCAGACCTTGTACTCCGGCTTAACATTGCCCTCGGCATCCCGGAAGCCATCGATCTTCGGCACGTTGGGCGTGGCGCCCGTGGCTGCCAGTACCGCATCAAAGCCGCCGGCACTGAGCTTCTGAGGTGTTGCCTCGGTGTTCATCAGTACTTTAACGCCCACCTGTCCCATCCGGCGGATCAGATATGCCTTAAAGTGCTTCAGCGGCCACTTAAAGCTGGAATAGTCGCTGTGGATCAGCTGTCCGCCCAGATAATCCGTCTTTTCAAACAGGGTCACATCATGGCCCCGCTCTGCCGCCACAATGGCTGCCTTCATACCCACCGGGCCGCCGCCAATGACTGCGACCTTCTTGGGTGCAGTCTCCTGATCCACCATCTTCCCAACCTTATGGGCAATGCCCTGTACCGGGTTCACAGAGCAGAAGGTCATATAGGGCGCCGACATCGTGCCATGGCACTTATTGCACCACAGGCAGGGCACAACATCCTCGCCCCGGCCCTCATAGAGCTTCTTCCCGTATTCGGGATCACACATAAAGGCACGGGCCATACCGATCATGTCGCACTTGCCCTCTTTAATATAGGTGTTGATCTCATCGGGATCCTGGAAGCCGCCCACAGGCTCCGTAAGGATCTTACATCCTGCCGCCTTAATGGCCTCAGAATAGCGAATGGTCTCATGCTCGCCCTTCTGGAAGGTAAAGCCCGTGGGGTGAGACTTGGTCATATCGCATTCCCGCAGCTGAAGAATGTCTGCCACATCCTCCATGCATTTGGCAAATTCGATGGTATCCTCCAGCGTATAGCCCTTGGCTCCGCCCACATAGCCGTTGGGCTGCTCGCCGGCCACGCAGAGCTCCACAATAAAGCTCTTGCCAAAGCGCTTTTTCACTGCCGCCAAGGTCTCATGAAGGAACCGGACCCGATTCTCCATGGGGCCGCCATACTCATCGGTACGGAGATTGGGGTACAGCAGCATCTCCACCCGCATGGCAACGCCGTCATAACCAAAATCCTTAAACAGCTGGAGCTTCTGCAGGAAGGTCTCGATGACCTCCGGCATCATCTCCTTGGGCAGCATCTTTACCGGCTTCCCCGCCATGCCCGGAGGGCCAAAGGCTTTACCGTCAAAGGAATAGCCATCGGGATACTTGATATCCGTATTCACCAGCAGCTTGGAACCATAGAAATGGACGTCATCCGCCATCTGCGTAAAATAGTTGTAGGTACCGGGATCTGTATAGTCAAAGTTCTGCATCCGCTTGGCATCCTCTACCGGTGCGGAGCGCTGGTTGGGATTGGACCACTCTGCCAGCGTAATAATGGCTGCGCCGTTCCGGGCCAGTCCGCCCATAAAGGTCATAAAGCTGTCTGCGGGATAGGTCTCAGGGCCCTGCAGAAAGTGGGGCGACGCATTGGGGTACATCGTGCGGTTTTTGATCACAGCGTCCCCGATCCGAATGGGGCTCAGCAGTGCGTCATAGCGGTAGCTCATATAAAATCTCCTTTCTTTTTCAAAAGGCGGAGCGCCGCGGTGCGGCACTCCGCCAAAATTAACTTTACGCCACAGTCATTACGATCTTGCCGGCATAGGTGCCGGGAACGATTGCAGCCTCCTTGCCGTCTACGGTCATGGTGAGGGTATGACCCTCAGCCGCCTCGACCTTTGCGCCCTCAGCAATGGTCAGTCCGCTGAGATAACAGGTCTTGTCTACGATCCACTTGGAAGCGGCATCAAATTCAGCCTTGGTGCCCTTATCCTTCTCCACGGGCTCCAGCGTATCGTCAACCAGACCAATGAGCCACCACTTGCTCTCTTCCGGCTCGCCCTGCGTGTGGGCAGCCTTGCCGGTGGAAATGGCGCCGGTCAGGGTGCAGCCCGCAAAGGTCAGAACCATCTCATGATCCTCTGCCTGTGCATTGATGATATCACCATTCAAGTTGCAGCCTGTGAAGTGGACCTCCACCTCGTCATGGGCAGGGCCCATATCCGGCATTGCAGGCATGCCCGCTCCGGGGCCGCCAGGGCCACCCGGGCCGCCCGGGCCGCCTGCGGGCATGGGCCCCATATTGGGGTCATCGTTGGGGAATGCCTCCAGAAGCACGCCGATCTTACTGTTCAGCTCGGCATCCGAAATATTCATGGTAACACCACGGCCCTTTACCTGAAGGACGGCACGCTCCGTATTGAAAACAGTCCCCTTATCCACAGTCAGTGTACCCTGACCATTGCCTCCGTGGCACATAACGCCAACCTTTTTGGAATTTACGGTACAGCCGGTAAAGGTTGCGTTACCCTCCATGCACATGATCACAGGATAGTTCCCCATATTCAGGGTGCAGCCCGTAAACTGATCCAGGCAGTTACCGATGGAATAAGCGCCATAGCCGGTGTTTTCAGACTCCAGCAGGCAGTCATTCAGATACAGCCGTGCCTTCTTGGTTGCGTCCGTGGACATGCAGCCCCAGTTTTCGCACTTAATATGGCAGCGGTTATAGGTAGCCGTAGCAGAGTCCACCAGATTGGTGGCACGAACGCGGCCGGTCAGGCCCAGCATCCACGGCACCTTGGTCATTCCGGATACATTGTTGGGCTTCGTGCCGTCCTTTACAAACAGCTCGGAGTCATTGACCTCCAGTGTTGCCTCTTCCCGGCCCACCACGGTAACACGGATGGAACCCACGGAGCTGATCTTTGCCCGGTTGACGGTAACATGAGAGGCGCCTGCGGCAGTGATGCCGGCACCATGGCCCACAAAGTCATTGCCGCCGTTGCCGTTCAGGATCATATTGGCGTCGTTGATGGTAACAACGCTGTTGCCGTCTACATATACGCCGCCGAAGTTATCCGCCTGAGAATCCACCTTCAGGCCGTCTACGGTGGTATCGGTGACCGTACCGGCCAGTACCGCAGCGGCAACCGACTTCTCCGGCACGTACTTGCCGTCAGAGATCACCACCGCATTGGCCATCTCAAAGTGATCGACCTTGCCATGGTTCTCATAGTCTACCTGCACTGCATCGGATACGGTCAATACCACATCGCCGGTATAGGTGCCCGGCTGGATCTGCCGGTTCACACCGTCTACAGTCAGCGTCAGGCATTTGCCTGCGGGCGCGGAAAGGACAGCATCGGGGGCGATGATCAGAGAAGCCAGCTTCTCTGTTGCCTCAGCCACATAGCTGCCGCTAATGGTTTTTTCATTCATAGGAAACTCTCCTTTTGGCGCAAAGCGCCGGGACTCGATCGCATAACAGCCAGCTTTTCCCGTTCCCGCCGGCCCGCTGTATCTGATAAAAAGTATAGATGCCGCAACATTCACTGTCAAGGGATGTAGACAAATGCAACGAAATGGGCAAAATGCGGCGCATTTCTGCGCCGCATCAGTAGCCCCGACCTCTCTGATCGTTTTTCATTTTTCTCAGCTGTCCAGATAATCCCGCAGCTGCGCCTGCCTTGCATGAACCTGATCCACCCCGGACTGCCACATGGCACGGATCTTTTCCAGATTCTTTTCCGTTCTGGAAAATCCCTCGGTGTTATAGGGGAGGAACAGGAAAATGTCCCCCTTTTTCTCCAGCTGGAACAGCTCCGCCCGTTCCTCATTGTAGATCTCTGCCCGGCGCTTCAGGGCATCCACAAAATGCGGATATTTCCGGTACATGTGCCCCGCCGCCGCCAGAAGCTTTTCCTGCTTTTTTTCGTAGGCACGCTCCCGGGTTGCCACTACAATCACCTTGTCGCAGCCGGCCTCGATGACCCGGCGATAGGGAATGGGATCCACCACGCCGCCATCCATACACTTTACGCCCTCCGCCTCAATGATGGGGAACAGCATGGGAAGGGCGCAGGTGGCCCGCAGCGCCATAAATTTGTCATCCCGCTTGGGTACCGTCAGATAAGCCGCCCTGCCGGTATCCACATCCGTTACCACGGCCTCTACCATACCGGAATAGGCCGCAAACGTTTCATAGTCAAAGGGAATAAGCCGGTTTGGGATCTCATCATAGACAAAGTCCAGATTGAAATAACAGTTGTTCAGGGGGTTGAGCATATGACTGGAGCCCATATAGCGGTCATCATTCACATAGTTCTCCAGAATTCTCAGATTTCTCCCCCGCTGCCGGGACAGATAACTGACGCCATAGGCAATGCCCGCCGATACGCCCGTTACATGATCCGCCATTATGTCAAGATCCAGCATGCCGTCGCAGACGCCTGCGGAAAAAATCGTTCGATTTGCGCCGCCTTCCAGTGCAAGTCCCAGTTTCATATGCTTTGCCGTCCTTTCCTTCGCTGTGTTCCTGCATTTATCTGCATCTATTATATTTATTATACTACCGCTGACACAAAATCGGTAATATTTTTTGTGAGAAGGTATATTCTTCCATTTCTGTGTTCATAATAGCCTCGGAGGTGCAGAAAATGCAAAATGAAAACAACAAAAAACGCTTTGCTGGCAAGGGCTACTACATAGCCCTGATCGCCTGCATCGCAGCAGTCGGAATTTCAGGCTATGTATTTGTACAGACCGCACGGGATTCGGCCATGGAAACCAGCGCCGCAGCGTCTATCTCCCCCGCTGCCAGCGCCGAGGTCTCCGCAGCTCCCAGCGCATCCTCGTCTCCGGCCCCTTCTCAGGCCGCCGACAGCATGGAGGATTCCTATGAATCTGCCATGGGTCAGGAAACCGCAGCATCCAACGTCCAGTGGCCCCTAAGCGGTCAGGTGCTCTCCTCGTTCAGTCGGGACACCCTGACCTACAGTGAAACCATGGCAGACTGGCGTACCCATGAGGGCTTGGACATTGCCGCCGATCCGGGCGCTCCCGTGATGGCCGCCGATGACGGAACCGTCACCGCAGTCTATGACGATGACTATCTGGGAACGGTTGTGGTAGTATCCCACGATGCGGATATCTCCACCCGCTACGCCAGCCTCATGGCGGATCCCGATGTTCAGGTCGGAGATGTTGTTTCCGCCGGTGATGTCATCGGCAGAGTGGGCAATACCGCCCTTCTGGAAACAAAAGAGCCCTCCCATCTGCATTTTGAGGTATTCCAAAACGGAATCCCCGCAGATCCCATGGACTATCTTCCCTCTGCATCCTGAATCCGAAAATGCCGCAGCCCGGGGACCAGCCGGCTGCGGCATTTTCCATAAAAGAGAGAGAAAATGAAAGCCAGTACATTTGTACTGTAGGCTCATCATATCAGTCTTTTTGGTGTGTTCCTTGAACGAAATGTGGCGGATTTGTAAATAAAGTCCCACACGGAACGCGCCTGCTTGCTCCGGCCGTGATTTCTACCAAAAGTCATTGACACCTCTACGATTTGATGCCATAATAAAAGGAACATTTTGATGGAAAGCGGGTATATCCTCCATGCGAATCTGTATCAAAGTAGGGACTTCTACGCTGGCACATCCCTCCGGGCACCTGAACATCCGTCAGGTAGAAAATCTGTGCAAGGTCATCAGCGATCTGAAAAATGCCGGAAATCAGGTTGTTCTGGTATCCTCCGGCGCCATTGGAATGGGCGTTGGGAAGCTGGGCCTCAAGCAGCGCCCCAGCGATATGCCCACCAAGCAGGCCGCAGCCGCCGTTGGCCAATGTGAGCTGATGTACGTCTACGACAAGGCCTTCGGTGCCTACAACCACACCGTTGCCCAGATTTTGCTGACCGGAGATGATTTTGACCACCCGGAGCGTCTCGGCAAGTTCCGCAACACGCTGTTCCGCCTGTTGGAGCTGGATGCACTGCCCATCATCAACGAAAACGATACCATCGTCACCGATGAGATCAGCATTGGTGACAACGATACACTGGCCGCCCTTGTGGCCGTCAATGCGGGGGCTGAACTGCTGGTTCTGCTCAGCGATATCGACGGTCTCTATACCGCTGACCCGAGGAAGCACCCGGAGGCCCGCCTGATTCATCAGGTACCGGAGATCACACCGGAAATTCTGGCACTGGCCGAAGGGAAGGGTTCCGAACTGGCAACCGGCGGCATGAGCACAAAGCTCTCCGCCGCTCAGATTGCCACGGCACAGGGCTGCGACATGATCATTACCAACGGAAAGAACCCGCAGGTTCTCTATGACATTCTGGACGGCACGCCCGTCGGCACCCGTTTTTTGAAGAAAGGAGCAGCGAAATGACGACACAAGAACTGCTGAGCGCCGCAAAGGCCGGGGTTCCCGTCCTGTCCCGGGCCACGGAAGCCCAGAAAAACAGTGCGCTCCGCTCCATGGCCAACGCCTTGGAAGCCCGGGCCGATGCCATTCTTGCAGCAAACAGGCTGGATCTGGAAGCTGCAAGGGGCCACATCTCCACGGTGATGCTGGATCGGCTGGCCCTGAGTCCCCAGCGGATCTCTGACATGGCCGATGGGATCCGTCAGGTGGCCGCACTGCCCGACCCCGTAGGCAAGGTACTCCGCCGGGTCGAGCGTCCCAACGGGCTTATCATTGAAAAAACCGCTGTCCCCATGGGAGTCGTGGCCATCATCTATGAGAGCAGGCCCAACGTCACCTCTGACGCCGCCGCTCTGGCGCTGAAAAGCGGCAATGTCTGTGTGCTCCGGGGCGGCAAGGAGGCATTTCGCTCTGCTTCTGCCATTACTGCCGCCATGCAGGCGGGACTAAATGCCGCCGGGCTTCCCGAAACGCTCATCAATCTGGTAGAGGACACCAGCCGTCAGAGCGCAAAAGAGCTTATGGAGGCTGTAGGCTATATCGATCTGCTGATTCCCCGGGGCGGGGCAGGGCTGATCCGTGCCGTCACCGAAAACGCCAAGGTTCCGTGCATCCAGACCGGTACCGGCATCTGCCACATCTATGTGGATAAATCCGCCGATCCCGCCATGGCGCTCAATATTATCGAAAACGCCAAGACCAGCCGTCCCTCTGTGTGCAATGCAGAGGAGGTCTGCCTTGTGCATCGGGATATCGCAAAAGCCTTTCTTCCCATGCTTCAGCAGCGGTTGGTGGCCCAGCGTACTACCGCAGGAAAGCCTCCGGTGACGCTGATTGCCGATCCGGACGCCAATGCAATTCTAAACGCCACGCCCGCAGGGGTACAGGATTTCGACACGGAGTTCTTGGACTATGTGCTGGCTGTGGGTCTGGTAGACAGCGTCGATGCCGCCATCGAGCATATTGCACAGCATTCCACTGGCCATTCCGAGGCCATCATCACCGAAGACCCCGATGCAGCAGCGCTGTTCTGCCGGTGCGTGGACAGCGCCGCCGTCTATGTCAATGCCTCCACCCGTTTTACCGACGGCGGAGAATTCGGACTGGGCTGTGAAATGGGCATTTCCACGCAAAAGCTCCACGCCAGAGGCCCCATGGGTCTGGAAGAGCTTTGTACCTATAAATACATCATTCACGGAAACGGTCAGATTCGCTGACTTCGTTTCCATAAAAAAGAGATGCCGCTCATCGCAGCATCTCTTTTTGTTATTTTCCGGGCGGAGGTCCGGGCGGCATCTCCATTTTCTCTTCTCCAAACTGCCAGTCATACCAGCGTTTCAGAAGCACGTAGGACATTCGGGTCCCTACAAACAGGAACACCTCCTGCCGCTGCTCCATGGTCATGGGCTCCGTTTCGCTGTACGCCCAGCGAAGATTCCGTGCGGTCAGCTCCAGAATCGGCTTCACCTTGGGCCAGAACTCCATGATATCCTTATAATCCGGCTGACCCGCAAACATATAATCGTAAAAGCCGGTGAGCACATGCCCCGGGATCACATCGGTAAGCAGCGGGATCAGCAGTTCCCCCCGCTCTGTCTGACTGAGCGGATGGTCTTGGTCAAAGCACTGTTCCAGCACCGGGAATACCTTGCTCTGGAGCGCCTGCACACTGGAATCCATAAATTCCTCATAAGATTTCGGCGGCTGGGCCTCCCAAAGCCATCCCGTAAAATTAGCCAGCATCATGTGGGGGTACATGGTAAAAATTCCTTGGCAATAGGCTTTTTTCTCCGCCGGTGTGGGGTATTTCTCTCCGGAGATATACCCACGGATATCCGGTCCGGTCATTAAAATGT
>ERZ838118.3995-NODE-3995-length-13264-cov-3.663714_pt1 | contig 13264 bp, 10 predicted proteins | sample MGYA00519863_ERZ838118 | MGnify/ENA primary metagenome ERZ838118 (study PRJEB31850, sample SAMEA3708827) | human gut metagenome | biome: human gut; feature: human-associated habitat; material: faeces | place: China | collected 2014 ...
AGAAGTAGGAAAAACTAAAACACCCGTCTTATTAAAAAGAGGAATGAGCTCTACAATAGAAGAATGGCTGATGAGTGCAGAGTATATAATGGCTGGAGGAAATGAAAATGTAATTCTTTGTGAAAGAGGAATAAGAACATTTGAAACAGCGACAAGAAACACATTAGACCTAAGCGCAGTACCAGTTATAAAACAAAAATCACATCTGCCAATAATAATAGATCCATCTCATGCAACTGGTAAACGTGATTTAGTTGAGCCACTTGCAAAAGCTGCTATAGCAGTTGGTGCAGATGGACTTATGATAGAAGTACATAACAATCCAGCAAAAGCACTATGTGATGGAAAACAATCAATAAAACCAGATACATTTGATAAAATAATGAAGCAATTGCAAGTATACACTGAATTAGAAGGTGTAACAATATAGTATGAAAATCACAATTGTCGGTTTAGGAGTTATTGGTGGCTCCTTTGCCATGGCATTTAAAGAAGCTGGTTTTGACGATGTATATGCTATAGATTTAAATAAAGAATCGATAGAAAAAGCAAAAGATATGCCGGTATTTATAATTATTATTTTGGGTGTGCTTTGTGCCGAGCTTTTGTGGTTTGTATTTGACAGAGCCTATATATTTTTTCAGGACAGATACGGACTTATTGTCTGTGGGAGGGAAGATTGAAAAAAGGTATTGAACATGAACCGCTTATATGGAAGATATTAAATGAGATAAGAGAGTCATCGAGATTTAAAAACAGCAAACAGTTTATACAGCATGGAAAGACAAGCGTATATATGCACAGTGTTAGTGTGGCATATATGAGCTGTTATATTGCGGAAAAGTATAATTTAAGTGTCGATTACTATTCACTTATAACAGGTGCTCTTTTACATGATTATTTTCTCTATGACTGGCATGATAAAGAGGATGGGCACAAAAGACCTCACGGCTTTTATCATCCGTCGGCGGCACTTGCAAATGCCGAAAGGGACTTTGAAATAAACAGCCGTACAAAAAACATAATCAAGAGGCATATGTTTCCGCTTACACCTATACCGCCCGTATGCTTAGAGGGATGGGTGGTGTGCATCGCCGACAAGATATGCTCGACAAAGGAGACCATCAAAAGACATTGATTTTGACATGAAAGACAAATCGTGATATAATTCTAAATTAAGAATGTAAAAATACATAAAAATAAGAGGTGCATTATGGCAAAATATAAGAGAATTTTATTAAAACTCAGCGGTGAAGCTTTAGCCGGACCAAATAAAACAGGCTTTGACGAAGCTACCTGTATAGGAGTTGCAAAGCAGGTTAAACAGCTTGTTGATGCAGGTATTGAGGTTGGTATCGTCACAGGCGGAGGAAACTTCTGGAGAGGACGCACAAGTGAAAATATTGACAGGACGAAAGCAGACCAGATAGGTATGTTAGCAACAGTCATGAACTGTATATATGTATCTGAGATATTCAGATCTGTAGGAATAAAAACGAATGTTCTGACACCGTTTGAGTGTGGTTCATTTACTAAACTTTTCTCTAAAGACAGGGCAAACAAATATTTTGAAAAGGGTATGGTAGTATTCTTTGCCGGAGGAACAGGTCATCCGTACTTCTCAACAGATACGGCTACTGTTCTTCGTGCCATCGAGATTGAAGCGGACGTTATTCTTTCTGCAAAATCAATAGATGGTGTGTATGACTCTGATCCTGCCGTAAATCCTGATGCAAAGAAATTTGATGAGATAAGCATTGAGGATGTCGTAAACAGCAGACTTGGTGTAATTGACCTTGCAGCAGCCGTATTATGTATGGAAAACCATATGCCTATGATGATATTCGGTTTAAATGAAGAAAACAGTATTGTAAACACGGTAAACGGTGTGACAAAAGGTACACTTGTAACTGCTTAATTTATAGTATGGTGCAAATGAACTGTGTCAGTGCACACCTGATACAGATTTAAATATATGAAAATGTGTGCAGAAATGAGGACTATTATGAGTATTGAATTAAAAGAATTTAAAGATAAAATGGGCAAGTCATTAGACAGTCTTGCAAGTGAATATACTACTATCAGAGCAGGTCGTGCAAACCCTCATGTACTTGACAAGATAATGGTTGAATATTACGGAACACCTACAAATCTTCAGCAGGTTGCAAACATATCCGTATCAGAAGCAAGAACTATAGTTATCCAGCCATGGGAAGCAAGTCTTATCAAGGAGATAGAAAAAGCTATCCTTACATCTGATCTCGGTCTTACACCAAACAATGACGGAAAAGTTATCCGACTCACTTTCCCTGAACTTACGGAAGACCGTCGTAAAGAGCTTGTAAAAGATGTTAAGAAAAAAGGTGAGGGTGCTAAAGTTGCAATCAGAAACATCCGCAGAGATGCAAACGATATGATTAAGAAACAGCTTAAAGCAAGTGAAATATCAGAGGATGAGCAAAAAGGTGCAGAGGACGACATTCAGAAACTCACTGACGAATTTATAGCAAAAGTTGACAATATGGTCGATGAAAAGTCAAAAGAGATTATGACTGTATAATATTTTTGCTTATATGTAAATAAAAGGGATAGGCAGATTATGTCTGTCCCTATAATTTCGCAGGAAATGGAGAATAAAGATGGAAGAAAGAAAAGTTCCAAGGCATGTTGCAATAATTCTCGATGGCAATGGAAGATGGGCAAAAAAGCGTATGCTTCCGAGAAATGCAGGTCATGCCGCAGGCAGTAAAAATGTCGAAAAAATATGTGCCGCTGCATGGAATATGGGAATCGAATATGTGACGATGTATGCATTCTCAACTGAAAACTGGTCAAGACCAAAAGAAGAAGTGGATGCACTTATGAAGCTTTTACATTCATATCTTAAGGATTGCCTGAAAACAAGCAAAAAGAACAATATGCAGGTAAGAGTTATAGGTGATATTTCAAAACTTGATAAAGACCTCCAGGAGCGCATAATCGAACTTGAAAGAGTTTCATCCGAAAACACGGGACTTCATTTTCAGGTTGCATTAAATTATGGAAGCAGAGATGAGATAAAAAGAAGTATCATTTCCATTGCTAATGAAGTTAAAGAAGGAAGTCTTTTGCCAGAAGATATAACGGAGGATATAATATCCTCGCATCTTGACACAAGCGGAATCCCTGATCCTGACCTTATGATAAGAACAAGTGGAGAGCAAAGGCTTTCAAATTATCTTTTATGGCAGCTTGCATACGCAGAATTTTATTTTACGGATGTATTGTGGCCTGATTTTTCAAAAAAAGATTTACAGAAAGCTGTTGAATTTTATCAATCAAGGGACAGGAGATTTGGCGGTGTAAAATAAGAGAGGTTTATTTATGTTTAAAACAAGATTATTAAGCGGAATCGTTCTTATGGCGATAACGATAGCACTTATGGTTTACGGAGGGTATCCTTTATTCTTTGTTATAACGCTTATCTCAGTGATAGGACTTTATGAACTTTACAGAGCCGTGGGCATGGAAAAAACAATGCCTGCACTTATCGGATATATATCAAGCATAGTGACTGATGTATTGATACTTAACAACGGCTTTGAGGAACTTGTCATGTGGCTTATCCTCACGCTTATGGTTCTCATGGCGTGTTATGTCATTGCCTATCCTAAATATAATTCAGAACAAATGACAATGCTTATGTTTGGTCTTATATATGTGACGGTTATGCTGTCATTTGTATTCAAGGTAAGATATGTATCTAACGGAATACTTCTCGTCTGGTTCATATATATAGGTTCATGGGGGTCAGATACCTGTGCTTATTGTGTTGGCAAACTTATCGGAAAACATAAGATGCCGTCAAAACTCAGCCCAAATAAAACCATAGAGGGTTGTGTCGGTGGGATAGCTGGTGCGGCACTTATAGGATTTATCTTTGCAATGGTATTCTGGGGCAAAGGTCAGATGCTTTGGCAGTTGCCGATAATAGGTGCTGTCTCTGCAGTTATCTCACAGATAGGTGACCTTACGGCATCGGCAATAAAGAGAAATCACAATATAAAAGACTATGGAAATCTTATTCCGGGTCATGGTGGAATACTCGACAGATTTGACAGTGTTATATTTACTGCACCTATCGTATTTTACCTTGTTAAGTATATGTTATTATAATTATAATAAGCTTATGTTTGTTTTAGAGCAGGAAGAGATATTTTGAGCTAATCTAAAATGTCTTTTTAATAAAGAAAAACTGCTCAGAAATGGGAATTGATATGAAAACAAAAAATATAGCGGTGCTTGGTTCCACGGGTTCGATAGGAACCCAGACGCTTGAAGTTATAAGAAACAATGATGATATGAGGGTTGTATCTCTTGCAGCAGGCAGTAATATAACTTTATTGCAAAAACAGATAGAGGAATTTTCGCCAAAACTCGTATGTGTCTTTGATAAGAAAAAAGCAGAAGAATTACAAAAAAATCTAAAGAACCCGGAGACCGAAATAGTAACCGGTATGGACGGACTTATAGCCTGTGCCACGATAGATGAAGCCGACATAGCAGTTGCGGCGGTTGTCGGAATGATAGGCATAAAACCTGTTATCGAGGCGGTAAAAGCGGGAAAAGATATTGCCTTTGCAAACAAAGAGACACTTGTTACGGCAGGTCATATAATCATGCCAATGATAAAAAAATATGGTGTGAAACTTCTTCCGGTAGACAGTGAACATTCGGCAATATTCCAGAGTCTTAACGGTGAAAATGCTTCGGATATTGACAAAATCCTTCTTACTGCATCAGGAGGTCCTTTCAGAGGAAAGAAAAGAGAAGAACTTATAAATATTCAGGTTGAGGATGCACTGAAACATCCAAACTGGTCTATGGGCAGAAAGATAACTATCGACTCTTCGACAATGGTAAATAAAGGTCTTGAGGTGATTGAAGCAAAGTGGCTTTTTGATGTGTCCTGCGATGATATTCGGGTCGTGGTACAGCCAAAGAGTGTTATTCACTCAATGGTACAGTTTAAGGACGGTGCAGTTATAGCACAGCTTGGAACACCGGATATGAAACTGCCTATACAGTATGCACTCACATACCCTGAAAGAAGATACCTCCCCGGAGAGAGACTCGATTTTTGGAAAATGTCGGAGATAACTTTTGAAAAACCTGACATGGAGACATTTAAGGGGTTAAGACTTGCGTATGATGCCTGCAGGGAGGGCGGCAGTATGCCTACTGTCCTTAATGCAGCAAATGAAAAGGCTGTTGCGTTATTTCTTGACAGAAAAATAGCATATCTGCAGATAGCAGATATAATTGAAGAATGTATGCTTAAACATACAACGGTGAAAGAGCCGTCTTTAGAAGAAATTCTTGAGATTGAACAGAAAGTTTATTCATATATATTGAGTAAATATGATAAATGATAATAAACAGATTTTATGGAGGATCATATGAATATATTGGTGGCGTTATTGATATTTACGGTCATAGTCGTAATACATGAGCTGGGACATTTTCTTCTCGCAAAGAAGAACGGTGTCGGTGTTCCTGAATTTTCAGTCGGGATGGGACCAAGACTTATTACCGTAGCAAAAGGTAAAAAAGGATTTATTTTTAAATTGTTCTGTTCACAGAAATATTTTGAGAATAATGAAGACTGGCAGGAATGTACGAAATATTCATGGAAACTTCTGCCTATTGGCGGCTCATGTGCCATGGTAGGAGAGGACGAGATAAACGAAGATGAAAATTCTTTCAATGTGAAAGGCAAATGGGCAAGATTTTCAATAGTGTTTGCAGGTCCGTTCTTTAACTTTATACTTGCTTTTGTATTTTCGGTGATAATACTTGCAAATGCCGGAATTGATTATCCTATAATCGAACATATATATGACAACCAGCCGGCAGCAAGTTCAGGACTTGAAGTTGGGGATGTCGTAAAGAGCATAAATGGTAAGAAGATAACGATAGGCCGTCAGATAGACACATATACCATGCTTCATCCGCTTACGGGAGAAGATGTGGATATAGTTGTAACAAGAAACGGCAAAGAAAAATCTTTTAAGATAGACCCTAATTATAAGACATATCTTTTCGGATTTTCATATGGAACAAATGAAAAAGCGGCAGCCGAGGTTTCTTCTGTCACAGAGGGTAAACCTTTTGAAAAGGCAGGCTTTAAGGCTGGGGATATAATTAAAGAAGTAAATGGTAAAAAAATTGTCAATGCAGGCGAACTCAGTACGGCTATGAATGAGGTAAACAGTGACGGAAAAGAAGTTACATTTTTAGTCGACAGAAAAGGTGAGGAAAAAACATTCAAAGTAACGCCTGAACCATATTCAACAAAAACACTTGGATTTATAGCATCAATGGATGAAAAGAGCAAGAGTACATTTGATGTTGTCAAGTACAGTTTTGTTGAGGTAAAATACTGGATAGAGACAACAGTTGGAAGTCTTGGAGCACTCATAACGGGAAATGTATCTATCAAAAATGTATCAGGACCGGTCGGAATCGTTGATACGGTAGGGGATGCGATAAACCAGAGTAAATCTTACGGATTTAAAGTCGTTATGCTGCAGATACTTTATATGTCAGTATTACTTAGTGCGAACTTAGGTGTAATGAACCTTTTGCCGCTCCCTGCACTTGACGGAGGGCGAATCGTATTTATCCTGATAGAAGCCATAAGAGGAAAGCCTGTAGATAAGGAAAAAGAAGGCTTCGTACATTTTGCAGGATTTGTTGTGCTGATGCTGTTCATGGTATTTGTAATGTATAATGATATAATAAAGATATTGCATTAGGCAATAGATTTATAATCATTAAGCCGTCGGTCAATGCTATCTGGTAAGAATTAATTTTTTGGAATTTTGCCCCGGTGTATTGGGATATATTTCTTAGATGTTGCAATCGTTATTGTCAGTATTGCAAGTGTTGACAGTAGAGTATTTTAAACCATGGTGTCTTTAGGACATCATGGTTTTTGTGATATATAATTGTGCAAGAGCAGATAAAAGTGTTGATTTTTTTTGAAAAGAGGTAGAAAAATGTATAGAGATAATACGAAAGTTGTAAAAATAGGAAATGTTGCTATCGGAGGAGGAAATAAGATTGCAATACAGTCTATGACAAATACAAAAACAGAGGATGTTAAAGCAACGGTAGAGCAGATACTTGCACTTGAAAAGGCAGGCTGTGACATCGTCAGAAGCACTGTTCCGACGATGGAAGCGGCAAAAGCGATTGCGGAGATTAAAAAACAGATTCATATACCGCTGGTTGCCGATATTCATTTTGATTATCGTCTTGCTATTGCGGCAATGGAGAACGGGGCAGACAAGATAAGGATAAATCCCGGAAATATCGGTTCTGCTGAGAAAATAAAAGCAGTGGTCGATGTGGCAAAAGAGAGGAACATTCCGATAAGAGTCGGTGTAAACAGTGGTTCTCTTGAAAAAGATCTCATAGAAAAATATGGCGGTGTTACAGCGGAGGGAATTGTTGAGAGTGCACTTGATAAAGTTAAGATAATTGAAGATATGGATTATGATAATCTTGTTATAAGCATAAAATCGTCAGATGTTATGATGTGCATAAAAGCTCACGAACTCATAGCAGGAAAGACACCTTATCCGCTTCATGTTGGAATAACGGAGTCAGGTACGGTATTGTCAGGCAATATCAAATCAGCGATAGGACTTGGAAATATACTTTATCAGGGAATAGGTGATACGATAAGGGTTTCACTCACCGGTGACCCTGTCGAGGAGATACGCTCAGCTAAACTTATATTAAAAACTCTGGGACTTAGAAAAGGCGGTGTGACTGTTGTCTCATGTCCGACCTGCGGCAGAACGCAGATAGACCTTATAAGCCTTGCGGCAAAGGTTGAAGATATGGTAAAAGATATGGATATGGATATAAAAGTTGCCGTTATGGGATGTGCCGTAAACGGACCGGGAGAAGCAAGAGAAGCTGATATAGGAATAGCAGGCGGAAATGGTGAGGGACTTCTTATAAAGAAAGGTGAGATTATAAGAAAAGTGCCTGAAAATGAGATACTTGCCGTGTTAAAAGAGGAACTTGAACGCTTATAAATATTCTTACACTTCCCGTGTATAGAGCACAGTAGGATGCTTATGTTATAAGACAACTGCGTTCATGAGCAGGCAGCGAAAGTGAATTGCGAATGTCAGCTATATGTGTTAAATATCGAAAATGATGCAGAAATGGAGCCGAATAAATATGCAGAGATTGTTACTTGAAACTTTTGAAGGTCTTAATCTTACAGATAGACAGCGAAAGATATTTGATGATGTAAATGTTGAAAATGTCGTTGTTTCAAAAGAAAATAAATTGATAGAAATATATCTTGTAAGCAGCCATGTTGTAGCATACAGGGAGATATGTCTTTTAGAGTACGCATTAGGTGTTTTTTTCGGCAATGCTGACATTGACATAAAAGTACATGACAGATTTGAACTTTCACAACAATACAATGCAAAGGTATTTTTTGATGAGTATAAAGACAGCCTTCTTCAGATATTCAAAGCTGAAAATATATTAGAGTTTGATATGCTCTATCAGGGAAATTTTGAGATGAAGGAGTCAGAAATTTATATTTCATGTGAAGATGACAGTATGTACCGTGGCAGGGAAAAAAATTTAAAAGACAGTCTTGTAAAGATATTTAATGAGAAAGCAGGATTTGATATAACTGTAGATGTTGAATACACCGAGCCTGTAAAAGAAAAGGAAAAGAAAACAGAAATATTTAAGTTCCCGTCAAAGCAAAAAACAATGCAGAAACAGGACAATATCCCTTTACAGAACACTGCCGAATTGCAAAATGGTATGTCAATGTCAAAAAACGGAACAGACGGAATGGGTTCAGATATTCCTTTTGATGCGGCGGATTATTATGTTGATGATATGGCATATGCTGCAACGAATATGGGCTTTGATATTCCGGTGGAGCCGGCTGCCGGTATGGAACCGGAAAACAATATGCAGCCTAAAGCTGTGGCATCTGATACTGCTATGATGGGATTTGACATACAGGCTTCAGGTAACGGCTCTGCAGGCATATCAAAAAACAGCAATGCACAGAATAATATAGCAGCTAAAAAATCAACAGATAATGGTTCATCAAAAAAGACAGCCGCAGGTGGGTCAACAAGATATGGAAACGACAGAAAATACGGTAAAGGTAAATTTACAAAGAGCAAGATTCCATTTGATGAGGAATGTTTCTATGGCAGAAATTGTGACGGAGAAATCACAAAGATTGCTGACATTCAGGATGAGATTGGTGAAGTTGTAATAGAAGGTATGGTTTCCTCAACTGAGGAGAGAGAGATAAGAAATGAAAAAATCATATTTATGTTCAATGTAACTGATTTTACGGACACTATTTCTGCAAAGATATTTATAAAAAAGGATGAAGCCGACCCTATAAGAGACAATATTAAAAAGGGTAAATTCATAAAGATGAAAGGTATCGCACTTTACGATACATATTCAAGAGAAGTGGGAATAAGTTCAATAAAGGGCATAAAGCCGGGCAAGGACAACCGTGTATATCGTGAAGATAATTACGAGGGAATGAAGAGAGTTGAACTTCATGCACATACACAGATGAGCGAGATGGATTCTGTTATGTCTGTCTCTGATTATCTGAACACTGCAAAGAGATGGGGACATACGGCAGTGGCAATAACAGACCACGGTGTGGTTCAGGCATTCCCTGATGCCGATCATTGTTTAAAACCTGATGACAATTTAAAGATGCTTTACGGAGTTGAGGCATACCTTGTAGATGACCTTATCGGAACAGTCAAAAATGACAAGGGTCAGAACTTTGACGGCTCGTTTGTCGTTTTTGACCTTGAGACAACCGGATTTGGTGCAAAGAGCAACCAGATAATAGAAATCGGTGCAGTAAAAGTAGAAAACAGACAGATAGTTGATACTTTCAGCACATTTGTAAACCCTGAAAGACCTATTCCGTTTAATATAACAAAATTGACGAGTATAGATGATAATATGGTCGCAGGCTCGCCAAATATAGATGTGATACTGCCTAAATTTCTTGAATTTTGCGGTGATAGTGTTATGGTCGCACATAATGCATCGTTTGATATGGGATTTATAACACAGAAAGCAAGGGAGAGAGGTTATGACATTGATTTTACGGTTATCGACACTGTTTCAATGTCAAGAGCATTATTGCCTGAACTCTCAAAATATAAACTTGACACGGTCGCAAAAGCACTCGGAGTATCACTTGAAAATCATCACAGGGCGGTTGATGATGCAGGCTGTACGGCAGAGATATTTATAAAACTTATAAAGAAACTTGATGAAAAAGGTATAGATACTCTTGCAAAATTAAATGAGATAGGTAAGCCGTCTATGGAAGCAATAAGAAAAATGCCGTCATACCATGCGGTCATACTTGCCAAAAATGAGACAGGCCGTGTAAATCTTTACAGGCTTATCTCTGAGTCACATTTAAAATATTTCAGCAGAAGACCAAAACTGCCAAAAAGTCTTTATCTTGAATACTGTGAGGGACTTATGATAGGTTCAGCCTGTGAAGCGGGCGAGCTTTATCGTGCAATACTTGAAGAAAAGCCTGAGGAAGAAATAGACAGACTTGTCAAGTTCTATGATTATCTTGAGATACAGCCACTTGGAAACAATGCATTTATGGTAAGGGATAGCGACAAATATCCTCAGATACAGGATGAAAATGACCTTATGGAGATAAACAGAAAGATTGTTTCTCTCGGTGAAGAATATAATAAACTCGTAGTCGCCACCTGTGATGTGCATTTTCTAAATCCGGAGGACGAGGTCTACAGACGCATAATAATGGCTGGAAAAGGCTTTAAAGATGCAGATTTTCAGGCACCTCTTTATTACAGGACAACTGCTGAGATGCTCTCTGAATTTCAGTATCTCGGAGCAAAAAAGGCTGAGGAGATAGTTATAACAAATACAAATCTCATAGCCGACATGGTAGACAATATAAAACCATGCAGTCCGCGAAAATGTCCGCCGCAGATTGAAAATTCAGACCAGGATTTAAGAGATATATGCTACAATAAAGCACATTCAATATATGGACCTGACCTGCCGCCTGTCGTAGTAGAGCGACTGGAGAGAGAGTTAAACTCTATTATAAGCAACGGATATGCCGTTATGTATATCATCGCACAGAAACTTGTATGGAAGTCAAATGAGGATGGTTATCTTGTAGGTTCCAGAGGTTCGGTAGGTTCGTCATTTGTAGCGACGATGGCGGGAATAACAGAGGTAAATCCGCTGTCGGCACATTATTACTGTCCAAAATGCCATTATTATGACTTTGATTCAGAGGATGTAAAAAAATATGTCGGCAGCTCGGCTTGTGATATGCCGGACAAAAAATGTCCAAGATGCGGTGAAATGCTGTGCAAAGAGGGACATGACATCCCGTTTGAGACATTCCTTGGATTTAAGGGAGACAAAGAGCCCGATATTGACCTTAATTTCTCAAGTGAATATCAGAGCAATGCACACGATTATACAGAGGTAATCTTTGGTGCAGGACATACTTTCAGAGCAGGAACAGTAGGAACGCTTGCAGAAAAAACTGCTTACGGATATGTAAAAAAATATTACGAGGAAAGGGAACAGTCAAAACGAGGTGCTGAGATAGAGCGAATATCGCAGGGCTGCGTAGGTGTCAGACGAAGCACCGGACAGCATCCCGGCGGAATTGTAGTTCTGCCGATGGGAGAAGAAATCTATACATTTACTCCAGTGCAGCATCCGGCAAACGATATGACCTCTAAAATAATAACAACACATTTCGATTATCATAAGATTGATGCAAACCTCTTAAAACTTGATATATTAGGCCATCAGGACCCTACCATGATAAGAATGCTTGAAGACCTTACGGGAGTTGATGCATCACAGATAAGAATGGATGATAAAGAAGTGCTTTCGCTGTTTGAAAGTACCGAAGCACTCGGAATAAAACCTGAGGATATAGACGGATGCCCATTTGGCTGTCTTGGTCTTCCTGAGTTTGGAACACCGTTTGTACATGGAATGTTAAAAGAAGCAAAACCTAAGAACTTTTCAGACCTTGTGCGAATATCGGGACTTTCACATGGTACTGATGTATGGCTTGGAAACGCACAATACTATATTTCAACAGGGGACTGTACACTTTCAACAGCCATATGTACACGAGACGATATAATGATATATCTTATTCATATGGGAGTTGAGAATGAGCGTTCTTTTAAGATAATGGAGAGCGTAAGAAAAGGAAAAGGTCTGACCCCTGATATGGAGGAGGACATGAGAGCGTGCAATGTACCTGACTGGTATATTGAGTCGTGCAAAAAGATAAAATATATGTTCCCGAAAGCCCATGCAGCCGCATATGTAATGATGGCACTGAGAGTAGCATACTTTAAAGTACATTATCCATTGTCATATTATGCAGCATTTTTCAGTATAAGAGCTACCTCATTTAACTATGAGCTAATGTGTCTTGGAAAAGAAAGACTCGGATATTATATGGACGATTATAAAAAGAGGAAAAATGAACTGTCAGACAAAGAAAAGGATACATTTGAGGACATGAAGATAGTTCAGGAAATGTACGCCAGAGGTTTTGAATTTGTAAAGATTGATATATATCGTGCAAAAGCGAACAGATTTCAGATAGTAGACGGAAAACTTATGCCGGCATTCTCAACAATCGACGGACTGGGTGATAAAGCTGCCGAGATGATAGAGGACGAAGCGAGCAAGGGTAAGTTTTTGTCAAGGGAGGATTTTAAGAACAGATGTAAAGTCAGCGAGAAAGTTGTGGAAACAATGGCAGATTTAGGGCTTATGGGTGATCTGCCACACAGCAACCAGATTTCGCTGATGGATTTTATGGAGATGTAGGTGAAAAAATGACAGAAGTAATGAAAAAAATTTTGGCAGATAGTGATGATGCAGGGTAAGTATAATTAATATGCAATACAAAAATGAAAAGAGGATTAAAAAAATACATTTTATGACGAAAGGGGATTTCATTATGAAAACAAATTTTAAGAACGAAAAACAGATTGCATCAATGATTATACTTGCAGCACTTCTTATCCTTAGTGTTATTATGGTCGTGAACTTTGGAAAAGCCAGTGGTGGTACATTTGAATTTTCTAATAATGGAAATACATATACGGTTACCTTTGATTGCATCAAAATCGAAAAAAAA
>ERZ838118.4018-NODE-4018-length-13225-cov-3.213060_pt1 | contig 13225 bp, 9 predicted proteins | sample MGYA00519863_ERZ838118 | MGnify/ENA primary metagenome ERZ838118 (study PRJEB31850, sample SAMEA3708827) | human gut metagenome | biome: human gut; feature: human-associated habitat; material: faeces | place: China | collected 2014 ...
TTTGCAAGATGTTCTAAGCCTACTTTATGTCCTTCTGTTGTTTCAAGAATGATTCCCTGAATAGTAGAGTTGACAGGGAATCCCTCATCTTGTCGGGAATTTCTTAAGTATTTTGTGCTTGTTTCCACCACATCAATCTCGTATTCACCCCAGGTGGATCCTGTTGTTAATGTTGGTACGGCATCCGTTACAGTAGTGACTGTTTTGTTATTAGAAACATAAGAACCGTTGTTCTGAAGTGTTTTATACTGAGAAGGAACCTGTGTAGGATTTTCATTTAATGTAATATCAGAAGCTTCCTCATATGCTTTGCTTAATTCTTTGTTTGCATCTTTTAAAATAATGGATTTAACATAAAGGTCAGAATCAACAGCAATATTTACATTCGCAACACCTTTTACATGATATCCTCCTGCAGCTTCTGCACTTTCCTCCTCATAATCTGTCCAGGCATTAGATAAAACAGAATACTTAGAAGTGCTGGCAGTAGTAACAACATCAAAGCTGTCTGTACTGCTTACATCACCAGAATAGAATTCTTTGTAAGTTAAATTTGATTTGCCATATAAAGTTCCAGAAAGTCCGGAACCATCTATCAACTTATAATATAATCCACTGTTTCCAATCTGAGTATAGCCTTCTAAAGCTTCTGCAGAATAAGTGTAAGTGCTGCCTGCGATAGAAACGGATTTTGTTCCTTCTGCTGCAAATGCAGGAACAGAAAGCTGGCTGACAGACATAAATACTGCCATAGAAGTTGCCAGAGCCTTAGTTAATAATTTTTGTTTTCTCATTAAATTTGTAGTCTCCCTTCTTTTCTTGTATACTTTTAGAAACTGATTATGAAATCAAACATAAAAAATTCCAAAAGGACATATTTGATAAGAAAATAAATATATAAAAATCTGTGCACTGATTTTTAAGGCAAAAAAATTAGAGAACTCTCCCTAGCGCGCATATGGAGTGCGTTAGTGGAGGGTCCCCTACCAGGTTTTCATGCATGAATATCTAATAAAAAGATATTAAGCACCGAAAATTCAATTCAAATCTTGTAAGTCTGAGATAGAAAATATATCTCGCAATTAGAGAATACTATATAAAATTAGTTGTGTCAAACAAAAAATACCAAATGAAAAAAGTTCTCAAAAAAGGGAATGCTTAAATACTAATTTTCGTTTCTTTAGTCCCTCAAATTAGTTATTTAATCCCCCATTCTAACCAACTGTAGATTTGGATAGTCAGAAAAAAGAAACAATACCATATCCCAGATGCGGCTTCGGAGCGTGTTTAAGATGCGAACGAGCATTTTAAACACAGCGACTACAGAGCAGATGGGATATGGTATTTTTTCTTTTTTCGTCTACACGAAATCTACAAATTAGTATTTTATAAAAATCCTTTTTGTTCTAAGGTAAAGATGATATTACGTCCTTCGAATGTACCGTCAATGATACGTCTTGCTCTTACACTGTCACCGATATTTTCAACACGAACATTAGTGTCTTTATAAGCTTTGGATACTTCTTCGTAAACTTTGCTCTGCGCTCTCATACCAAGACATACGAATCCATGATCGAATGGAAGCTCATAAACTTCACCTTCTGGGCTCTTAACAACGAAGCAGTCTTCTTTTACTTCCTGGAGAGCTGTGCTTGTAAGCTGGTTTACATTGTATTTTTCCATCATGCATTTTGTATCGTTCTTTGTTACAGGGTCAAGATCACGTCCGATCGCTGGCATCATTTCAACGATAGATACTTCAGCACCTCTTGGAGCGAAGAATTCTACTACGTCAAGACCTACAGCACCACCACCGATTACAACAACTTTCTGGCCTGTCATATCTTCTGGGTAGTCTGGTACATGTTTGATCATGCTTAAGATAGATTCAACTTTTCCGCCTTCTTTATCAATGTTCTCATGAAGTCCTGCGATAGGTGGGAGGAGAGGAGCAGAACCAGTAGCACAGATGATGATGTGTGGGTTGAATTTTTCGATTACTTCAAGAGTAGCTTCTACGTTCTTGAAAATGTAAAGGTTATCAAGAGCAGCAGCGCGTCTCTGAAGATATACAGGGAAATCATTTAAACGGTGTTTTGCAGGAATCTTGGAGATTTCTGTAGCAAGTCCGCCGAGAACATCTTTTTTCTCAAGAAGGAATGTAGTACATCCAACTTCTGCTGCGGAACATGCTGCCTCAAGACCAGCAGTACCACCACCGATTACAACTACGTTACAGTTCTTGTTTACTTTACGTCCAAGATGTGTATCTCCTTCAAGAACAGATGGGTTAACTGTACAACGGATAGGTCTGTTTCCACCGATACGGTTTCCGGCACATCCGATGTTACAAGAAATACATTTTCTAAGCATACATTCCTGGTCGTTTGCTACTTTATGAACCCAGTTAGGTTCAGCGATAAGTCCACGTCCCATACCGATTAAGTCACAGTCACCTCTTGCAAGAGTATCTTCTACAACCTGTGGGTCACGGTAGTTACCCATGGAGATAACTGGCTTGCCGAATTTCTCTTTTACAGCTTTAGCCATGTAAGATCTCCAGCCATCTTTCATGTAGTTCGCATCAATCTGGTACTGGATAGAATCGTTAAGACCACAAGATACGTCAAAGATATCTACTTCATCATTTAAATATTCAAGATATTTTAAGGTATCTTCTAATGTATTTCCACCTTTAACGAACTCATCAGCGGAAAGTCTTAACATGATTGGCATATGAGGTCCAATCTGGCTTCTTACTTCATCAATGATCATACGGCAGAAACGAGTTCTGTTTTCGATGCTTCCACCAAATTCATCTGTTCTGTCATTGTATACAGGGGAGAGAAACTGGCTGATTAAGTAAGAATGTCCAGCATGAATCTCAACAGCATCAAATCCAGCAGTCTGTGCACGCTTAGCAGCTTCTCCGTATTTCTTTACGATAGCGAGAATCTCGTCTTTTGTTAATGGACGAGGAGTAGCTCCGCCTGTCTTAGATGGAATATTAGATGCAGATACTGGCTGAAGTCCACCGATACGGGAAGACATTGCAGAAGCACCTGCATGGTTAATCTGGATAGAAACTTTTGTTCCGTAACGATGCATATCTTCGCAGAACTTGTAAAGACGTGGAAGATAGTTATCATGGTCAATACGAAGCTGTGTAGTACCGTTAGAACCCTGTGGGAAATCAACGTTTGCATTTTCAACGATTAAGAGACCTGTGCCGCCCTTTGCACGCTGTCTATAGTAATCAATGTGAAGAAAACTCATCTCACCATTCTGCTCGCCATAGTTTGTTCCCATTGGCATCATACAGATTCTGTTTTTGATTGTCATTGTGCGAACTGTTAATGGCTCAAAAATATGTGTATACTTGTCTTTCATTATGAAACCCTCCTAAAAATTATTGTCATTCGTAGTACAAAAAATCGAGTTAAAAATACTAGTTAAACATACTATTTTAACAGTGTTCAATAACTCTATTATACTTACTATTGAGGAGAATTATCAATCGAGAACACCATGTAGATTTATAGAAAATATCTATTGAATGTAGGGGGGGTACTATTTAATTCATCTTCTCCAGCCACAGTACAGAAGCCAGTGAACTTCATAAGCCATATTTGTGGTCTCGGAGCAAGTGTTGGATGCGAGCGCGTGGAGCGAACATTCAACGCGCCGCGACTAAAAGCACAAATATGGCTTATGAAGTTCACTGGCTTCGTCTGTAGTTCTCTTAATGAATTAAATAGTAACAAAAAAGGAGTAAAGTTCTAAAAAATGTGGTATCATAAGGGACAACCATTTTTAACAGAGATAAAGTAGAATGAAATAAAAACAGGAGGAAAAATTATGGCAATCAGAGAAGTCAGGATCATGGGAGATGACATTTTGGAAAAACAGTGCAAACCGGTCACAAAGATGACGATGCGCACAAAAATTTTGATCGAGGATATGCTGGATACGATGTATGAAAAATATGGTGTGGGACTGGCAGCACCTCAGGTGGGAGTCTTGAAGCAGATCGTTGTGATCGATGTGGGAGAAGGCCCGATCGTGCTGATCAACCCGGAGATCATTGAGACATCCGGAGAGCAGACAGGCGAAGAGGGATGCTTAAGCCTGCCGGGCAAATGGGGGATCGTGACAAGACCAAACTATGTGAAGGTACGTGCACTCAATGAAGAAATGGAAGAAGTGGAACTGGAAGGCGAAGGTCTTCTTGCAAGAGCATTCTGTCATGAGATCGATCATCTTGCAGGACATATGTATGTAGAACGTGTGGAGGACGGACTGCATGATGTAGAACCACCGGAAGAGGAGGTAGAATAGATGCGTGTGATTTTTATGGGAACACCGGATTTTTCGGTGGGAACACTGGAAGCGCTGATTGAAGCCGGGCATGAGGTGTGTCTGGCAGTGACGCAGCCGGATAAGCCAAAAGGAAGAGGCAAGGAGATGCAGTTTCCGCCGGTGAAAGAGGCGGCACTTTCTCATGGAATCCCGGTATTTCAGCCGATCAAGGTAAGAGAAGCGGCCTGTGTGGAAGAACTGGCAGGATATAAGGCAGATGTGATCGTAGTGGTCGCTTTCGGACAGATTCTTCCGAAAGCAATTCTGGAACTGACACCATATGGATGTGTCAATGTACATGCGTCTCTGCTTCCGAAATATAGAGGAGCGGCACCGATCCAGTGGGCGATCATTGACGGAGAAGATGTGACAGGTGTGACCACCATGCAGATGGATGAAGGTCTGGATACGGGTGACATGTTGCTTAAGACCGAAGTGCCGATCACGGCAGAAGAGACGGGAGAGAGTCTTCATGACAAATTGTCAAAAGCCGGAGCAGCACTTTGCGTGGAGACATTAAAAGCACTGGAAGAAGGAACCATCGTTCCTCAAAAACAGGGAGAGACTCCTACACATTATGCAAGTATGTTGAACAAAAAAATGGGAAACATCGATTGGAATGCTTCCGCAGAAGCAATCGAGAGACTGATCCGGGGATTAAATTCCTGGCCGAGTGCGTATACACACTGGGAGAATAAAGTGGTGAAGATCTGGAGTGCAAAAGTCTCAAAAGAGCAGACGAAGGCACAGCCGGGAACGGTTACAGATGTGACAAAAGACAGTTTTTCTGTGCAGACAGGAGATGGAACTTTAATCGTACAGGAATTGCAGATTCCGGGAAAGAAGAGAATGAAGACAGATGCATTTTTAAGAGGATATCATCTCGAAGAAGGAACGTTGTTTCATTCATAAATAAAAGGATTGGAGGAAGAGCATGTTTTTTTACTATGATCCTACTTATATATTAGTGATTATCGGAGCCGTAATATGTATGGCAGCTTCGGCGCATGTCAACAGTACCTATCGAAGATATGCACAGGTGCGGAGCCGGTCCGGTATGACAGGGAAGGATGCAGCAGAGCGAATCCTGCATGCAAACGGGATTTATGATGTAACAGTACATCACATTCCGGGCAATCTGACAGATCATTATAATCCGGCAAATAAGACGCTGGGGCTTTCTGATGCAACCTATAACTCAGCATCGGTGGCCGCCATCGGTGTGGCTGCGCATGAATGCGGGCATGCAATCCAGCATGCGAAAGGGTATGCGCCTCTTCAGATCAGAGGTGCTCTGGTACCTGTTGCGAATTTCGGCTCTATGGCAGCCTGGCCGCTGATCATTATCGGATTATTCATGAATGGAAATACAGCAAGTCTGCTGATCAATCTCGGAATTTTGCTGTTTTCGGCTGCAGTGCTGTTTCAGATCGTGACATTGCCGGTAGAATTTAATGCCTCCAGCCGTGCAATCCGTATTTTGGAAACATCCGGAATGTTATATCCGGAAGAATTAAGTCAGACAAAGGCAGTGCTGCGGGCGGCAGCGATGACGTATGTGGCAAGTGCCGCATCTATGATTCTGCAGCTGCTTCGTCTGTTGATCATAAGCGGAGGAAGAAGAGATGACTAAACAGGTGACAGAGAGAGAACTGGTGCTGGCAATCCTGATGGAGGTGACACAGCAGAATGTCTACAGCCATCTTGCATTGAATGCCGTCCTGGAAAAATATCAGTATCTGGAGAAAAAGGAACGCGCATTTATCACGAGAGTGACTGAAGGAACACTGGAGCACATGATCGAACTGGATTATATTTTGAATCAGTTTTCCAAAGTGAAGGTCAACAAGATGAAGCCGGTTATCCGCAATATTTTGAGAAGTGCTGTATATCAGCTGAAGTATATGGACAGCGTGCCGGATTCGGCAGTGTGCAACGAGGCAGTAAAGCTGGCAGTGAAAAAAGGATTCGGCACCCTGCGTGGATTTGTAAACGGAGTGCTCCGCAATGTGGCGCGAGGTCTGGATCAGGTAGAGTATCCCACAGAGGGGATCGAACGGCTGTCTGTTGTGTATTCCATGCCGGAGTGGATTTTAAAATTGTGGAAGAAGACTTATGATCTGGATGTGATCGAATCCATGCTGCAGGCCTTCCAGGAAGAGACACCGGTGACGATCCGGTGTAATCTGGCAAAGACAACGCCGGAAAATCTGAAAGAAAGCCTGCAAAAGGAAGGGGTTACGGTAACGCCGCATCCATATCTGTCCTACGCGTTCTGGATTCAGGACTATGATCATCTTTCAGAGCTGGAAAGTTTTCAAAAGGGAGAGTTTTATGTCCAGGATATCAGTTCCATGCTGGTGGGTGAACTCGCAGATCCAAAGAAAGGGGATCGGGTGATCGATGTCTGTGCGGCACCGGGCGGAAAAGCACTTCATGTTGCAGAAAAACTGCGGGGAACAGGAAGTGTAGAAGCCAGAGATCTAAGCCTGTATAAAGTAGGATTGATCACGGAAAATATCGAGAGAAGCGGTCTTACGAATATTCACGCAGTACAAAAAGATGCGACTGTCTGTGATGCGGATGTAAAAGATGCGGCGGATCTTGTGATTGCAGATCTGCCCTGTTCCGGATTAGGGGTTCTTGCAAAAAAGACAGATTTAAAATATAAAGCAACCGAACAGAGCACCAAAGAGCTGGCAGGACTGCAGAGGGAGATTCTGAAAAATGCTGCGTCCTATGTCCGGCCGGGAGGAACGCTGATCTACAGCACCTGTACGATCAATCCGGCAGAAAATATAGAAAATGTACACTGGTTTTTAAAAGAATTTCCGGAATTTGTACTGGATCCGATCGCGGACAGACTGTGCAGCACTCTTCAGAATAGTGTGGAAGAAGCAGGATGTCTGCAGCTGCTCCCGGGAATTCATAAAAGTGACGGCTTTTTTATTGCCAGATTTGGAAAGAAATAAAAGGATAGAAAAAGGATGAAGAAAGATATTCGCGCATATACATATGAACAATTGGCCGCAGAGATGGAACAGATCGGGGAAAAGAAATTTCGTGCAAAGCAGATTTATGAATGGCTGCATGTAAAGCTTGCTGACAGTTTTGAAGAGATGACGAATCTCTCCAAAGCGCTCCGGGAAAAACTGGAGGCGGAATATGAGATCCTTCCGGTAAAAATGCTGGAGCGTCAGATTTCGAAGATTGACGCAACGAATAAGTTTTTATTTCAGCTTTCTGACGGAAATGTGGTGGAAAGTGTGCTGATGCGCTACAAGCACGGAAATTCCGTCTGCATTTCTTCTCAGGTGGGCTGCCGGATGGGATGCAGATTCTGTGCTTCTACCATCGGTGGGCTGGAGAGAAATCTGTCGCCGTCTGAGATGCTGGGGCAGATTTATCAAATCCAGAAGATCACAGGAGAAAGAGTCTCCAATGTTGTTGTGATGGGAACCGGAGAACCCATGGATAATTATGAGAATTTCCTGACATTTGTCCGTATGCTTACAGATGAACACGGACTGCATATCAGCCAGAGAAATCTCACGGTTTCCACCTGTGGGATCGTGCCGAAGATCCGCGAGCTTGCCATGGAGCATCTGCAGATCACACTGGCACTTTCTCTGCACGGCTCTACTCAGGAAAAGAGAAAGCAGCTCATGCCGGTGGCAAATAAATATGACTTGCAGGAAGTGCTCAAAGCATGTGATTTTTATTTTCAGGAGACAGGAAGAAGGGTGACTTTTGAATACAGCCTTGTTCACGGAGTGAATGACACACAGGAAGATGCAGAGGAACTGATCGGAATCTTAAAATCCCGCAACTGCCATTTGAATCTGATTCCGGTCAATCCGATCAAAGAGCGTGATTTTCAGCAGCCTTCCCGCAAAAATGCGTTGAATTTCAAAAATAAACTTGAAAAAAGCGGAATAAATGTTACTATAAGAAGAGAAATGGGCGCAGATATTGACGGCGCCTGTGGTCAGCTCAGAAGACGCTATGTAAAAACAGAGAATGAGTAAAGGAGAGAGCGTATGAAGACATTTTCCATTACAGATGTTGGGATGGTAAGACAAGTGAATCAAGACTATGTCTATATGACAGACAATTCTCTGGGACCTCTTCCGAATCTGTTTGTTGTAGCAGACGGAATGGGCGGTCATCAGGCAGGTGATTATGCTTCTAAGTATACAGTGGAAGTTTTAAAACGAGAGCTGGAGAATACCAGTGAGCAGGACGTAGAGAGAGCGCTTGTTTCGGCGATCAAGACAGCCAACAGAGAGATCATCAAAAAAGCTTCCGAGGATCCTCATTTAAAGGGGATGGGGACTACGGTAGTACTGGCAACGATCGTCAACCAGATGATGTATTTTGCAAATGTGGGAGACAGCAGGCTGTATCTGATCAATCAGGGTATCGTACAGCTTACAAAAGACCATTCTCTGGTGGAAGAGATGGTACGCCTTGGCGGGATCAAGCCGGAGGAAGCAAAGCATCACCCGGATAAAAATATTATTACGAGAGCAATCGGTGCAAAAGACAGCGTAGAGGTTGATTTTTATGAGCACCGTCTGAAAAAGGGAGACATCATTCTGATGTGTACAGACGGACTCAGCAATATGGTGGAGGATGAAGAGCTGTTCCATATTGTACAGGGGGGCAGAGATATTGTGGAATCTGCACAGTCTCTGGTAGAAACGGCAAAAGAGAACGGTGGTACGGACAATATCGGGATCGTACTGGTAGAGCCGTTCGCAGATGAGGTGAGTATATGTTAAAAGAAGGTATCTTTTTAGGAAAGCGCTATGAAATCCTGGATCGTATCGGTTCCGGCGGTATGGCGGATGTGTATAAGGGCAAAGACCATAAGCTGAACCGGTATGTGGCGATCAAGGTGCTGAAGAGCGATTTTCGCTCAGATGAGACTTTTATCAAAAAGTTCTTAAGCGAAGCTCAGGCAGCAGCAGGTCTGATGCATCCGAACGTAGTCAACGTATATGATGTGGGGCAGGACCGCGGAGTTTATTATATGGTGATGGAGCTTGTGGAAGGCATCACATTAAAAGAATATATCGAGAAAAAAGGCAGACTCTCTGCAAAAGAGACGATCAGTATTTCCATTCAGATGGTGACGGGAATTCAGGCAGCCCACAACCAGCATATCATACATCGGGATATCAAACCGCAGAATATCATTATTTCAAAAGACGGAAAAGTAAAAGTTACAGATTTTGGAATTGCAAGAGCAACGACTTCGTCCAATACGATCAGCACCAGCGTGATGGGATCGGTTCATTACACATCGCCGGAGCAGGCAAGGGGCGGCTACGCAGACGAAAGAAGCGATATTTATTCTCTGGGAATTACTATTTATGAGATGGCAACTGGAAAGGTTCCGTTTGATGGAGAGAATACAGTAGCAATCGCACTCATGCATTTAAGAGATGAAATTACACCACCAAGATGTTATTTCCCGGATATTCCGGCAAGTCTTGAAAAGATTATCTTAAAATGTACGATGAAACAGCCAGAACAGCGTTATCAGAGTGCGGCAGAACTGATTCTTGATTTACAGAAAGTATTTCTTTCTCCAAATGGAAGTTATGTGTATGTGAATCCGCTCGTAGATGATTCTCCAACAATTCAGAGAAATAAAGAGGATATTACAAAGATAAGAAAGTCATTAAATAAGTCTGGCAACCGAAGAAAAGAGGATAACACAAAAGACAGAATACGAATTAATGAAGAAAATGAAGATGATGAGGATTATAAAGACGATAAAGAAATGAATCCAAAGCTCGAAAAGATGATTCTTTTAATTACGGTTCTGTTTGGTGTTTTAGTTGCCTGTGTTGTATTTTATTTTATAGGAAATTCATTGCATTTATTCCAGCCATCTTCTGGAACAACACAGCAGAGTACAGAACAGACAACGCAGGACAGAACAAAAGCAACGACAACGGAAGAGAAAAAGACAGAATATGTTAAGATGCCAAAATTACTTGATCTGACGAAGAATGCAGCAGAGGATGAGATGAAGGCAATTGGTTTGAAGGCAGACTTTGCATATGAAAAGGGAAGCAGCAGCGATGACAGCGATCTTATTGTTGTGAAGCAGCAGTATAAAAAAGGAGAATCTCTCGCCGTTGGAACGAAAGTGAAGCTTACGCTTGGCAAAAAGGAATCTTCCACTACTGCAGCAGAAAAGGTGGAAGTACCGGCTTTGGTGAATTATACAGAAAAGAAAGCAGAGCAGGAGTTAAAGAAGCTTGGCCTTAAGGTGAAGAAAGCATATGCTAATAGCGATACGGTCAAAGAAGGCTATGTGATTAAGCAGAGTCCAAAAGGCGGAAGTATCGTAAACACAGGATTTGCAGTAACAATTACTATCAGCAAAGGCGTGAGCAAGACAACAGTGCCATCCTTAATTGGAGTTTCTCAGAGTGTTGCCGAAAGAGAGCTAAACAGAGTGGGATTAAAGCTTGGTTCTGTCAGCTACGATTACAGTGGTGAAGTTGGCGAAGGCGATGTCATTTCCCAGGGAATCGAGTCAGGAACATCTGTAGACAAAGGTACTAAAGTACCGATTGTGCTCAGTCTTGGTGAGCAGGAAAGTTACCGCTACGAAGGCAGCGTGACAATTGATGAACAGCCATTTGATGACGGAGCAAACGGAAGTGTAAAACTTGTGCTCAAACAGGACTCCTGGGAAAGCACGATTTATTCAAAGAGCAGTGTAAGCAATGATGATTTTCCTTTAAATGTTACATTTGAGGGCGACAGAGAAGGCTCAGGAAGCGTGATTATGTATATTGATGGAAAAGAGTATAATACTTACGATGTAAGTTTAAATGCTATTTCAGATTAAGGGAGAGCGTCGCAGTAACGGCTGATTGGCTGTTACTGCCGACGCTTTTGTTTCAATATGTACTACTTTTACGGAGGAAAGAATGACAGGAAAAATAATGAAAGGAATCGGAGGATTTTACTATGTATATGTAGAGGGCAGCGGACTGTATGAGTGTCGTGCCAGAGGAATCTTTCGTAACAAGAAAATGAAACCGAATGTCGGAGACGTTGTGGATATTGATATTTTATCAGAAGAAGAAAAAACAGGAAATCTAGTAAAGATTCACAAAAGAAAAAATCAGCTCATCCGTCCGATGGCAGCAAATGTAGACCAGGCGCTTGTTATATTTGCAGTTCATGAACCCGAACCTAACTTTCACTTGCTGAATCGATTTCTGATCACAATGGAACAACAGGAAATACCGGTAATTATCTGCTTTAATAAGACAGACTTAGCAACAACAGAGCAAATGCAGCAGCTTGAAAAAGATTATGAAAACAGTGGATGTCAGGTGATTTTCCAGGCAGCAGCAACAGGAGAAGGGATTACACAGATAGAAGAACTCCTTCGTGGCAAGACAACAATTATGGCAGGCCCGTCTGGTGTCGGGAAATCTTCTACTTTAAACTGTATTAGTAAAGAAAAACAGATGGAAACCGGTGCAGTCAGTGAAAAAATCAAGCGAGGAAAACACACAACAAGACATTCCGAATTAATTCATATTGGAGAGGATACCTACTTGATGGACACACCAGGATTTAGCTCCCTCTTCCTCGAAAATATCGAAAAAGAAGACCTGAAATACTATTTCCCAGAATTTGAACCTTACGAAAATACCTGCCGCTTTAATGGATGCTGCCATATCCATGAACCAGGATGTGAAGTAAAAAAAGCCTTAGAAGAAGGTAAAATCAGCAAACTCCGCTATGATGATTACTGTATGTTTTATGAAGAATTAGCACAGCAAAAGAAATGGTAATGACTGGTGAAGCTTGTTTTTCTTCATGGCAGAAAAATCTTTTGAGAAATTAAGTTATTTATCAAAAGACTGGAAGAACAAATAAGATAGATTGCTTTGATTAGATGCCGTTAGATATAAAAGTGAAACATAATATCAGAAGGGAATGAAATATACCATGCAAAGCGGAAAGACATTATTAATCGTCAGCGGGGGAAGTATTGATATAAACTTTAGTAAAGAATATATAAAAGATAAAAAATATGACCGGATCATCGCTGCCGATTCAGGACTGGTACACTGTAAAGAAATCGGCATAGAACCAACAGATATTCTCGGTGATTTCGACAGCCTTAAAAATAAGGAACTCCTTGAAGAATACAGAAAAAAAGGTATCCCTCTTCGTGAATTCCCAACAAGAAAAGATTATACAGACACCCATCTTGCAGTAAAATACGCAGTAGATTTAAAACCACAGAGAGTAACAATTCTCGGTGCAACCGGAACGAGATATGACCATGCATTAGCAAATATTAGCCTGCTCGCATTCTTGAAAGATAATGGAATCGAATCCAAAATCATTGATGCACACAACGAAATCGAAATGCTTCACGGCCCCGAAGAACGAAAATATCTCCGTTCCGATATTAAAAATCCACAAAACCCTGGAAAAGAATACTTCTCCATAATTGCTTTTTCCCCAGAAGTAACAGGAATAGACGAAGAAGGATTCTCCTACTCACTGAAAAATGGCACGCTGTACAACAAAGAAAGCGTGGGAGTAAGCAATGAGATTATGGCGAAAGAAGCAACACTTCGCGTCAAAAAAGGCTATCTCTTAGTTCTGATCACAAGAGATTGATTACTATTTAATTCATTAGGCAAACTACAGACGAAGCCATTGCTCCCAATAAGGCATATTTGTGCTGTGGCTGGAGAAGGTGAATTAAACAGGATGAGGAGATTTGGGGACAGAAGCTGATGTCTTCTGCTTACTTGAGAATGACTGGGAGCAGAGGGTATGATTTGACCTGCAATATTTTGAGAGCAAG
>ERZ838118.4028-NODE-4028-length-13194-cov-6.972905_pt1 | contig 13194 bp, 10 predicted proteins | sample MGYA00519863_ERZ838118 | MGnify/ENA primary metagenome ERZ838118 (study PRJEB31850, sample SAMEA3708827) | human gut metagenome | biome: human gut; feature: human-associated habitat; material: faeces | place: China | collected 2014 ...
GAGACTTAAAGATACAAAGACAACGGGTACTTTATCGGGGGCTTACGCCGAGACGCAGAATGGGGATAATTGGTGTACAGTGTCTCCTTCGAGTGGTAAAGCTGGAAATGTCACATTAACTATTGTGGTGGCTAGTAATACTGGATATGATGACAGGAATGTTGTTTTAAAGCTCAGTGTTGATGAATTAACTAAAAGCATCATGATCAATCAGAAACAAAAAGATGCTTTAACATTGACATCGAATCGATTTGAGGTTGATAAAGATGGGGGAATTATTAATTTACAGGTAAAGTCAAATATTGATTATAATGTGACTGTTGCTGAAAATAGCAGGACTTGGATTGAACCAGTTATTTCTGAACGTACACGTGGCTTGTCTACTAGCTTTTATTCTTTTGCAATATCCCCAAGTGAAGAATATGATAAACGTGAAGGAGAAATCATTATCACTTCCGGCGAATCGGATGAAACAGTAAAGGTGTATCAGACGGGTTCTGCTATTCTTATTCTTTCTCAAAATGAATATACTTTTGGCTGTGATGGTGGACGGGCATCAATTGACATCAGCAGCAACTTTGAATATGAAATAGATATGCCTAATGTTGATTGGATTCAATCTGCAAATTTATCTCGTGCAGTTTCAAGCCATACTCTTGTCTATGAGATAAGTGCAAATAACACATATGCTGACCGTGAGGCTGTTATAGTATTCAAAGATGCCAACGGAAACAAGAAAGAAAGTGTTTCCATTAAGCAAAATCAGAAGGATGCTATACTGCTTTCAAACAACAAGGTTGAAGTCCCCCAAAATGGTGGAACATTTTTTGTTGATGTTAATAGTAATGTTGAGTACTCTATTGAAATTCCTCCTTCATGCAACAGCTGGATTAGTAGGGCTAACTCTTCAGTTAATGTTCATCGTGGATTATCAAAAACAACATCTGCATTTTCTGTAGCAAGCAGTGATGAATATGATAAGCGTGAAGGTGAAATCTATTTCAAATACAACGACATCAGTGATACTCTGAAGGTTTATCAGAGTGGTGGCGCAATTCTTGTACTTACTCAGTCTTCTTATAATATTGATGGGAATACTACAAGCATTAACGTTCAACTGAAGAGTAATATCGACTATGGTGTGTCAATTTCTAATGATTGGATTACAGAAATACCTACACGCTCTATATCAAACAGTATGAAGAAATTTAATATAATGTCCAATACGACAGGTAAGAGCCGTACTGGCAAGATAACTTTTACTTCTTCGGATGGAAAGAAGACGGAAACAGTAACCGTCATACAGGCAACGGTAGTGAAAGTTACTGCTCTTGATATACTGTTCAATGGAACATTATATGCTTATGTAGGTGATAGTTATAACTTTTTTGTCACTTGTAAACCAAGTGATGCTGTAACGGATTATGAATGGAGTTCTTCTGATATCAGAGTCTTGACAGTCAGTGGTAGTGGTGGCAATGCAACTGTTAAAATTGTAGGTTATGGAGAAGCAAATGTTGTTGTTAAAGATAAAAATAGTGGAGTATCTAAAGAATATACTGTTCATTCTCGAATATCTGATTTCTCTTGGAGTAATACAGGTGAGACTTACTCTATTTATCCTATGTTAACTTTGGCCGTAGGAGAATCTCAGAAAATCAGCTATACTTCTAAGCAAGGTAGTTCTGTGTTGAATATTTTTGGCAATCTGAGTGATTTTGTATTCTATGAACCTGTAAATGTTGTTTCTGAACCATCAGTAATTTCTATTGATGCAGATGGGACTGCTACAGGATTGAAAACAGGTATAGTTGGAATTAAACCAACAGGATACATAACACGTTTAAGTAGCGGAAATGAGAGAGTCTATGTAAATGTAATACCAGAATATATAGAGAGTGAGTATAACAATAATTTCTCTAACGCAAACACCATCAAGGATGGGCAGTCAATGAAATTCTCATTGTCTTCTACTAGAGATGTGGATGTGTTCAAGTTCAATAGGAAATCCACCTATATGCATATAAATTTAGAGTATCTTGGTAGTTTTAATGATGTAAACTATAGCAAGCGATTGCGTTATGAGGTGTATGATTCAAATTATAAGCTTACCGGTAGTGGAACATTATCACTTACAGGAACTGGTCAAATTTATGATCCTATGTTGAGATATGTTGGCTCAGGAGATGTAGCATATGTGCAGTTCTACTTTAGTGGGGATTACATACAGAATTTCCCTGATGGATATTTTAAGGTAAGTATTGCTGCACAATAGACTAAAACGGCAAATAAGTATTTGGATAATAGATAAAATATACTCATAAAAATCAGATAGTCGAAATCTTCGATTCTAAGTTTGGATTAAAAATAAAAAAATGAAAACATTTAGATTTATTTATCAGTTTGTGCTGTTATTAATGTGCACAACTGCGTGTAACGAATACGATGACAGCGAATTATGGGATAGAGTTAATTCTTTAGATGACAGAGTGACCTCTATTGAGAACCAATTGAAAGCATTGAATAATGATATCACATCGATTAGTGCTTTAGTAGGGGCACTTCAAAATAGGTTATATCTAACCAATGTTACTACATTGGGAGATGGCTATACACTCACATTTTCAGATGGTTCGCATATCACGGTTTCAGATGGAAAAGATGGGATTAATGGAAAAGATGCTCCCGTAATCAATGTCCGTTATTATAACGGTAGATACTATTGGGTACAAACTATTAATGGTGAAACAACATGGCTTAATGATAGTGATGGAAACAAGATTCCTGCATCAGGAACGGATGCTATCACGCCACTATTGAAAGTAGACTCTGATGGATATTGGATCATAAGCTATGATAAAGGTTATACTTATTCCAAATTGCTTGACGAATACGGGAAGGCAGTTAAAGCTTCTGGAATGGATGGTGATTCATTTTTTGAATCTGTAGAGGCAACGGAAGATGAACTCAGATTAATACTCAAAGATGTAACAGAAATAGTTATTCCTTTGGGAGAACAATCACTTTATAAAGCTGTAAATTTAGGACTTAGTGTGAGGTGGGCTTCATTTAATTTGGGAGCAATAACATCTTCGGAGAAAGGTGGCTATTTTCTATGGGGAGATGTTGATAATGTAGGAGTTATGCCTGATTATCAGGCTCCTAATATTGATAATATCTGTGGAAGCAAATATGACATAGCACGTGCAATGTGGGGAGGCTCATGGAGATTGCCCAATAAGGCTGAGCAAATAGATTTGATTAAGAAATGTACATGGACAAGAGCAACAATAAACGGAGTCAGTGGTATGAAAGTAACAGGTAGTAACGGAAATAGCATCTTTTTACCCTCTACGGGTTATATGCTTCCGGCAAGTGGACCGGCAGGAGCTACACAGCTAGTGGACGAGAATAGTGGTTATTATTGGGTTGGAGAATCTTACGGTGATACTTATGGACGTTTTGGCTATGTTTTCTATTATAATTCTACAAGTTATTATTATAATGCTAGTTGGAATGCAAGTATGATTAAAATGGCAATTAGACCTGTTAAAGAGTAATTTTTATTTCAGAATTACATTTCTTCCATTAATCCTTTAGTAATCCAAAGATATCTTTAGATTGCTAAAGGATTGATTCGTGTTCTTTTTTAGAATAATCTATCAATTATATGCAAAATACACATATCTTTGTATACATCAAGAATGTGGTATGAGAAGATATATATGGTAGATTATAAATTACAGCGTTTTCTAGATGCCCAGCAAGGTGTTTATAACCAAGCACTTGCAGAAGTGAAAAATGGGAAAAAATATTCTCATTGGATTTGGTACATATTTCCTCAGTTAAAAGGACTGGGAATGAGCTATAATTCTCAGTATTATGGAATTTGTGGTAAAGAGGAGGCCGAAGCATATCTTGCTCATCCCATTTTGGGAGTGAGACTCCGTGAAATAACAACAGTATTTTTGCAACTGAAAGGTAAGACTGCGGTAGATGTATTCGGAGGATTGGACGCAATGAAAGTGCTGTCGTGTATGACACTTTTTAATGAAGTTGCTTCTGATGATTTATTTCAAAAGGTAATTGATCTGTATTTTCAAGGCAGGCTGGATGAGACAACAAAGAAAATACTAAATAAATATTAGAACTGATACTTATGGGCTGTTTAATGAATTTGTTATGGTTATTGCTTGGCGGTATTTTTACGGCAGTGGAGTATTTAATCTCAAGTATATTGATGATGCTTACAATTGTAGGTATACCTTTCGGTATGCAAACATTGAAGTTGGCAGGACTTGCTTTGTGGCCTTTTGGAAAAGAAGTAAGGAGTGGTGGGCGTTCAAGCGGATGCCTTTATATACTGATGAATGTTTTATGGATATTTTTGGGTGGTATTTGGATTTGTTTGTCACATCTGGTTTTTGGAGCTGTCCTATGTATCACCATCATTGGGATACCCTTTGGTTTGCAGCACTTTAAGTTGGCTGCGTTAGCATTATCACCATTTGGAAAGGACATCGTAGGAGCATAATGTAACAATAAGAGAAGTGGCTATAACAAAAAGTTATAATACATAATTAGAAACAATTGGGTTGTCTTGATTGTTTGCCGTACCTTTGCACCCGCAAAATTATAAAAAGATAAAAAAATGATTTCAAGCGCTACAAAAACGTTGCAAACCAACAACAAGACAATTTACGTTGCAATACTTTCTACTTTAACTTTTTTCTTATTTTTAGATTATATTCCTGGTTTACAAGCATGGTCCGCATGGGTGACTCCTCCGGTAGCTTTGTTTCTCGGACTTATTTTCGCATTAACCTGCGGACAGGCACATCCCAAATTTAATAAAAAGACATCTAAATATTTGCTGCAATATTCTGTAGTAGGATTGGGATTCGGTATGAATCTTCAGTCGGCTTTGGCATCCGGTAAAGAAGGGATGGAGTTTACTGTTATTTCTGTGGTAGGCACGTTGCTCATCGGCTGGTTTATTGGTCGTAAAATCTTCAAGATAGACAGAAATACTTCCTATCTGATTAGTTCGGGAACTGCTATCTGTGGTGGTAGTGCTATTGCGGCAATAGGGCCGGTGCTGAGAGCTAAAGACAGTGAAATGTCTGTGGCATTGGGAACGATCTTTATTCTGAATGCTATTGCGCTTTTTATCTTTCCGGCTATCGGACATGCTTTGGATATGACCGAACATCAGTTTGGCACATGGGCTGCCATTGCTATTCATGATACCAGTTCTGTGGTGGGAGCAGGTGCTGCTTATGGTGAAGAAGCACTGAAGGTTGCTACAACTATCAAGTTGACTCGTGCTCTTTGGATCATACCAATGGCATTCGCCACTTCTTTTATATTTAAAAGTAAAGGTCAGAAGATAAGTATTCCCTGGTTTATTTTCTTCTTTATTCTAGCTATGATTGCGAATACATATTTGCTGAATGGCGTGCCGCAGTTAGGTGCCGCCATCAATGGAATTGCACGCAAGACATTGACTATTACCATGTTTTTTATAGGTGCTTCCCTTTCTTTGGATGTTCTAAGATCTGTCGGTGTCAAACCTTTGATCCAAGGCGTTTTGTTATGGGTGGTCATAAGTTTAAGTACATTAGCCTATATCTATTTCGTGTAAAAAGTGAAAGAAATGTCCCCCATCTGAATCCTCGCAGTACAATTCAGATGGGGGACATTTCTTATGTTTAAGCTAAAAATAAGCTGTCTCAAAACATCGAATGAGACAGCTTATATTATTTATAGTTGAATCGGTTGAGACAACTTATTTTTTATTCAAGGCTTCGAAGATCAATCCTTCTAATTCTTCAGCAAGTTCGGGATTATCTTTGATACATACCTTGGCTGCATCACGTCCTTGACCCAGTTTAGTGTCATTGTAGCTATACCATGAACCGCTCTTTTTGATGATTCCCAGTTCTGCGCCCAAATCGATGATTTCTCCGGAGTGAGAAATACCTTCACCAAACATGATATCAAATTCTGCTTTGCGGAAAGGAGGTGCTACTTTGTTCTTCACCACTTTCACCTTAGTCAGTTTACCAAGAACTTCTTCACCGTCTTTGATTGGCTGGCTGCCACGGATATCTATACGTACAGAAGCATAGAACTTCAATGCGTTACCACCTGTCGTTGTTTCCGGATTACCGAACATGACGCCAATCTTTTCACGGAGCTGGTTGATAAAGATACAAGTTGTACGTGTTTTGCTGACTGTACCGGTCAATTTACGCAAAGCCTGTGACATCAGACGTGCCTGCAAACCTACCTTATTGTCACCCATGTCGCCTTCAATTTCTGCTTTCGGAGTTAATGCTGCTACGGAGTCAATAACAATAATATCAATAGCGGAAGAACGGATTAACTGTTCGGCTATTTCCAAGGCCTGCTCTCCGTTGTCCGGTTGAGAAATCCAGAGATTGTCTACATCCACGCCTAATTTCGCTGCATAAAAACGGTCGAAGGCATGTTCGGCATCAATAAAAGCGGCGATACCACCGGCTTTTTGTGCTTCGGCAATGGCGTGAATAGCCAGAGTCGTTTTACCGGAAGATTCCGGACCATAGATTTCGATGATTCTTCCCCTAGGATATCCTCCTACGCCAAGTGCCACGTTTAAAGCAATGGAGCCGGTAGGAATCACTTCCACTTGTTCAACACTATCATCACCCATTTTCATGATAGAACCTTTACCGAAGTTCTTTTCTATCTTTTCCATGGTAGCCTGTAAGGCTTTCAGTTTTTCGCTTGATGCCATTTTATTATCTGTTTCAAAATTAAGTTCGTCTTTCTTTGCCATACCTTATTCTTATAATTAATGGATTTATTGATTTAAAATCTGTGAGGCATGCTCTTTGGTTTTCACTTCTTTGGGAGTGATAATCCGTTCTATGATTCCTTCTTCATTGATCAGGAAAGTAGTGCGGAAGGTTCCCATATAGGCACGTCCATACAACTTTTTCTCTCCCCATACACCAAATTCTTCTACCAACTTTTTGTCCGTATCGGCTATCAGTGTAAAAGGAAGATTATTCTTATCGATGAATTTTTGGTGCGACTTCTCGCTGTCTACGCTGACACCGATTACTTCGTAACCGGCTTTGCGCAGTTCGGAATAGTTGTCACGCAGACTGCATGCCTGTGCCGTGCACCCCGATGTACTGTCTTTCGGATAGAAATACAGTACTATCTTTTTTCCTTTATAAGCACTCAGTCGGATCTCTTCACCTTTTTCATTGATGCCTAATACTTCCGGTGCTTTATCTCCTATATTCTTCATTCTGATTCGTTCTATTATAGTTCTAGGTCTTTATCAAACACTTCATGCCAAGGCAGTCCCTGCTTATTGAGCTGTTCCATGAACGGATCCGGATTAAATTCTTCTACATTGTTTACACCCGGACGTTGCCATTCGCCTTTGAAGAACATCATGGCACCGATCATAGCCGGAACACCGGTGGTGTAGCTGACTCCCTGCATACCTGTTTCCTTGTAAGCTTCCTGATGGCTGCAGTTGTTGTAGACATAGTAAGTACGTTCTTTTCCGTCTTTGATGCCACGGATACGGCAACCGATAGAGGTTTCACCTTCATAGTTCTCACCTAAATCCTGTGGGTTAGGCAATACTGCTTTCAAGAATTGTAATGGTACGATTTTAGTTCCGTTATAATCAACTTCATCGATACGGGCCATGCCGATATTCTGAATCACGCGTAAGTGAGTCAGATATTCTTGTCCGAAAGTCATCCAGAAACGGGCACGCTTGATAGTCGGGAAATGCTTGACCAACGATTCTAGTTCTTCATGATAAAGAAGATAGGAATCACGTGGACCAATATTAGGATAAGTCAGATCTTTGTGGATTTCCAGCGGACCGGTTGTCACCCATTGACCATTCTCGTAATAACGTCCGTTCTGAGTAATTTCGCGGATATTGATTTCCGGATTAAAGTTGGTGGCAAATGCTTTATGATGATTTCCTGCATTACAGTCTACGATATCCAGATATTGGATTTCGTCGAAATAATGTTTGGCTGCATAGGCTGTGTAGATTCCACTGACTCCCGGATCAAAACCGCAACCAAGAATGGCAGTCAGACCTGCTTCCTTGAAACGGTCGTGGTAAGCCCATTGCCAGCTGTATTCAAAATGAGCTTCATCTTTCGGCTCATAGTTGGCTGTATCCAGGTAGTTGACACCCGCCTTCAGACAGGCTTCCATAATGGTAAGATCCTGATAAGGAAGAGCAACGTTGATTACCATTTCCGGCTTAAAGTCATTGAATAAAGCTACCAGTTCATCTACATTATCCGCATCCACTTTGGCGGTTTTTATATTGGGATTGCCTATAGCTTTGACGATATTATCGCATTTCTCCTTTGTACGGCTGGCAATCATGATGTCTGTGAATACATCGGCATTTTGTGCCACTTTGTGTGCTACGACAGTACCAACACCGCCTGCACCGATAATAAGAACTCTACCCATTTCTTTTAATTAATAAATTATAAATCAAAAATTAAGATTTTAGAATTGTTAGCTTGGCAAATATACGTGATTATTTTCAGATAATCACCGCGTCGCTACTCCTTTTTATTTGAAACGTTGCAAGATGCCACTCTCAAATTCCAGCGTTTTTCCGTTGTAGAACCAAGTTTCGAAACGACTGTCTTTTTTTAACTGTATTTCTACAGGATCACCTATTGACAGACGACATTCGTCGGTGTTCATACCTTCTTCCAAATCACCCCGTGCGATGATTGCCCAATGTTTATCTGTGATAGCCGGATACTTCTGATGGATGTCTCCAAATCCGAAAAGGTCTTCAATATAATTCTCGTTTTTGACGATAACATCATATTTCAAATCAACCTCTGTTTCATAAAGTGATCCATGCCAATCCTCCAGTGAGAGGATAACCAGACTTCCCGGACCGGAGATTTTTATTTCTTTTATTTTCAAAACAGTGTAGCGAGGCAAATGTATGCGGTTTTCCATTTGCTTGTTTTCAAGGCTGAAGACTCTTTTTACAGCCAATGTCCGTTTCGGATAGACGGTCAGATCAATATATTTGTCTTTCAAGGTTTCCAGATTTCCGGACTTTTTGCTACTGAAACTGATGGCGTTGGGAAAATATCTCATTTTCTTTTCAGCTTGGAAATCGCTCACGTCCATACCGGAATTAGTGCGGGAAAGAGCTACTTCCAGATAATAGGAATGTCCCTGCGAATCTTGAAATATGATTTTCACGGGATATGACTGACTGCCAACTCCTATGGCGGTAATGGTTGCTTCGGTGTTGACCGGAATAGACACTTTCCGATATCCGGAGTAACTATTGGCGTCGTCCACCCGTGCCATATCGGACTGAACATATATCTTTCTGCCTGTCAGCAATTCTTTTGCCGTGTCTACGTCTTTCAGATTAACTAATCCGTTGATATAGGCACGGGGATTCTTTTCGCAAATTTCATCCGGACGTGTATTTTTAATCTCATAATAATATTTTTCTCCGTCACATTCGAAGATGAGTCGAGTGGAATAGCTCATGTCATTTGATAGTTCTTGAGATTTTTCTTCATATCCGGCGAAAGTAAGAATCTTGTGTTTCAGAACGCTGTTGTCTGCCCCTTTTTCTGTCTCATACACCAAAAGGGTAGGGAGGAACATGTCACGTCCGGATGGAATAAACATGAATTTCATTCCGGGTGTCCATTTACATAAAAGTTGCAGTGGGAAGTTCTCTTTTATGAACTGTTCTTCTTCACTTAGAGGGCCTTCCTGATTGGAAATAGTAGTAACAAGATAATCATTTTGCGCTGTGATATGAGAGGAACCACAACCAAACAGGATTAGAAATAGGACGATTGTTCTCATATTTATTTACTTTAGATGAACTATGTAATCTTATTGTTTGTTTTATAGATAATGGCAAATGTATGTATTTTATATCGTATTAGATGGTATTTCCCAATCTTTTTGATATCTTTGCCCCCGATTTTAACTTAAACGTTATAACAAAATGAAGAAAGTATTCGTTTCAATTTGCATTGCCAGCACAGTACTTGCAATGTTTTCATGCCGTTCGGTTGAGAAGGCAGTCCCATTGGCTTCAATCAATGGTGAGTGGAATATTATAGAAGTTAACGGCTCGAAAGTAACTCCGGGCGAAAGCAGAACCCTTCCCTTTATTACTTTTGATACAGCGACCGGAAGAGTATCCGGTAACAGCGGATGTAACCGTATGATGGGTAGCTTTGACGTGAATGCCAAGCCAGGCAGCATGGAGCTTAAGGGAATGGCTAGCACCAGAATGATGTGTCCGGACATGACTACCGAGAGAAATGTGTTAGGTGCGCTTGCACAGGTGAAAGGTTATAAGAAAGCCGGTAAGGATAAAATGTTTCTTTGCAATGAGTCCAATCGTCCGGTTGTAGTTCTTGAAAAAAAGGAGGCTGACGTGAAACTATCAGTATTGAACGGAGAATGGAAAATAAAGGAAGTGAATGGTGAAGCAATTACTTCGGGAATGGAAAAGCAACCTTTCATTGCTTTTGATGTGAAAAAGAAAACACTTCATGGCAATGCCGGATGTAACTTGATTAATGGTGGTTTTGAAACTAGCACTACTAATGCTAAATCAATCTCTTTCCCTGGGGTGGCTAGCACAATGATGGCTTGCCCTGATATGGAAGTGGAAGGTAAGATTCTGAAAGCAATGAATGAAGTGAAGTCGTTCGATAAACTTTCCGGTGGTGGAATCGGTTTGTATGACGCAAATAATGCGTTGGTGATTGTACTTGAAAAGTAAGATATACGTATTATATTAAATAGGTATGCCTGTGTCGCACATAACGATACAGGCATATTTTTTATTCCTTTATGATCTATTCTTTTGCTTTATTGAACCAGAGCTGTTTCCATTTGTTTAATGAGTCGATAGCTGTCTGGCTTCTATGTGACTTGACAGCAGTCATTTCGATTTAAAACTGTCGTTTTGGCAGAAAATATGTCACGTATTCGTCCGATTTCTTTTTGGCACATGGTTTGTTTTTTAATCAGCGTCCGTTTGAAAGCCCTTACAAAGAGAAAGAAAACAACCGGACAAAAAGAAATTGAATAATAATAAATAAAAAGAATAACGATCATGGGAAAAATTATTGGTATTGACTTAGGAACAACAAACTCTTGTGTTGCCGTATTTGAGGGCAACGAACCTGTAGTAATTGCAAACAGTGAAGGTAAGCGTACAACTCCTTCTGTGGTTGCATTTGTAGATGGCGGCGAACGTAAAGTAGGTGATCCTGCTAAACGTCAGGCTATTACTAACCCGACACGTACGATCTTCTCTATCAAACGTTTTATGGGTGAAAACTGGGATCAGGTGCAGAAAGAGGTTACACGTGTTCCTTATAAAGTAGTGAAAGGTGACAACAACACTCCGCGTGTAGATATTGACGGTCGTCTGTACACTCCGCAAGAAATATCTGCAATGATTCTTCAGAAGATGAAGAAGACTGCTGAAGATTATCTGGGACAAGAAGTTACAGAAGCTGTTATCACCGTTCCTGCATATTTCTCCGACTCTCAACGTCAGGCTACTAAAGAAGCCGGACAGATTGCAGGTCTGGAAGTAAAACGTATTGTTAACGAACCGACAGCTGCAGCTCTTGCATACGGTCTGGACAAGGCTCACAAAGATATGAAGATTGCTGTATTCGACCTTGGTGGTGGTACTTTTGATATCTCTATCCTCGAATTCGGTGGTGGTGTATTCGAAGTTCTTTCTACTAACGGTGATACTCACTTGGGTGGTGATGACTTCGACCAGGTAATCATCAACTGGCTGGTACAGGAATTCAAAAACGACGAAGGTGCTGATTTGACTCAGGATCCAATGGCTTTGCAACGTCTGAAAGAAGCTGCTGAAAAGGCTAAGATTGAACTTTCTTCTTCAACAAGCACAGAAATCAACTTGCCGTACATTATGCCGGTAAACGGTGTGCCCAAGCACTTGGTGAAGACTTTGACTCGTGCAAAATTCGAATCATTGGCTCACGGATTGATTCAGGCTTGTCTGGAACCATGTAAGAAAGCAATGAGCGACGCTGGTTTGAGCAACTCCGATATTGATGAAGTAATCCTTGTAGGTGGTTCTTCCCGTATCCCTGCCGTACAGAAATTGGTAGAAGATTTCTTCGGAAAGACTCCTTCTAAAGGCGTGAACCCGGATGAAGTAGTAGCTGTTGGTGCTGCTGTACAGGGTGCTGTTTTGACAGACGAAATCAAAGGTGTGGTATTGTTGGATGTTACTCCGTTGTCAATGGGTATTGAAACACTGGGTGGTGTGATGACGAAATTGATTGATGCTAATACAACAATTCCGGCTCGTAAGAGTGAGACCTTCTCTACTGCTGCCGATAATCAGAGTGAAGTGACTATTCATGTATTGCAGGGAGAACGTCCGATGGCTGCTCAGAATAAGTCAATTGGTCAGTTCAACTTGTCAGGTATCGCTCCGGCTCGTCGTGGTGTGCCTCAGATTGAGGTTACATTCGATATCGATGCAAACGGTATCTTGAAGGTATCTGCTAAGGATAAGGCTACAGGTAAAGAACAGGCAATCCGTATCGAAGCTTCCAGCGGTTTGAGCAAGGAAGAAATCGAAAAGATGAAGGCTGAAGCTGAAGCTAATGCTGAAGCAGATAAGAAAGAACGTGAAAAGATCGACAAGCTGAACCAGGCTGACAGCGTAATCTTCTCTACTGAAAATCAGTTGAAGGAATTAGGTGATAAGTTGCCTGCTGATAAGAAAGCTCCGATTGAAGCTGCTTTGCAGAAACTGAAAGATGCTCATAAGTCTCAGGATTTAGCTGCTATTGATACAGCTATGGCAGAAATCAATACTGTTTTCCAAACTGCAAGTGCTGAAATGTACGCTCAAGGCGGAGCTCAGGGTGGTGCACAGGCTGGTCCTGATATGGATGCAGGTCAGAATGCTGGTCAGGATAATAGCAAGCATGGTGACAATGTTCAGGATGCAGATTTTGAGGAAGTCAAATGATTCCGATAAGTAAACAGATAATAAACGATAAGCAAAAGCGTGCAGCTCAATGAGTTGCACGCTTTTTGCGTTTATGGGGTTCATGGTTGCTATGTGTTTTCTATGGG
>ERZ838118.4036-NODE-4036-length-13168-cov-12.508503_pt1 | contig 13168 bp, 11 predicted proteins | sample MGYA00519863_ERZ838118 | MGnify/ENA primary metagenome ERZ838118 (study PRJEB31850, sample SAMEA3708827) | human gut metagenome | biome: human gut; feature: human-associated habitat; material: faeces | place: China | collected 2014 ...
TGGAGAAGCGTGCTGACGACTTCGCTGCTGAAGTTGCAAGCATGGTGAAGTAATTTTAGCTTCCGACGCTGAAAACGGGAGCCGCAGTACCTGTTATGGGTGCTGCGGCTCCTTTTTGTTTGTGTTTGTGCGGCAGATGTGCTATCATGGAGAAAAGAACCCTCTCAGGCATTTTTGTGCTGGAGTTATGACGAAGGAGAAATCTCTCTATGAAAAAACAAAATCTTACCCTTGCGGGCGTTCCGGCCATCCTGTACGGTGAGCGCAGCCGCAAGGTGTATCTTTATGTCCACGGGAAAAACGGCTGCAAGGAAGAGGCTGAGCGCTTTGCCCAGACCGCCTATTCCGCAGGCTGGCAGGTGCTGGCCATCGACCTGCCCGAACACGGAGCGCGCAGGGACCGCCCGGAACAGCTGCTGCCGTGGGCGGTGGTGCCGGAAATTCAGGCAGTCTATGCCCGGATGAAGCTGGTCTGGCCGCATATCCGGCTCTATGGGGTCAGCATCGGGGCATGGCTGGCTATGCAGGCATTGCGGGCAGAAAAGCCGGAAAAGGCTCTGCTCGTGTCCCCGGTGGTGGATATGGAAACCCTCATCCTGAGCATGATGCAGGGCACCCATGTCACCGAAGAACAGCTGAAGGCAGCAGGGGAAATCCCCACGGAGATGGGAGAAACGCTTTCGTGGCCGTATCTGTGCTGGGTGCGGGAGCATCCCCTGCAGTGGCATACACCCACCCGGGTGCTGTACGGCGACAAGGATGCGCTGACCTCCCGTACGGTGATGGAGCGGTTCCGCCGGCAGAGCGGGGCACATCTGACCATCCTGCAGGGCGGGGAACACTGGTTCCACACCGAAGTACAGCTTGCCGTGCTGCAGAGCTGGGAGGAACACCAGTGCTGAACCTCAGATATCAGAAAGCCACGCTGGAAGATCTGGAATTGCTTGTGACGGTGCGCTGCCGGGTGCTGCGGGCGGCCAATCTGCTGCCGGATGATGCTCCGTTGCCGGAGGTAGAGTGTCAGACACGGGCCTATTACCGGAAGGCCTTTGCCGAGGACACCCACACGGCATATCTCGTCTGGGACGGAGATACACTGGTTGGCACGGGCGCGGTGAGCTATTTTCAGGTCATGCCGACCGTTCACAACTCCACCGGTCAAAAGGCATACATCATGAACATGTACACGGCACCGCAGTACCGGCGTCAGGGTGTTGCGGCGCATACCCTTGCATTGCTGGTGGAGGATGCGCACCGGCGCGGAGTAACGGCCATCTCGCTGGAAGCAACCGCGATGGGCAGGCCGTTGTATGAGCGGTTTGGCTTTGTGTCGATGGAACACGAAATGGAACTGCCGGAAGAATAACAAAAAAACAGCCGCTGACGGCGTGAAACTGTCAGCGGCTGCTTCGTTTTTATGGATTCAGTTCAGCAAAAGCCGGAAGATCAGACCTTTGCTTCGCTGTTCTGTTCAGCCTTCTGGTAAGCCTTGAAGGAGTGGACCACGATGTTCAGGCCCAGCACGATCAGCAGGACAGCCAGGATCAGCTGCAGGCCGTTTGCGATGAACACAGCGCCCCAGGTGGTCTCGCCAGCGGGGATGGTCACAGAAGCGGCGGTGCTGATGGCCTTGACCATAGCGATCAGGCGCTGCACCAGAGCGGTGAAGGTGACGCACAGCATGATGATCAGCGGGGGGAAGATCATCTTGTTGTTGCGGCCGGTGACCTTCAGGAACACGCACAGGGTAGCCAGCACCAGAGCGCTCAGCAGCTGGTTGGCGGAACCGAACAGCGGCCAGATGTTGGCGTAGCCGATCTTGGTCAGGATGAAGCCGAACACCAGAGTGATGATGGTGGAGAAGTACACGTTGCACAGCAGCTTGCGCCAGCCCTCAGCGTGCTCCATGTCATCCACACTGAACAGCTCCTGGAAGCTCATACGGCCGATACGGGCCACAGCGTCCAGGCTGGTCAGGGCCAGAGCGGAAACGCACATGGTCATGAACACGGAAGCAAAGTGCTGGTCCAGGCCAAAGCCCACAAAGAAGCTGGCCACGCCACGGCTGAAGATCTGGAAGGGGGTGCCGTCGGCAGGGGTGCCGTCGGCGGCAGCGGCTGCGCCTGCCACGCACAGGGCGATAACAGCCAGCAGGCTCTCCAGGATCATGGCACCGTAACCGACCTTCAGCATATCCTTTTCATTGGAAACAGTCTTGGAGGAAGTACCGGAAGAAACCAGGCTGTGGAAGCCGGAAACGGCACCGCAGGCCACGGTAACGAACAGGATGGGGAACATGGTGCCCAGCTTTGCGTTGTTGAAGCCGGTGAACACCGGCAGGTTCATAACGGGGTGGTTGACAACCAGGCCCAGAACGGCACCTACGATCATAGCCACGAACATGAAGGTGGTCATGTGGTCACGGGGCTGCTTCAGCAGCCACATGGGCAGCACGGCAGCGAAGAAGATGTAAACGAAGGTGATGTAGCTCCATGCAGCCTTGCCCAGGATGACAGGAGCGTTTGCGCCCACCACAAAGGACAGCACGATGAACACGATGCTGATGACGTTTTCCTTCCAGCCGGTGAAGTGGAACTTGTTCTGCAGCAGGCCAAAGACCACTGCGAACACCATGAACATGATGGAGACCATGCCGGCAGCGCCGTTGGTCTGAGCAGCTTCCACCAGAGCACCGTCGGTGCCGTAGGCGTTGAAGGTGCCTGCGACCATGTCTGCGAAGGCAGCGATGACGATGCCGCAGAACAGCCAGCAGAACAGCAGGAACAGTTTGCGGCCGGTCTTGCCGATATACTTCTCGATCAGCATGCCCATGCTCTTGCCGTCATTCTTGACGGAAGCGTACAGAGCGCCGAAGTCGGTGACGGCACCGAAGAAGATGCCGCCCAGCAGGACCCACAGCAGAACGGGCAGCCAGCCGAAAGCGGCAGCCTGGATGGCACCGGTGACAGGGCCTGCACCGGCAATGGAGCTGAACTGGTGGGCGAACACCGTCCAACCGTCGGTGGGAACGTAGTCCCGGCCATCCTCATGGACAACAGCCGGGGTCTTGGCGGTGGGGTCGATGCCCCACTTGTTTGCCAGCCAGCGGCCGTAGAGTGCGTAAGCACCGAACAGACACACGGCGGCGATCAATACGATGACCAGCGTATTCATTGTTTTTACCTCTTTCCTTTCTTTCACGCGGCAAACCGGCCAGGTGCACAGCGCCGTCCGGCAGACGAAGCAGGGCCGCAGGGTGTAAAAAAGCCCTCGTCCATCCGGAAGATCTTCCTTGGGCGGAAGATCTTTCCCGAAGACGAAGGCTCACACATCCACTGCACATTGTGGATGATTCTGCTCCGCGGTACCACTTCGCTTGCTGTCGGTGGACAGCCACTCCCACGCATGGCGCATCTGCCATGCTGCCCGGTAACGGGGGCTGGACGGCGTTGCATTACTCAGGACGGTCAAGGTCCCGTTCACACACGCTGCTTGCAGGGGAGGGTCATTTGCTCCTGACTGCCGCCGTTGCATCAAAAAGGGCGGCTCGCTGAAAGAGGGTGCTGCAAATGATCATGTCCTGTTCGTCGCATTTGCCGAATGATTGCTCCTACTTTAGGGCAGAATTCATAATTTGTCAATATAGTTCCGGGAAGTTCGGAGGATGCGCCAATTCGGCAAAGAAGTTCTAAGAAAATTTTAGGTGATTTTTATTCACATGTGAAAAGAGCTAAATTGAACAGTACATTTCCTGAAAAGAGTTCACGCAGAATGCTTGACTTTCACACTTTGAAGTGCTAAAGTAATAACACGATGAACCGACCCGATGTGATCAGAAGAAGGAGAACTGTTATGGCCGAGAAAAATCCCAGAAGAAACGAAACCATCGACGCGCTGTTCGACGCGATCCTTAGCCTGGAAACGCGGGAAGAATGCTACGATTTCTTCGAGGATCTGTGTACCGTCAAGGAGATCTCGGACATGGCGCAGCGTCTGGAGGCAGCAAAGCTGCTGCTGGACGGCAGCACCTACGAGCAGATCGTAAAAACGGTGGAGATCAGCACTGCCACCATCAGCCGCATCAACCGCTGCATCCAGTACGGCACCGGCGGCTACCGGCAGACCATTGAAAAGGTGCGCGAAAAGCAGCAGTAACGCCGCCACACGGCAGGGCATAGGATGGGGCGTGCAAACCCTCTTGACCGGAAAGGATGGTATTCTATGTCTGCTGAAACCTGTATCCGCTCCCAGTGCCCGGAGATGCCCAAGGTCACGCTGGACCAGGCTGTAATCGACCTGATGGAGAGCATCGCCCTGCAGGAAACGGCCCTCAGCCACATCCTGTGCGCCGAAAGCCAGAAGATGAAGGTGGCCATGGGCCTGGATGGGCTGGATCTGTGCAAGCTGCTGGAGGTCAACGACTCGGCAACCAACATGGTGCACGCCGTGGCCAACCTGGAGCTCGTGCTCAAGGATAAGCTGGAGTTCATCTCCAACAACCTCTACTATCCGCCTTCCGGCAGCGGCTGTTCCGCTGACCAGTAAGGTCCTCTGCCTGCCCGGGTGCCGGGCGGGCATTTTTGTTTACCATCTCTTCACGGAAAGTTTGCATAAAAACCGGAAAATGCATTTGTTGGAATTGCTGAGGCGCACAATCTGTGCTATACTATAGACTGTATCACCATGAAAGTGAGGAAACCGCAATTGCTGCATTACGATGCCATCCTGTTTGACGTGGACGGGACCCTGATTGATTCCGCTCCCGGCATTCTCCATACATTGGAAGAGGTCTTTCAGAAAATGGGCGTGGACGTCACCGGCGTCAACCTGCGCCGCTATCTGGGCCCGCCGCTGCGCAAGAGCTTCGGCGAGCACTTCACCGAGCTGGACAAGATCGAGCAGGCCACCCGCCTCTACCGCGAAAGCTACGCGGTGAAGGGCAGCCACGAATGCGCCGCGTACCCCGGTGCAGCGGAAATGCTGCAGCGCCTGAAGGACGCAGGGCTGATCCTGTGCACTGCTACTTCCAAGCCCACCGAGGTGGTCACCCCGATCCTGGAAGAAAAGGGTCTTGCACCCTTCTTTGATTTCATCGGCGGCGCGTCCATGGACGAGAGCCGCGACACCAAGACCGACGTGGTGCACTATGTGCTCAGCCAGCCCATGCTGCAGGGCAAACGGGTGCTGATGGTCGGTGACCGCAACGACGACATGCGCGGTGCGGCAGACTGCGGTCTGGACGCTGCCGGTGCACTGTACGGCTATGGCAGCCGCGAGGAGCTTGCGCCCTTCCACCCGGTGCTGCTGGCCGAGAGCTGCGCCGACCTTGCCGACCAGCTGCTGGAGCAGCGTGCCTGAAACAACGCGCAATAAAGGGAATGGTGAAAACTATGAGACAGAATACACAACCGGAAAAACAGTCGCTGACGCCCATGCAGAAGCAGGCAGTGCTGGTGTGCATTGTGTGTGCACTGGCGGCGCTGCTGACCATTGGCATCACCCTTGTCCTGATCCACCGTGGCAAGGAACCGGCTGCCTCTTCGGAGCAGCCGGGCACCGAGCAGCCTGCGGATGATGCAAACATCGCCGACCATTACCAGATCAACGAACAGTCCAGTGCACTGCTCCCCGAGACGGCAGACGCGGGTGACGCCTACCAGAGTGAGACGCTGTTCATCGGCGATTCCAACACGGTGCGTCTGTATGCCAACGGCCTGATCAGCCTGCAGCAGTTCTGCGCCAAGGAGGGCATTGGCACAAGCGCTGCCCTGAACGAGGGCATCGTTACCTTTAAAAAGGACAGCAGCCGCTACACCATCGCGGAAGCTGTGGCCAAGATGAAGCCCCGCCGCGTGGTCATCATGCTGGGCACCAACGACACCGGCATGGCCGTGGAGGATTTCATCAGCAATTACAAGCAGCTGGTGCAGGCCATCCAGACCAGCTACCCCTACACCGACATCATCGTCAACACGGTGCCGCCGGTGCCTGCCGACCACTCCAACTATCCCAACATGGACCAGACCAGGATCGACGACTTCAATATGGCATTGCTGTCCATGTGTGAGGAAATGGGCCTGAAGTTCCTCAACACGGCCGAAGCCCTCAAGGATTCCACCGGCTACGGCAACGCCGACTATTACCAGAGCGGCGACATCCACCTCAAGACCTCCGGCCTGAAGGTGCTGCTGAACTACCTGTGCACCCATGCCTACGAGACCGAGGACCGCCGCCCGGACACCAACAACATTCCCCACCGCGCCGAATATGTGCCCGACCCCAGTTCTGCTGTGGCTTCGTCCAGCAGTGAGGTGACCTCCTCTTCTTCCGAAGTGCAGGAGGACACCACCCAGTATCAGGCATCCTACCGTGTGGATAAGACCGGCGGCGGTACCCTGAGCGCCGGCAATGACAACGGCAAGACCACACTGACCTACAGCGTCGGTGCAAGCCAGTCGGTCAGCGTCACGGCGGTCCCGGCATCGGGCCATGTGTTCGTCAAGTGGAGCGACGGCGTGACCAACAAGACCCGCACGGATGCCAACTTCAAGCAGAATCTGGATGTGACCGCCGTGTTTGCTGCCGCCTCGGTGCAGATCAGCAGCAGCGGCAAGGCTGCAGTGGGCGGCAGCTGCACCTTCCACGCGAAGATCAGCGGCAAGTATCTGGAGGCAGATTCCATCCGCTGGTATGCCAATGGTGTGGAGGCTGCTTCTGCCGCAGGCCAGACCAGCGTGACGGTGCCCATTACGGCTGAGATGCAGGGCACTACCTTCAAGGTTTACGCAGTGGTGAGCTACAACGGCAGCACCGTCACCAGCAACACGCTGGAGATCACGGTGCCCGGTGCCCCGGCAGCTTCTTCGGGCTCTTCCAGCAGTTCTTCCGGCAGCTCCGGCTCTTCTTCGTCCGGCAGTACTGCTTCGTCTGGTTCTTCCAGCACTTCTTCCGGGGCTTCCTCCGGAAGTACATCCGGTTCTTCTTCCTCTTCTTCGTCGGAAAAGGAATCCGTCAGCAGCTCCAACGGGGCCGAGAGCACCAGCTCCTCCCACAGCGGCAGCTCGTCTCACAGCGGTTCCTCGTCGGAAGCCGGGAGCGGCAGCACCTCGCACAGCAGCAGTGCGGCCGCCAGTTCCTCCCACAGCAGTTCCGAGAGCAGCTCTCACAGCAGTGCTTCCTCTGAGAGCCCGGCTCCCAAGGCAGAAGCCGAAAATGACACGGCCGAAGAACCGGCAGCCCGCTCTTGAGCGCAGAACCCTTTGCCCCTGCGCCGCATAGGCTGAGGGGAAGGGAGGCGGTTCGATGTTCTGGGAAGAGCCGCGGGTGCCGGGCCTGCCCGGTGCAGAAGATGTGACCGACGGCAGCGTGGATTACTACGATACCGATTGGGAAAATGTAGAAAACGGTGCACTGGAGGAGGAAATGCAGAAATGCAATGCCACTCCCTGCACCGCCCAAACAACCTGTTCAGAAAACAAACCGGAACAAACCGACGTACAGGCGTATGAAATGATTCTGGAATGAACAGAAGCCAGCTCTGCCCACCGCAGGGCTGGCTTCTCCCTGTTGTAATGCCCGCCCTGCAAAGCGGGCTGGAAAAGGAAATGAGGGGATATTATGGCAAAATACTATTGCATCCTGTTTGATGCGGACAATACGCTGCTCAACTTTGACGCCGCCGAGAGCAAGGCACTGGCCGAAACGCTGGTGAACTACGGCATCGAGCCGGACGCCGAAACAGTGCAGACCTACCGCACCATCAATGAGGAACTGTGGCGTCAGCTGGAAAAAGGCCAGATCCGCCGCGAAAAGCTGCTCAACGAGCGGTTCAGCCGCTTCCTCAAAGCCATTGACGCCGCCGGGGACGGCGCAGAGATGAACCGCTATTATCTGGAGCAGCTGTCCACCCATCCGGACCTGATGAACGCCGAGGTGCTGGACGTGCTGCGGGAGCTGTCGGAGGTGGCCACACTGGCCGTGGTGAGCAACGGCGTCCACAAGGTGCAGACCCGGTGGTTGGCCGAGAGCGGCGTGTCCAACTTCATGGAGGATGTGTTCATCTCCGAGAAGCTGGGCTGCGAGAAGCCCGGTGCACGCATCTTTGACGCCGCCCTGCGGGCACTGGGCGTGGAGAACCGCGAGCATGTGCTGATGGTGGGCGACAGCCTGACCAGCGACATCCAGGGCGGTGCAAACGCCGGGCTGGACACCTGCTGGTTCAACCCCAACCACACCGAGAACCCGGGCAAGGTGATCCCCACCTACGAGATCGCCAGCCTGGAAGAGCTTTATCCGCTGGTCATGGAGCAGGACGAGCTGGTCAATGTGGGGCAGAAGAACCGCCGCCACCAGTGCTGAGCCCCTGCGGGACCGCAGCAGAACAGAATGGATTGAAACAATGCTGATACATTTGGAAAAACTTGGAAAGAGCTTTGGCGAAAAAGTCGTGCTGCACGATGTGACGGCCAGTGTCGAGCGGGAGGACCGTATCGGCATCGTGGGCCAGAACGGCGCGGGCAAGACCACGCTCCTCAAGATCCTGACCGGCGAATATCAGGACTATGACGGGGAATTCAGCGTGACCCATGGCGTGACGCTGGGCTACCTGGAACAGAACGCCAAACTGGACCCCACGCTGGACATCTACGGCGAAATGCGCGCCACCTTTGCGCCGGTGCTGGACGCTATGGCCCAGATGCAGGTTTTGGAGCGCAAGATGGCAGCCCAGCCCGACAACACCGACCTGCTGGCCCAGCACGACGCACTGCAGAACATCGTGGATGCCGCCGACGGCTACAACATGGATGTCAACATCAAAAAGGTGCTGTCCGGCATGGGCTTTGCGCAGGACACCTGGGAAAAGAACATTGCCGTGCTTTCCGGCGGTGAGCTGACCCGGCTGCGTCTGGCAAAGCTGCTGCTGGAAAAGCCGGATGTGCTGATCCTGGACGAGCCCACCAACCACCTGGACTTTGCCACCATGGAATGGCTGGAAAATTACCTCAAGGGCTATTCCGGTGCGGTGCTGGTGGTCAGCCACGACCGCTATTTCCTGGACAATGTGTGTACCAAGATCTGGGAGGTTTCCTTCCAGACCATGACCACCTACAAGGGTAACTTCTCGGCTTACCTGCCCCAGAAGGAAGCCGCTGACGCCCTGCGCCAGAAGCAGCACGATGCCGACGTAGCACTGGCCGAAAAGCTGCAGGATTATGTGGACCGCAATCTTGTGCGTGCTTCCACCACCAAAATGGCCCAGAGCCGCCGCCGCCAGCTGGAAAAGCTGGAGATCACTGAGGCACCCAAGGACGAGACCAACCAGCTCAAATTCCGCTTTGAATACGATGTGGAACCTTGGAACGAGCTGGTGATGCTCAAGAACCTGACCATCAAGATCGGGGACCGCACCCTGCTGGAGCCCTTTACCTATACGGTGTGCCGCGGCCAGCGGCTGATCATCGCCGGCCCCAACGGCGCGGGCAAATCCACCCTGATGCAGGTGCTGGACGGCAAGCGCCGACCCTCCGGCGGCATGGTGCGCCTGGGCACCGGCGCACGGCCCAGCATTTTTGCCCAGCAGCAGAACCGTCTGGGACAGGGCAGGGTCATCGACGTGATCTGGAACAAGTACCCCCGTATGACTGAGCTGGAGGTGCGCAGCCATCTGGCCAAGCTGGGCTTCCGGGGCGATACGGTGTTCAAGCCCTGCGAGGCACTGTCCGGCGGCGAGCTGGCCCGCCTGCGCTTTGCGGAGATCGTGCTGGAGCGGCCGAACCTGCTGTTCCTGGACGAGCCCACGAACCATCTGGATATCTACACCCGCGAGAACCTGACCGAGGCCCTCATGGCCTACACCGGCACGCTGCTGCTGGTCACCCATGACCGCCACCTGATGAACAGTCTGGCCTGCCCGATTCTGTATCTGGAAAACGGCAAGGCCACCCTCTACCCCAGCTACGACGCCCTGATGGGCCGTGGCACCCCGGCCCCGGCGGTCCAGAAGGACGCCGGCCCTGCCAAGGCCGGGTACGGCAAGGAGCAGCGCCGCCGCCGCGCCGAGCTGCGGGCAAAGATCAAGGCCTGCGAGGATGAAATGGAGGCCTGCGGTGCCCGCGAGGTGGAGCTGGACAACGAGATCAACTCCCCCGAAGTGTACAACGACCCGGACCTGCTGCGCCAGAAGAGCGATGAGCTCAGCGACCTGCGTTTCCATCAGGAAGAGCTGTTTGCCGCATGGGAGGCCGCCATGGAAGAGCAGGAATGCTACGAACAGTCCCAGACCGAAGAGTAAAGGAGCACACGCATGCCAAAAAATCCACGCAGCTATGAAAAGACGCGGCACATCGCCCTGTCGGGCCTGTTGTTTGCGCTGGCCATGGCGCTTTCGTTCATTGAAGGCTCGCTGGTCATTCCGGGCCTTCTGCCCGGCATGAAGCTGGGCCTTGCCAACATCGTGGTAATGTACGCTCTGTTCTTCATGGGTGTCAAGCAGGCGCTGGTGCTGGACGTGCTCAAGGCACTGTTCGTTTTTCTGGTGTCCGGCTTCACGGCGGGGTTCCTCTCGCTGTGCGGCGGCCTGTTGTCGCTGCTGGTCATGGCCGTGCTGTACTATGTGGTGCCGGTGCGGCCCACCTGGTTCATCCTTTCGGTTTGCGGCGCACTGGCCCACAATGTGGGGCAGCTGCTGGGGGCCGGCGTTATCATCTCGTCGTCGCTGTCACTGTACTATGCGCCGGTCATGCTGGTGCTGGGCCTGGTCATGGGCGCACTGACGTCCATTACCCTCAAGGCACTGCTGCCGGCACTGGGGCGGCTGGGGTTCAGCACCCGCGAAAAGCGGGGCGAATAACCGACGCCACTGCGGCAACGGTTGCATTTTGACCGGAAATCAGTATAATAAAGAAACAAACGATTTTGATTTTATGAGAAAACCCCAGACTGACAGGGCTGCCGGACAGAACCATCCATCGGCAGCCGGGAGGTGTTTGCATCATGTCTGAAAAAGTAACGATCAAGGCAGAGCGCCGGGAACTGCATCTGCCCGCCATCGCCCTGCGTGGGCTGGTCGTATTCCCGAATAATCTGGTCCACTTTGAGGTGGGCCGCGAAAAGAGCATTGCCGCCGTGGAATGGGCCATGGCCAACAACTCCAATGTGTTCCTTGTGGCGCAGAAGGAGATGGAGCTCAGTGACCCCACCCAGGAGGATCTGTTTGCTTACGGCGTCGTGGCCGAGGTCAAGCAGGTGCTGCGCGTCTCGGATGATCTGGTCAAGGTTCTGGTGGAGGGCAAATACCGCGCCAAGCTCACCGATCTGGACACCACCGGCGATTTCCTGCTGGCTTCCGTGCGCCCGGCCCCGGTGCGTGTCGGCAAGACCGAGGATGCCGTGGAGACCGAAGCCCTGCTGCGTGCTCTCAAGAGCAGCTTTGACGAGTATCTGGGCATGAACCCGCGTCTGGCCAAGGACGTGGTGTTTACCATCGTGTCCAGCACCGACCCGGAGTTCCTCAGCGAGTACATGCCCGCAAACCTGCTGTTCCGCTACGAGGACAAGCAGGCTGTGATGAACGAGAACACCCTCGCGGGCCGTCTGCAGCGTCTTGTGGAGATGCTGCGCCGCGAGTGCCAGGTGATGAAGATCGAGAAGGAGATCGCGGACAAGGTCAACGAGTCCATGGACAAGAACCAGCGCGACTACTACCTGCACGAGCAGCTGCACGTCATCAGCGATGAGCTGGGCGAGGGGGACGATACCCACGCCGAGGCCGACGAGTACCGCCGCAAGATCACGGCACTGCATCTGGCCGAGGACAGCGAGAAAAAGCTGCTCAAGGAAGTGGACCGCCTGTCCAAGATGCAGGGCTCCAATCAGGAAGCCACCGTTATCCGCACCTATCTGGACACCTGCCTGGACCTGCCGTGGAACAGCTATACCGAGGATGATCTGGACATCAACCGTGCCCAGCAGATCCTGGACCGGGACCACTACGGCCTGAAAAAGGTCAAGGACCGCATTCTGGAAACGCTGGCCGTGCGCAAGCTGGCTCCGGACGTCAAGGCCCAGATCATCTGCCTCGTCGGCCCTCCGGGCGTCGGCAAGACCAGCATTGCACGTTCCATCGCCGAAAGTCTGGGCCGCAAGTATGTGCGCATCAGTCTGGGCGGCGTGCGGGATGAAGCCGAGATCCGGGGCCACCGCCGCACCTACATCGGTGCCATGCCCGGTAAGATCATCAGTGCCATGATCACTGCCAAGAGCTCGAACCCTCTGATGCTGCTGGACGAGATCGACAAGCTGGCCGGTGACTTCCGGGGCGACCCGGCGGCAGCTCTGCTGGAGGCACTGGACCCCGAGCAGAACAGCACCTTCAACGACCACTTCCTGGACATCCCGTTCGACCTGAGCCATGTGCTCTTCATCACCACGGCCAACGATCTGGGCAGCATCCCCGGCCCCCTGCGCGACCGCATGGACGTCATCGAGCTGCCCAGCTACACCCGCGTGGAAAAATACAACATTGCCCGCAAGCATCTGCTGCCCAAGCAGCTCAAAGCCTGCGGTCTGACCGGCAAGGTCACCCTGAGCCAGAGCGCCCTGTACGGGATCATCGACGGCTACACCCGGGAGGCCGGTGTCCGCAACCTGGAACGCACCATTACCAGTGTGCTGCGCAAGTGCGCCCGCAAGATCGCATCCGGCGAGGCGGAGACAGTGTCGGTCACCGGCTCCATGCTGGAAGATCTGCTGGGCCCCCGCTTCGTCAAGCCCGACTTTCTCAACCGCACCAATGCCGTGGGCATCGCCAACGGTCTGGCCTGGACCAGTGTGGGCGGCGAGACCCTGCCCATTGAGGTGCAGGTCATCGACAACGGCAGCGGCAAGATCACGGTGACCGGTTCGCTGGGCGATGTGATGAAGGAGAGCGCTCAGCTGGCTGTCACCTGGGTGCGGGTCCATGCGCTGGAATACGGCATCGACCCAGAGCGGCTGAAGAAGTGCGACCTGCACATCCACGCCCCGGAAGGTGCTGTGCCCAAGGACGGCCCCTCGGCCGGTGTCACCCTGACCACGGCGCTGGTGTCCTGCCTGTCCGGCCTGCCGGTGCGTGGGGATGTGGCCATGACCGGCGAGATCACCCTGCACGGCAACGTGCTGCCCATCGGCG
>ERZ838118.4046-NODE-4046-length-13151-cov-2.928833_pt1 | contig 13151 bp, 9 predicted proteins | sample MGYA00519863_ERZ838118 | MGnify/ENA primary metagenome ERZ838118 (study PRJEB31850, sample SAMEA3708827) | human gut metagenome | biome: human gut; feature: human-associated habitat; material: faeces | place: China | collected 2014 ...
TCTTACGAACTGGATCGTCTCCATCAGTTCTCCCGTCTCATTCGGGTTCATACCTGCGGCAGGCTCGTCCAGAAGAAGAAGCTTCGGCTCTGTTGCCATAGCACGGGCAATCTCCAGCTTTCTCTGCTTACCATATGGAAGGTTCGTTGCCAGCACATCTGCTTCACCGTCAAGACCAAAAACCTTCAGGATTTCCATAGCCTTCTCGTCCATGGCTTTCTCTACTTTTTTGTATTTTGGAAACCGTAAGATTCCTTCGAGTGTAGAATATTTATAGTGATTATGAAGTCCGACTTTTACATTATCAAGCACCGATAACTGCTTGAACAGACGGATATTCTGGAATGTTCTTGCAATACCTGCTTTGTTGATATCAATCGTCTTCTTACCTGTAATATCCTCGCCATCCAGTTTGATAATTCCCTCATTTGGCTTATACACACCTGTCAGAAGGTTGAATACTGTTGTTTTACCGGCTCCGTTCGGTCCGATCAGGCCGTAAAGTTCCCCTTTTTCGATCTGCATTTCAAACCCGTCTACTGCACGCAGTCCTCCGAAGGAAATGGACAGATTTTTTACATCTAATAATGCCATCTTATGCTTCCTCCTTTACTGCTTTTTTCTGTTTGAATTTTGCCAAATGTTTCTCTCTCCACTCAATTGCTTTCGGAGCCCAGTTAAAGAGCATCATGACAATCAGTACAATTGCGTAGATCAGCATACGGTAATTGGACAGTCCACGCAGAAGTTCCGGAAGCAGTGTCAGGATTGCTGCTGCAATAATAGAACCTCTCACACTTCCAATTCCTCCCAGAACAACAAATACAAGAATCATAATAGACATGTTGTAACCAAAGTTCTGTGGTGTTGCCATCAGTGATGACAGATTATGTGAGTAAAGCACTCCAGCCATTCCTGCAATTGCTGCAGACAGAGAAAATGCAATCAGTTTATATTTTGTTATATTGATTCCTACGGATTCTGCTGCAATACGGTCATCACGAATCGCCATGATCGCGCGTCCGGTTCTGGAGCTGATCAGATTCAGAACAATGACAAGTGTGACCAGAATTAATATAAATCCGATAGTAAATGTACTGTCTTTCGGTGTTCCGCTGATTCCCTGTGGTCCGTTCAGAAGAATCTTTCCATCCGGCTCCATGTTCAAAGACACGGAATCCTTCATTGAAAAATGGAATCCTTTAGAATCTTTGCCAATATAAAAGACATTAATTACATTTTTAATAATCTCGCCAAACGCCAGTGTTACGATTGCCAGGTAATCTCCGTTCAGACGAAGTACCGGAATTCCAATTAGGATTCCGAAAATTCCTGCGCACACTGCTCCGATCAGAAGAGCAATCATGAATCTTAAAAGATCCGGCTCAATGACACCTTTCATGCATTTAGAGAAAAATGCACTTGTAAATGCTCCGATACACATGAATCCGGCATGTCCAAGGCTCAGTTCTCCAAGAAAACCTACGACCAGGTTCAGAGAAATTGCCAAAATGATGTAAGTACAGATTGGTACAAGTAATCCTGTAAATAAGCTAGACAGGCTTCCACTTGTAACAAGTACCTGGATTACTGCGTAAACTACGATTACCATAAGATATGTAATCATGTTATTTTTTGTTGTTTTATTCATATTCTTTAACATTCCTGCCACCTACACTTTCTCCTGGATATTCTTACCAAGAATTCCAGTAGGTTTTACAAGAAGTACCACGATCAGAACTGCAAATACGATTGCATCTGCAAGCTGTGAAGAAATGTATGCTTTTCCGAGAATCTCAATGATTCCAAGAATAATTCCTCCTATCAGCGCTCCCGGTACAGAACCGATTCCACCAAATACAGCTGCTACGAACGCCTTGATACCTGGCATAGACCCTGTATAAGGTGTCAGGCTTGGGTATGCAGAGCAGAGCAGTACACCTGCAATTGCAGCAAGTGCGGATCCGATTGCAAATGTCATGGAAATAGTCTTATTTACATTAATTCCCATAAGCTGTGCTGCACCTTTGTCCTCAGATACGGCTAACATTGCCTGGCCTGCTTTTGTCTTATTAATAAACAGCATCAGACCTGCCATAATAACAATACATAGTACAATTGTCAGGATGGTTGTTCCTGTAATTGTAAGCTTTCCACCTGCCAGTTTTAAGTTCGGCAATTTGATGACTTCTGGAAATGATTTCGTATTAGAACCAAAAATCAGAAGTGCCAGGTTCTGAAGCAGGTAGCTGACACCGATCGCTGTAATCAGAACTGCCAGTGGAGATGCCGCATTACGAAGCGGACGATAAGCAACTCCTTCAATTACGACTCCAAAAATTGTGCAGGCGATCGTCGCAATAATGATTGCAACAATTGGATTCAGACCTGCGCCTGTCACACAAGTCAATACGATATATGCTCCGACCATAATAACGTCACCGTGGGCGAAGTTCAACATCTTAGCAATACCGTATACCATGGTATAGCCAAGAGCGATGATCGCATATACACTTCCAAGGCTGATACCATTAATGAGATAAGATATAAAACTCATTTTTCTTCTCCTTCCTTTAACTAAAATTTTTACCTCTCAATTATAATGATGTTGGGGGCAAAAGCCCCAACTATGATGCAATATGTGAGAAAGGCTGCCACAGCAATTCTGTAGCAGCCGCTTATCACTATTTTAACTTATCGGGCTGAATTAGTCCATGGATACATATGCACCATTTTCAATCTTAACACCCTTAGGTGCCTTGTTCGGCTCACCGTTCTTCTCCCATGTGATTCCGTCTACACCTGTCAGACCGTCAATCTTGATTTTTGTCATAGCGTCCATCAATTTGTCGCACATCTCTGAGTAATCCATATCCGGTGTCACATCAGCTTCCTCTGCTGCAGCTTTGATAGCGTAAATTGCATCATATGCATCTGCTGCAAACTGAATTGGTGTATCGCCGTATTTATCTTCATATGCTTTTGTGAATGTCTGAGTCTTCTCATCCTGTGCATCAGATGCATAAGGTGTCAGAAGCATCGTTCCCTCTGCAAGAGATTTATCAAATCCCTCTACACCAAGGATTCCGTCAAGTCCATCACATCCAAAGAATGTCGGATGATAATCTAACTTAGCTGCCTGCTGTAAGATAGCAGATGCTTCCTGATAGTAGATTGGAAGGAATACAAGATCAGCTCCTGATGACTGTGCCTTCTTTAACTGTACAGAAAAGTCTGTCTTATTATCTGCTGTAAATGCTTCTGCTGCTACAACATCAAGGCCTTCTTTCTTAGCCTCTGCTGCGAAGTTTGTATAAATTCCATTAGAATATACATCGGAGCTGTTATAAATAACTGCTATCTTTGTTGCAAGTTTGTTCTTTGCAATGTACTCTGCGGATTTTGTTCCCTGTTCAGGATCTGAGAAGCAAAGACGGAATACGTTATCGTGATCCTGAACGCTCTCTACTGCTGTTCCGGAAGGTGTGATCTGGAACATGTGATCACTGTCTGTCTCAGATGCTACTGCTGTACAAGAACCAGATGTTACAGTTCCCATAAGAATCTGCATACCCCAGTCTTTCAGAGTATTGTAAGCATTCACAGCTTTCTCTGCATCTGCCTGATCATCTTCTGTCTTGAACTCAACCTGCTTACCATTGATTCCACCATTTTTATTAATCTCTTCTACAGCAAGCTTTGCACCATTGTCTACTGCTTCACCATATGCTGCTGCATCTCCTGTCATCGGTCCGATTCCACCAATTTTAAATACATCTGATTTTGAATCTGAGCTTTTGCTCTTAGAACCACAGCCTGCCATCATGCTGACTGCCAGTGCTGATACTAATACAGCACTTACAACTTTTTTAAATTTCATAATCCCTATCCTCCAACTCTGTTTTTGTATTGACCTTATAATATCTCCTTCTTTTCCGTCTGTCAATGAAAATTTTAGATTTCACTCTGTTTTTTTATCAGTACAATCTTTTTTACACATAATAAGAAATAACAGGTAAGCATATCGCTTTCAATGTCATATTTAAACTCTGACATTGAGTGCCATATATCCACCTGCTATTTTTTAATATTTTCCTTTTATACAATGATGTTGGAACAAAACCCTAGCTGATATTATCTCATTTTCAGAATCGGACTGATCTTCTTGTAGATCAGAAGTACTACAGCGGATACCATTGCACCTTTCAAAAGGTTAAATGGTGCTACTGCAAATACGACAAATGTAAATAAATTCGTAATATGACCGTTTACTGCTGTTCCCATTCCTACCAACGCATCGATTGGCATGCTAAATGCTTTTGCATAAGCCGGAAGTAATACATATGCATTTAAAAAGCAACCGATAAATGCCATAAATACAGTTCCAACTACCATTCCGATCATTGCACTTTTTCTGGAGTGTTTTGCTTTATAGATCCATGCTGCCGGAAGGATAAAGGCACAACCAATTGCAAAGTTAGCAATATCACCGACACCTGCTGTAGATGTTCCACTGATCAGAAGATGTAATACGATTTTAATAAGTTCGATCATTGCTCCTGCTGCCGGTCCCATTGCAAAGCAGCCAATCAGAGCCGGAACTTCGCTGAAATCAATCTTGTAAAATGCCGGTGCAAATGGAAGCGGTATTTCAAATGCCATTAAAATAACTGCAATCGCCCCCAGCATTCCCACCTGGGTAATGAATCTTACTTTTGACATAGCAGTTGTGTTTGTCTTGTTCTGTGTTGCTACATTTGTACTCATTTCTTTCTCTCCTTTTTATCTGCGGTGTGTCTGATCTGTGCAAATGAAAGTCTCAGGCACTGCCCTCTTTTATTTTAATTAAGAAAGAATACTTCTTTTGGAACTATGCTTCTTTAGAATGTATCACTAAAAAAGGTTCACCGGACCTTTTTGTCGTATGCTTGACAACACAAAGTCCCCCGACGCTTACGCTTCGGGGGACTGACATACATTCACCATAATTCTTCTCTCATCCAGACTTTACTGTCGGTTCCGGAATCTCACCAGATCAGCCACTGCATACACTTACACAGTGGGTCGCGGACTTTACCGCCGGTTGGGAATTACACCCTGCCCCGAAGAATCTCTCTTATCTGTATTTGATTATAATCCTCTGATTAGTCCTTTTCAAGGCTTTTTTCAAAAATCTTTTTACTGGAAGGACATCATCAGATCGTCCTGATGTACTGTCTCACCTGGTTTTACATAAATCTTGTCTACAACACCTTCGATCGTAGATACAACGATTGTCTCCATCTTCATAGCTTCCAGAGTAAGAAGCGGTGTATTGACTTTGACCAGATCTCCCTCTTTGACAAGGACATTTCCTACGATACCTGGGATATTTGCTCCAAGCTGTTTCGGATTGGACTTGCTTGCCTTAAGCTTACGATCTGTCTTGATCTCCAGTTTCTTATCCAGAATCTTGACGTTACGGATAGATCCATTTACCTGGAACATCAATGTACGGTATCCGTCCTCGTCCGGCTCGCTTGCTTCCAGATATTTGATCAGAAGTTCCTTTCCTTCGCCAATCTTCAAGTAAGTCTCCTCACCCTTTCTAAGACCATAGAAGTATACGTGACTTTCCAATCTTGTAACATCATTGTAAATCTCAAAGTGTTCGCAGTAGTCTTCATATACCTTCGGATACAGCGCATAGCTGACTGCTTTCTTGCACATATCTGCTTCTGAGCGATCCTCATAATGATATTTCTCGCACAGATACTTCTTAATCTGATCCAGATCAACTGCTGGGAGAAGTGCACCTGGACGTTCTGTCAGTGGTTTAATATCTTTCAGGACAATCTTCTGCAGTTCCTTCGGGAATCCACCATACGGCTGTCCCATCATACCCTGGAAATAAGATACGACGGAATCCGGATAGGATAATCCGGCACCTTCTGTCAGAATATTATCTTTTGTCAGGCCATTCTTGTACATAAAGATAGCCAGATCACCGACTGCCTTGGAAGTTGGAGTTACTTTTACGATGTTTCCAAGCAGATCATTGGCGTCTTTGTAAAGTCCCTTGATTGCTTCAAAATCATCCGGTGATCCCATACTTGTTACCTGTGCAAGCAAGTTGGAGTACTGTCCTCCTGGAATCTCATATTTGTAAATCTCTGTGTTTGGAGATTTCATATCACTTTCAAATGGTGCATATACTTCACGCACACGGCTGTAGTAGTGACTTAATTCTGTCAGTTCCTCCGGCTTCAGGCCTGTGTCACGTCTTGTTCCACGAAGTGCCTCTGCTACTGCGTTCATAGACGGCTGACTGGTCAGTGATGACATAGACTCAATTGCCAGGTCGACAATATCTACGCCGGCTTCTGCCGCCATCATAACAGTACTTACACCATTTCCCGTGGAATCGTGTGTATGCAAATGTAATGGTACATGAAGTTCTCTCTTCAGTGTGCTGATCAGTTCTTTTGCTGCCAGCGGCTTCAGAAGTCCTGCCATATCCTTGATTGCAATAGAATGGCATCCTAAGGACTCCAGTTCTTTCGCCATCTTCACATAATAATCTAATGTATACTTTGTCTCGTTCGGACTTGTAATATCTCCTGTGTAGCAGATTGCACCTTCAACGATCTTTCCAGTCTTAAGTGCCTCCTCGATTGGCAGTTTCATAGTCTCGATCCAGTTCAGACTGTCAAAAATACGGAATACATCGATTCCATTCTCTGCTGAGATCTGAATGAACTCTTTTACAAGGTTGTCCGGATAGTTGCTGTATCCAACAGCATTGGACGCACGAAGCAACATCTGGATCAATGTGTTCGGCATACGCTCTCTTAAAGTTGTCAGACGTTTCCACGGTGACTCCTTCAGGAATCGGTACGCTGTATCAAATGTAGCACCTCCCCATGCCTCTACTGAAAATGCGTTCTGCATAAATGCATTTGTCGCATAAGCGGCACCGCACAGATCTTTGCTACGCATACGTGTTGCCACCAGTGACTGCTGCGCATCACGCATACTTGTATCTGTAACATAAAGCTTTTCTTCTTTTAAAATCTTCTGCATGTAGCCTTCTGCACCAAGTTTTAAAAATTCATCTCTTGCACCATAGACCGGTTTATCATGGTCAAATGTCGGCAGAATACGGTTATCGAACTGTTTCTTCTTACCCATGTCAGAATTGATGATACGATCACCGATAAACTCAATGATCTTAGTCGCACGGTTCAGGCTGTGTGTCAGGCGGAATAACTCCGGTGTCTCCTCGATAAATGTTGTGTAACACTGACCGGACTGGAATGTCGGGTGGTTCAGCACATTGATCAGGAACGGAATATTTGTCTTAACTCCACGGATACGCATCTCCTGAAGGGCACGCTCGGATTTTCTCACTGCACCTGCAAAGGTACGGTCATGAGAAATAATCTTTACAAGCAGACTGTCATAGTGTGGTGATACAATTGCCCCGACATATGCACAGCCACCGTCCAGACGGATACCATTACCGGAACCGGAACGATATACTGTCATCTCACCTGTATCCGGCAGGAAGTTATTTGCCGGATCTTCAGAAGTAACACGAGTCTGAATAGAATATCCGTTACATGTAACATCTTCCTGTGATTTAATATGTATCTCCTCTGAATCAAGAGCATATCCTTCTGCAACCATGATCTGAGCCTGCACGATATCAATTCCTGTCACCATCTCACTGACTGTATGCTCTACCTGAATACGAGGATTCATTTCAATAAAGTATGGATTGTTATCTCTGTCTACCAGAAACTCCAGTGTTCCTGCATTGACATATCCAACATTTTTACAAAGACGGATTGCTGCATCAAAAATCTTCTCTCTTGTCTCGTCTGGAATGGTAAATGCCGGCGCATACTCTACGACCTTCTGGTGACGTCTCTGCACAGAGCAGTCACGATCGAACAGATGCACAACATTGCCGTAATTATCTCCGATCACCTGAACCTCAATATGCTTTGGTCCTTTCAGATACTTCTCAACGAAGATCATATCATCACCGAAAGCTTTTTTAGATTCATTTCTCGCCTCGTTGAATTCTTTTTCCAGATCAGCCGGATCATTGACAATACGCATACCGCGTCCGCCACCACCGTTGGAAGCTTTCAGCATGATCGGATATCCGACCATGTCTGCGATCTTCGCTGCCTCTTCATAAGACTTCATCGCGTGATCTACTCCAGGAATGATTGGTACATCTGCTGCAATGGCAATCTGTTTGGAAGAAATCTTATCTCCCATTGCTCTCATAATATCACTGGAAGGTCCAATAAATGTAATGCCATTCTGTTCACATGCATCTACAAACTCCGGATTCTCTGACAGGAACCCATATCCAGGATGGATTGCATCTACGCCTGCATTCAGTGCGATCTTAATAATTGTATCAATATCAAGATATGCATCGATTGGTCCTTTATCAGGATTCAGGGGATAGGATTCGTCTGCTTTGGAACGGAAAAGAGCGTATCTGTCTTCCTTAGAATAAATGCTGACTGTCACAATTCCGAGCTCATTGAGCGCGCGGAATACTCTAATGTCGATTTCCCCACGGTTCGCCACCAGAACTTTCTTGAACTGTTTCATTGTCTTCTTCCTCTCTTTTTTTATTGGTTTGCAATTAGCCTTTTTCTCTCTAATCCCACGGGCAATTACAACTTGACCGAAAAGTCGCATGATAGTTCATCTGCCCCACACGGATTACATGCACTTTTGATTTAGTTTACAGGATTTTTCTGAGAAATGCAAGATAAAAATATGACAACTTCATTTTTTGACAATAGTTAAGAAAATAACAATGAAATTTGCAAGATTTTAAATTATAAAATTCATTTTAGCCTCTTTTTTCCCTTTTTTCTTGTCTATAACAGATAAAAATTGCATCAAAACTTTTCTTTTCCATGATTCACACTTTTTTAACAATCTAAACACAAATCGAAAACATTTTTTCATTATTATATAGACATCAGCAAGAGAGATGCTGAGATATAAATAACAATTTTCTTTTTCATACTTTTTCCTTTGAGAGTCTTCCGGTGGGAGGGCTCTTTTTATTTTGGAAATTTAATTTATTCTTCTGACATTGACGCCCCTGTTTTTTCCCTGCCACTTATAAATCATGAGATAAACCTTATAGTCGAGTTCGTCTTGTGCGGTGACGAATGGCTCTTCTCTTAGTACCTCGGATTTGATTCCCTGCTGATAAAGTTCTGCCTGCTCTTTTTTTGCCTGACTGATAAGTTTCTGATGTCTTTCATCAGCTTCTTTTCCGAAACTCCGGTTTGGATAGTTTGCGGCTTCTTGTTTGAGTTTTTCTGTCAGAAGTTCTATGAAGCGTACATGTTTTGTCTGATGTAATTTTACGGCTATGTAACGACTCATTCTCATACCATGATGTTTCCGGTAATATTTTAATAACTTTATCATGCTTTTATCGTCTGCTTCTTCTGCGAATTCTTCCATGACTGTGATTGCATCTTCTGACGGCTGCCACGGATTATCTTTTGGTACAATATATTGATCCGGCACCGCCGGGTAACAGCAGTAATTGAGTGGCGGGAACTGTTCTAACATTGCCAGTTTCTGTTCTGTCGGGGTGCAGAATTCCGGGCCCAGATATTCTAATTTGTCCCGTAAAATTGCAATGCGATATTCCAATTGTCTTAAGTATTCGTACCCTTCCACCCAGAAATGTCCGATTTCTCCATAATTGTATAAATGTACTTCCACTGACAGCGACTGGTAAAAGAGCGTTACAACGGAATCGTCCTGATGTACCACAAGCACATATTCTCCATTTTCATAGGTAACTGATGCATCCAGTGGTCCTTCATAATCGTCCTGATAAATTCCGGTCATTCGCGCACCGTGAAATACAAGAAAACTTTCCACTGCATCGTTCATCATATAAACCAGTTTATACTCTGGCAGAAGTAATTCGAACTGATCTTGTTCCAAAAGTTCTTCCAGCATCTCCAAAGCTCTCTCCTGACTGATCTGGTACGCCTGATTTTCCACATTTTCTTTATTCTTTTGCTCTGCTTTCCACACATTTTCTGTGCTTTTCTCTGTTTCCAATTATCTCTCGCTCTCCTTCATTGGCATCTTCCATCACAACTTTCGTTTCTCTGATTATGCCTTCCGGCAGTTCCTGATACTCCACCCTCAAGACTGCCTGTGCCCAGTTCAGACTGATCTGAGGCTGTTTATTTTTCTCACGTCCGGCTCTCTCGATTTCTTCCAGAAGTTCTTTTAACACTTCTTTGGTCAGATAGCCGCCTCGCCAGTGAAAGGTCAGCACGCGTCCTTTCTTCGCTGCCTGAAGCGACCGCTTGTATACATCTTCTATCTTTGTAAATGACAGTTTCTTCTCTTTATAATAGAAGTGTCCGCCCTCGTTACATGCCGGAGCCGGATACAACAGTGGTTCGTGATCTCGGAAAATGTTTTTATCATCCAGGTTAAAATAATCGTACCTGAAATCCATCTGTTCTGCTTTTCCGGCTTTGTTCTTTCCCGATGTGTTGCGTGGAGTTTTGTTTTCCGGTTTCTGATTTTCTTTTTTCTCATAATTGCCAAGCGTATTGTCAAATGTTACGTCCAGGTGATAATACTGTCCGTCAATCTTTACGATATTCCATGTATGACGGTACTTAATCCCTTTTTCCGGATTATTTCCACACACTGCGATCATACACCAGATTCCAAGGGCATCACACAATACCTTCACGGATTTTGCAATTCCTTCACATACGCCTACCCCATGCCCTAAAGGTCCGATAATCTCATGGGAATAAGGTTTTTTCAGCTTATCATAATGTATACTTTCACATAAAAAGTCGTGTATATATTTTTCCTTGTCCCACTGGGAAAATGTCTTCGCTTCTCTTGTGATTTTCTCTACTCGGGCTGTCATGGCTTTCTGATGTTCTTTTATCTTTGCTTTTTCAAATAAATATTCCGGCACAAAAATCAGATTGGGAGAATCGTTGTAATATTTATACTTATAGCCTGTTGCCCAGAAAATTTCCGGATGATCCAGCCGGAGCTTGAAAAAGACATTATAGAGTGCCTCACCCTCCAGTCTTGGAATCTGAATCTCTTCATCTATATTTAAAAATCCCTGATACAAGGCATGATAAACTGCCTGTTCTATTTTATTCATCCTATTATAATAGTACTGTTCCATGTAATTTCCCGTAATCCTTTTCTATCATTTCAAGCTTTTGTCACTAATAATGATTGCGAGTTTTCTGTCACACGCAAATTCAAGTCGAACATTGCAACTAGAGTATAACATATATTATGAATATTTTCGTGTTTCTTTGAAGCATACATTGACATTCCATATCAGACTTTTTATACTGGGAAATGTAAATTTCAAAGAAGAGCTTATGTAATAGGCTGTGAGAAGTTTTCAGAAAGTAGGAATCCCATATGAACTGTAATGATTCTATGATAAATAATTCTATTCTCAAGAAGAGGAATGATCCTGGCAGAAATTTCCAAATCCTTGCCATTTCAAACCGACATCTCTGCGATCAACCTTTTGAAAATCAGATTAAACGGGTCTGCGAATGGCACCCGGACGCTCTCGTTCTTAGAGAAAAAGATTTGCCAGAAGACGAATACAAAGCATTAGCAAAAAATATTCTGGATATCTGTAAAGCTTACGATGTCCCATGTATCTTACATACTTACTGGAAAGCAGCGCTGGAACTTGGACATGATGCCATTCATTTGCCACTGCCTCTGTTACGGGAGTTGTCTGCCGAGTCGCAGAAGCATTTACATAGTCAGAATTCGACAATCTCGCAGAGTTTTCATGTTACGGACTTCCATAGAATCGGCACATCTGTTCATTCTGTCGAGGATGCCATGGAAGCAGAACGGCTCGGTGCGACCTATGTGACAGCCGGACACATTTTCACAACAGATTGTAAGAAAGGCCTGCCGCCACGTGGACTTGATTTTTTGAAAAATGTCTGTGATGCAGTCACGATTCCTGTCTACGGAATCGGCGGAATAAAATTTGACCCGCAGCAATGGAACAGCCTGAAAAAACAAGGTGCCTGCGGCGGGTGTATTATGTCAGGAATGATGCAGCTTTAAAACTGCATCTTTTTTGTTGCCAAGCATACGACAAAAAGGTCCGGTGGACCTTTTTTAGTGTCTTCTGCAATTCATTATTGCACATATGGATTATACAGAAAGAACGCTCCGGAAAAAGCCAGCGCCAGATATATCATTGGTTCCCATTTTCTTCCATCAGCCTCTATTGGATTTTCCACATGTCCATCACCTTTTTCTTTCTGTTTTCCACAAACTAACACATAAATACCTCTCCAGATCAGATATCCTGCGCACGCGCCGATCGTATTTGCAAGCAGATCATCAATATCTGTTGCACGCGCGTTAAATATCTGAGAAATTTCAATTGTTAACGACAGTAAAAATCCTGTAACCGTGACATTTGTTATGCTTCTGCATTTCTTCCATATACATGGTATCAATAGGCCAAGCGGCAGAAACATGATTATATTTAACACAAACCCCATGCCCAATCCTGCCAGTGGATTCCAGTTATATCCGCCACTGATGGCATCTTTAAGTCTTACAATGTCTGCCAACAGACCAATCCCTGTCACTTTAAATACCGCCCACAGATAAACAAGCATTACATAAACTCCAAAATAATATTTTGCAGTCACACGCCTGGAATTTTGCTTTGCTTTGATTTCCATTAGTCCCTGATATATCAGACACGGCAGCAGCAACGTAAGAAGCAGATAACCACTGTACATAAAATCCTCAACTATATAAATATATAAAATCCTCACATAATCCATAACATTTCCTCTCCTTTTTCCAGCCTTTATCTTCACACCTGATATATTAGAATACATTTCTTAACAACTTCTTTGGAATATTCTTAATATTCTCTGTAGTTTTAACCCATGCCTGTATCATGCAGTTCAGTAACACTAGTTCCATCTGAATGTAATCAACATTTCTTTCAATTTGTTTCTTGAATTATCAGACAAATGCATCTATCATAATCATATAAATATGATGCCAGGGTCAAAAGGTCTAAATCCACATGAGCTTGCTCATAAGTGGAT
>ERZ838118.4056-NODE-4056-length-13126-cov-5.425216_pt1 | contig 13126 bp, 13 predicted proteins | sample MGYA00519863_ERZ838118 | MGnify/ENA primary metagenome ERZ838118 (study PRJEB31850, sample SAMEA3708827) | human gut metagenome | biome: human gut; feature: human-associated habitat; material: faeces | place: China | collected 2014 ...
AAGATCAAGCTGCGTGGCGAACATGAGCCCGGCCCATACAAAATGGCTGTGCCCATCGATGAAACCGGGCAGCATGGTCCGGCCCCGTAAATCAGTGACCACGGTATCCGGCCCGGCATGGGCCATAACGTCATCGTCCGTTCCCACAGCGAGGACGACGTTGCCTTCAACGGCCAACGCGCTGACCACGCTTCCCCGTGAATCCATCGTCAATATCGTACCGTTCCGGTAGATCTGCGTTGCCTTGCCCATGGTGCTGGCTCCTTTGTTGAGATTGTTCACGCGATTGATCTTTTTAGAGCAATCGACATGCCAATCGGAAAACGCGGAGCCTATTAGCAGCGATCCCTATGTTTCTATTACATTATCTTAAAAAAAGCCCCCCGCATCCCCCGCGGAGAGCAAGCACCAGAGGCCCCGGAGTCCAGCTTTTTGGACAAAACGGAGTTAGTGTGAACATAATATGTTGAATAAAAATGAGAAAAGAGAAAAAAGAAAACGCTGAAGCGGCGTAGAAAAAGGACAGGAGGGAAATCCCTTTTCCCTGAATCATTAAAAATCATTCATCCTTTTCAAAAAGAGTCTTTCTTGCGTCGCTGCCTCACCATGTTTCCAGAAAACTGGAATCATCCAAAAATAAAGACGCGGCTCTTTCCACTTTGCCTTTTTCGAAGGGACAAGCTCCCCCGACAGGTTCATCCGGCAGAGATGATAATCCGAGGAAAGCCACTAGAACACCTGTGGGCCCCCGCTCCGCACTGCGTGAGGCTTTCCTCCCTTATAGACACGAACCTGTCTGCAACTCCCCCTCTTTTGTTTTGCCGCAGCTGCTCTGTTCCTCTATGCCAAGCTGAGGAACAGGACTTTTCCGGCAAAAGAAGTTACCTTGACATAACTTTAAAAACAAAAAGTTCCTCCGGCGACAGCGTCAGCCTTCCGAAACATCATCTGGCGGAAACTGGCGAAGATACGGCGTGGCATACACCTCCGATCCCACACCCCATCAATCCGCCTTTTCCCCCAACGGTTTTTGCCCATGCGCAAAAGGGCCGGACGGATGGTTGCCGCTTTGGGCGCGGACTGTTTCCAAGTGACCTTCCCATCTTGATTTGTATGCGTCGCGCTCTTTCTCGGCTTGCTTGAGCGCATCCTTGCATATGGCAAGCTCCTTCTGAATCTCGGAAAGCCGGCTCTCCAAGACGGCCTCCTTTTCAGATTGGCTCTGTGGGATAACGGCCCGGATGTTCATCCCCACCGCCTGCATGTACCGGAGCATGTCCGGGAAGGACGTCTTTTCCCCACCGGCACCTTCAAGCCACCGTTTTGTGGTCACTTTGCTGACACCGCACATCTCTCCAAGCTGTTCATAGGTCATTTTGGGCTTTTGGTTGCGCAAGGCCTCAAGCCTCCGGATGAACTCCCTCCAGACCTGTTCAAAAACTTTTTCTGCGTTCATTTTAGTTACATAAGTGAAACGATGTTACATCGGTAGTTCGGTTTTCGTTGACTTAGAAGTTTCATTGAAGTAACTTTTTATTATAAACGAACATGGCCACGGCCTCTCAAGCGGCTGCCACAAAGGGCCCCTCTGACGCCCAGGAAACAGCCGAGCACCAAAAAATACAAGGCCAAAGGGACTACTGCATACCCATATGGCATAAATAACACAATGTAATGATTATAGTTTCAACATCCATCCGGGGAGAGTGCTCATGACGCAGGGAGTAGGAAACTGGACCTTTAACGTGCTCCCCGGCCAAGCGGGCAGGCGCAGCGAGAAGCAGTCTCCGTGGTATGACATGGCTACGGCGGCGGTGGCCATGATTGCCCGGCCCTACATCCCGCAGGGCGGCAAAGTGTATGATCTGGGATGCGCTGCCGGGAACGTCGGACGCGTGCTGGCGCCGACGCTGCATGAGCGGGAGGCGCAGTTTGTGGCCCTGGACGGCTGCCGGGACGTCGTGGTTGCCTACTGCGGGCCGGGAAGGGCCATTATGGCGGACGTGGCCAGTTATCCGTACAAGCCTTTCGACGTGGCGGTGGCCTTCCTGACGCTCATGGACCTGCCCTCCTCGACGCGGCAACTTTTATTGTCGACATTGCGGACCAAGATGAGGCCGGGCGGGGCAATCATCATCATAAATAAAGAAAAGCCCCCCAGAGGTTCCCTGTCCGCCACAGCATCCCGGCTGACATTCGGCTGCAAAGTGGAAAGGGAGGCCCATGAAGCAAGGAAGTGGAGAGGACACTATACGTTAGAGATATATTCGGCTCTCTACCGCAGCGAGTTGGGGCCCGATGCCGTGGAGGCTTTCCGGCTTGGCGATTTTGTGGGGTGGCTGATAGAGGGATAAAAAGCTATATCCCCTCTTGGAAATCGGAAGGATAACCGACTTCCTATCCAGATCCCCCCAGCCGCAATAAGCATATTTCCTTTGCTGCCACACCAATCAATGCCTCGGGCCGTTGGCATACCTTATTCCAGAGACGGATAGGGCTGGCCACGTCCGGCATATCCCTTCAGCCGGTGCCTTTTATCTTTCAGGCGCCATACATAGTGTCGACGTTTGGTTTCCGACATAGCTGATTTTCATATGAAGTCCTTTTCATTCCCATCGGATATCCCTATAAGACCAAATACGGTTCTGCCGCTCACCATGCGCCATATACCGCATACGGACGCGCCGCCCTCCCCGGCCTTTGGAGGTATCCATGCCCCGCTCTCTGAATCTTCCCCAAGCCATCCTCGCCATCGCCCTGCACGCCGCCGGACGCCCACTCCTGACGCAGGAACTCGCCGTGCTGGCGGGAAAACCGCAAGAGGCCATCGCCTCCCTTCTTGAACCGCTCCTCGGCGCGGGGTTCGTTGCCCATACCGAAGCCCCGGACGCGTGGGTTTGCCCCGGCCTGCCGGATGCCGTGCGGGACGAATTCGTGCGCCTTCTCATCCGGAACGCCCCTCCGGGCAGCCTCACCCATGCCCTCGCGCGGCTCGGGGCTCCGGACATGGCCCTCGACGACTGCACCGCCATCGCCGAGGCCATCGGCGACGATCTCGGCAAGCAGCGGCCGGGCAGCATCATCTGCATGGAATGCGCGCTGCGTTTCCTGATCGCCTGGGGCGAGCGCCACCTGTACACCGCCGGAGGCTCGGAAAGCTGCCTGTACGGCAGACTCGCCCTGACCTTTCAGAGCATGTGCATCCTTGCCAACCGCCACATTCCTCTGGCTTTCAGGCTCTCGTCCATCGCCTACGAGCTGGCGGGCTACGGCGGCAACGAACGCTTCCGCCCCCTCATCGGCATCCTCAAAAGCTATATGCGGCTGCTCTGCTTGGAGCTCCCCGAAGAGCCCTGGAACATCAGCGAAATCGAGACCGAATTCCTGCGCCTGAAGGACGCCTGCGAACAGGAGATGAAAAACCACATCGCCTGCTTTGCGGGCCTGCTCTATGCCATCAGCGGCAACTATCCGGATTCGCTGCGCAGCCATGTCCATCAGGGGGAACCCGGCGACTGGCTCAACCGGATCGCGCTGTTCCATGCCATGAGCATCAGCCAGTCGGCCATGTACCTCGGACGTTACACCCTCGCTATCGGGACCGTGGAATCCGCCCGCCACTCAGCCGAACTTGCCGGAGAGAAAACCTTCTCCCTGCTCTGGCTGACCCATTTCTGTTTCCTGCTGCTGCGCAAAGGCGATTGGGACGAAGCGCTCAACCATCTGGACTTCCTGTTTTCCTGCACCCATCCGGTAGAGAATCCCAAAATTTTCTCCAGCACGGTGCGCGGGCTGGCGCTCTATCACTATCTCAACGGACGGCTCGACGCCGCCTACCGCATCCTCCGCCGCGAAACAGAAAACGCCATTGCCGCGGGTTCGCCCCACTCCCCCTTTGTCGATCCCTATATTCTGGATATGCTGTATGGCTTCACAAGGGCGGGGTATCCCGAGATCCCCCGCTACGCATTCCGGGACACGCTCGAAGCACTCCTCCGCAGCCCCAACCGGCAGCTGCGTGGTGCGGCACTCCGCGTCAAGGCCCTGTGCCTGCGGGACGGCAGGGCGGACCTGTGGGATGCGGAGGAAACCGATCCCGTAAGCCTCCTCCGCCAAAGCGTGGGCTGCCTCGCCTCTTCCCAGGACGTACGGGAATTGGCCCTGTCCCGCCATGAGCTGGCGAACACGCTGGAAAGGCTCGGACGCCACGATGAGGCCCGCCCCTTCCGGATGCTGGTTTCGGAGTCCATAGGCCGGGCATCCCACGCGGGCATGGACCCTCTCGAAATCTCGATCCTCGCCACGCGGGACAGGGACAGCGACGTCTTTTCGCCGGGCGTCCCGAATATCGGCACCCTCTTCCTGAAAGAAGAACTCATGGACCGCTGCCATGACGCCTTCAACGACGTCCCCATCCGGCAGACGCTTGAGGACAACCTCCAGCGCATCGTCAACGTCGCCCAGCTCGAACTCAAGGCCGAGCGTGCCGCGCTGTTCAGGCCCTCGGCGGGCGGCAACTCCGTGGAGTGCGCCGCCTCGGTGAACCTTACCCGGACGGAGATGCAAAGCCCGGCCATGCGCGACCGGATTGCGTGGATCGCGGATTGCCTGAGCAATGGGAAGGGGGACCGGGATCGGCAGGCGATCTGCCTGTCCTTGAATGTCGGCGGGCGGCAGCCGTGGCTGCTGTATCTCGACACACGGTTCGGGCCGGGCTTTCTGACGCAGCTCAAAAAAAGCGAACTCGGGGAACTGGCGCGGCTGTTCGCGGCGGAAGTGCGGACCGCACTGCGCCTCGACGACATGCTGCAGCAGGAAATCCATTGGCAAAACGCCAAATTCAACGCCGTGACGCTCCAAAAAAACACGGGCGAAGCTCCCATCATCGGCGAAGGGCTGAAACCGTTCGTCTCGCAGGTGCGGCAGGTGGGCATGACGGACGCCGCCGTCCTGCTTTATGGGGAAACCGGAGCGGGAAAAGACGTCATCGCGCGGCAGATCCATCTTTTCAGCCAGCGAAAGGGGCCCTTTGTGGCGGTCCATCCGGCCAGCACCCCGGAACAGCTTTTCGAAAGCGAATTCTTCGGGCACGAAAAAGGCTCCTTTACAGGCGCTACGAGCCAAAAAATCGGGTACTTCGAAATGGCCAACGGGGGGACCCTCTTCATCGACGAAGTGGGGGAAATGCCCCTGAGTATGCAGGTCAAGCTCTTGCGCGTGCTCCAGAACCAACGGTTCATGCGTGTGGGCGGCACCGCCGAAATCATATCGCGGTTCCGCCTCGTCGCCGCCACCAACCGAGATCTGCGCGATGAGGTCGCCAAAGGGCGCTTCCGTGAAGATCTCTTCTACCGGCTTTCCGTGGTCCCCCTGCGGGTTCCCCCGCTGCGCGAGCGCCGGGAGGACATCATCGGGCTTGCGGAGGCATTCGCGGAATCTTACTGCCAACGCTACGGCAGGCCATCCCTCCGGCTTACGGATGCGGAACGGGCCTGCCTCCTGGACTACTCCTGGCCCGGCAATGTAAGGGAACTCAAGAACATCATCGAGCGGGCGGTCATCCTGAACGCGCCCTTGCTCGAACTGGTGTCACCCAGCCGAGCGACCGCTTCCGGATCGGGGGCGGGGGCCTTCATCATCCCGGATTTTCCCACGATCCCCGAACTTGAGGAGCGCTATCTGCGCTATGTCCTTGAGCGGACGGGCGGCAAGGTCTGCGGCCCGGACGGCGCGGAATCCCTGCTCCGCCTCAAACGCTCGACCATCTATCTCAAGCTGAAAAAATACGGGATCATTCCTTCCGACTTCATATAAAGGCGGAAAACGGACGCTTGGGGGGCAGTTCCGGTTCAAGCCGGGAGACCGTTTCCTTACATCCAAAGCGTTTCCTTGGGCATCCGGCTGCCAGGAAAAAGCCATCCTCAAAAAGCATTACGGGCGGGAAGCCCTTTGGCCAAATCTCGGACGGGGTTCCATCCTGTTGGGCCAACATTGCGGCACTGGCGACGGACAGGCAATCTACAGTAGTGTTCCGGGCTCTTTTTAGGTACTGTCGATACGGTGTCTTGATTGGTTGTATCTCTTCCGTTTGACACATTTTTGAAAAAGGACTTGCACTATGAGCCTTTATTTTTCGATCTGCGCCCCTTCCGGCAAGTTTCTTTGCGCGGACGCGCTGCTTGACTCTTCCATCCATGCGTTGAAAGAGGCTTCGGAAAAGGCTGCCGGAACCTTCACGCTCTCTTTCAGCCAGGATCAATGCATCTGGTCCGTCATGATGGAAGCGAAAGACGGCAAAACCACGGTCATAAACCCTCATTTGTACGAAAAAGCAAAAAAATTTAGTATGATGATAGAGGGATGGAATAAAGAAGCGGACTAGCGTTTTCTTGATGCCCTCCCCTGCTTCCGTTTTACTCTTATACCAACCATCAACATGAAAAATACCGACAGCGGCAAAAAAAGAAGTCCGGTGAAAAGCATCACCGGACTTCTTTTTTTGCCTTCGAGAAATGCAGCGTTGAAAAATGCCCATGCGCACCGGACGCCGGTTCAGCGTTCCGCAACGCCGTGCGGATTCCAGAGAAAAGCCCTGGTTTCCGTCAGAGGGGTGTAGCGCTACCTTCTCATTGAAACGTCACATGACAGTCCATTCTCCGCCAAAGAGGTCTCCCCACCTTCTTTGACGGAGCATTCGGATTATGACCATGCCTTCTGGTTACGCTATTTGCCAAAAGAGCATTTCATTTAATCTGATAATATATTGTAATAAATAATATTACTATCAAGAATCATACATCGATGCCCCCATATATGCCCCCGTACTACATCTCTTGGACCTGTGAGGAAGATCACCCTTCAATCAGCCACCCCGCAAAATCCCCAAACCGGAACACCTCCACGGCGTCGGGCCCCAACTCCCCACGGTAAAGAGGCCGCTGTACGCCTGACAGTGAAAGCTCTTTCCGCATCACCGCCCCCGGCTCCGCTCCCTGCCTGAGCTTGCAGTCCCACGTCAGCCGGGACAGCACCGTAGCCGGATAGCCGCCGGGGGATTCTTCCTTGTCCACGACGATGATCGCCCCGCCCGGCTTCACCTTCCCCCGCAGCGTCGCAAGCAACCGCCGCCGCTCCGGGACAGGCAGGAACATGAGCGTCAGAAAGGCAATCCCCACGTCGAAAGCCTTGTACGGATAGCGTGCCACGTCCGCCGTGATCGCCCTCCCCGGCCCCCGGTACGCCGCCACCATGTCCCGGCACTCATCCAGCGCGACAAGCCGCGCCTCCCGCTCATGCAGCGTCGGCGCCAGCACGCGCCCGATGTTCCCGGTGGAACACCCCAGATCATACACCTTGCCCCCCTGTGGGATGTAGTGCCGGGCAATCATGGCCACCGCCGCCGTCGCCATGTCGTACCAAGGAAGCTGTTCGCGGACATGCCCGTCAAACTGGCCGGAGAAGCCGCGAAACGTCCAGTCCTTCAACTCCCGCGCCGCCCGAGTCATAAGCTCACCCCCAGACGGGTACTGAAGGCGGCAAGGGCCTCTTCCGCCATGCCGAGCCTGCGGCCGCCAGGATACGGCAGATCGAACTCGAACCGGAGCGCGGCGGCGAGGCGTTCAGGATTCACAGGGCGGGGCTTGCGGCAGATTGCGGCGATTGACGTGGACTTGGGGCAGATTTCCACTTCACCAAAAAACTGAAGGAAAAGCTCCCTGAACTCAGCGCGATCATAGTATTTCTGTACTTTTGGAGCCACGCCGAGATCCCCAATCGTGACCCCCCTCTCCCAAGCGACGCGGAACGTGCCTTCACACATGCCATGCTCATTCAAGCTAGGGCCGCGAGTGTGGCACTGCCAGTTTGCCCCCTTGGTGGAGCGCGCCGAAGCGTACAGTGTGGAATCCCCATCACACAGTGCGGCGCAAATGCAAACGATGTGTTCCCGGTCGGAAACAAAGGGCACTGAATTAAGGACGGACGAAAGAAAGAGGGAGGTAAAGCGTTTCCCGGAACGTACAGCATGAATGAACCCCTCGGCTGACCGCCTGCCACGGTCAAAGGAAATCCGTTCGTGCCCATCGTTTTCGTAAGGCTCGAACGCCGTAACGTCGATCCCCGCTTCACGGAGCATACGCGCCTCGTCGCCATGCCCCGAACCGAAATCCAGCACGGAATCACCACAAACGTGCAGCCACTTCGCCCTGTGCTCAGGATCCGCAATGTCAAAGTCGGCGTTGCGGCGGCTGCGGAAAACAGGGATGACATAGGCGGTCCCCAACGTGCGGCGTCTCATCCTGCTGCGGCGGAAGGCCCCATACCGCAGCATGTCCGCGTTGTCCCCCTCAAAATGGAAATCCATACTCAACAGGTTCAGCATTGCCCGCGCAAATTCTGCCTTCACCGGGGATACGGTGATCGCCTCTATCGTTTCCCTGCCCTTCCGCGCCGCAGCCTCAAGCCGCCCGATGCCGTTGACCACCGCGTCGTCCTCAGTAAGCACAATGGGCAACTGGACGCCAAGCCGCGCCAGAGTCCGGCCTACGTTGGCGGATTGCGGCTGAAAACTGGCCACATTCCGGCAGGCCAGTTCCCGGACGCTCCGCGTGGCCAAAGACAGGCACGGCCAAAACTCCGGCCCATTCGGATCAAGGTCGGGCAGGCGCTCGGCAAGCTCATGAGCATTGGCACACTGAAGCTCTGCCCGAAGCCGCACCTCATCGGCCGTCATGGGGATGTCGTTTGTGGCCCGGTTGAAAAGGATGTTCAGGCCGCGCCGCCGCTCCTGCGGGATGTCCACGAACATCACGGGAACCTGACGCGCCCCCATGGACATGGCCACGGCGTGGCGTTGATGGCCGGAAAGGATTTCCCCGTCCGGCGTTGCGACGATGGGAAGCAGAAAACCGAGCCGGGACAGGGAAAGCCTCACCAGCGCAAGGCGTTCCGCATCGGCGCGGCGGGGATTGTAGTCAGCGGGCTTCAGGCGTTCGACAGGCACAAGCTCTACTCCGCACATACGCCAAGCCTCCGCAGGATTTCCGCGTGGATCTCGGCTTTCGTAAAGCCCGCCGTGGTCATGAGGTCCCGCTCAAGCAAAAGGAACCGTTCGCGGGAAAGGGGAATGCGATAGGGGCCGACGATAATACGGGTGTCAGGCCCGCTGTCCTTCTTTGTCTGCATTGTTGCGATCTCGACCGTCATGCGGCTCAAGGCCGGGGATCATGTCCCTCACGTATTTGATCTCCCCACAGCGGGGGCATTTGATTTGGCTGTGTCATAGTAAACGGTTGATAGCTTTTCAACGAAAGCATATAACACTTTGATTTAACACAGTATTAACGATGATGCCCGTTTCACCGCAGTGATTCGGGCATCGTCGTCATTTTTCTGATTGTCTGCTTAAATTCAATTTTGAAGAATCGTTGGGAAGCCTCTGGACAATTTGCGAAGAGGTCTTATTGTGTAGTTGGAATTTTATATCAACCTATTAACCCTTCCGACCGGAAGAAAGGAGTCATATGAGTAAAGTATTGAAACCCGGGGAAAACACTGGATCGGACGGTGGTATCTTTCAGGAAGTTGGGCCGCGGGGTGGCAGAAAGGAGAACTTCGCCGCCATCCCCGACAACCATACTGTTCCGCCTACAACCACATCAGGAAATGCGTGGCAGCAGGTGAAACGCACACCGGATAGCAAACGGAAGTAGGCGCTTCCGTTTACAGCCTGTAGGCCCAAAACAATGCCCTGTGTTCTTGCTAGTGTCAAGGATACGGGGCATTTCGTTTACCCTCTTATAAGGGCACGCGCCTTCCTCAATCACGTGTGCCCTCACGCCACGTGAACCACGTAGGCTACGTGTGACCCATATCCACGTAAGACGTGAGTCAACGTCGTATTCCATGTGTTCGTTCACGTTCCTTGCTTTTGAAGCACTCGATTTCCTCCATCACTTCGCGCACGAAAACATCTGGCTTCATATCAAGAGCTTCACTGAGGTAAAACACTACGTTCATGGAAGGACACTGTGTGCCAGCTTCCAAGGCTGTAATGTGAATACGTGCGATCATAGCCTCTTCGGATAACTTCTTCTTGCTCATGGCAAGTTCGGCTCTCCTGCGGCTCAGGACGTGGGCAATCGCCTCGTTCAAATACGGATACTTTTCCATCCGTACCGGATAACAAATTTCTTGACAAAAACATGGAATAATAGTTCCATGCAGTTATTATTTCACCTACAAGGAGGATTCCTATGTTCAAGAAGTTTGGAATGTTGCTCTTGGCAGCTTGTTTCCTGTTCAGCACGCAAGCCGAAGCCGGAGCCGCCGACCAAATCGGTGTCTACGTAACGCCCAAGTTCGTGTATGGCATCATGGGCGGCAACAAAGCGAAGGCGCACAGCTATGAGGCCGGAGTCTCCGAAACTAAGAATCTCGGTTCGCTGGACGACGTGGTGGGCGGAGCCTTGGCTATCGGGTACGACTTCCACAAGCGTTTCAATGTCCCGATTCGTGCCGAACTGGAGTACAGCGTGTTTGGGGATGCCAAAGCAAGCAAATCATGGGGTACGCCAGATGATACCGATAGGGATGGCATCTACTACCAGTCCATGAAGCAGAAAATCGGTATCCAGGCTTTGTTTGCCAACGTCTACTACGATTTCAGGAACACCACGTCCTTCACGCCGTATGTTGGTGCCGGTATCGGCATGGGATTCCTCAGCAGCAAGTCCGGCTGGAGTTCTCCTGATGATCAGATGTCTCTGTCTTCCAGCCGTAAACACCAGACGAATTTCGCTTGGAACGTTGGCCTTGGTTGCGCGTATGAGTTCAATGACTACGTGGCTCTTGACTTGGGCTACCGCTACGCGCAGTTCGGCAAGGCTAAAAGTGGAACCACGGTCATCCCTGCTGATGGAGAGTTTCCCCAAGTGGACATTTACTCCAAGACAAAGCACGTTGATATGCACCAGTTCATGATGGGCGTGCGCTTTACTTTCTAACGCCCATACTTGACACGGCCTCCTAACTTAGTACGATGAGTTTAGGAGGCCGTGTTGTTTTGGCCTAGATAAACAATACGGTTATTGATTAAACTAGGTTAAATGGGAGTTGTGTTATGCACAAAGAAGTTGTAATTTTTGCTGGAGAGAGTGGCGAGGATTATTTCTTTGAAATACATCCTAAAGGAACTATATTCAAAAATATAAGTGCAGTTTACATATTTGTTAAGCAGATTTTGAACTCATCAGGAAAATACTCCTACAAACTGCTATATATTGGTGAAAGTTCTGAACTAGGTGAGCGCATTAAAAAGCATAATAAAGAAAACTGTGTCGAGAAGAATGGATATACCCATATATGTATTCTGCCTATTGAGGAAGAAAAGCATCGTCTCGAAATTGAGACCGACTTAATTCATAGATGGAATACTCCGTGTAATAAGCAATAGACTAATCTATATCATTGTTTATATCTTCTGGTGATACATACACGTAAGTGTAGTAGGTTTTCTTAAACGCCTCATATGCAGCTATAAGTGCAGAAATAAAGAGATCATCATCTTCCGTAACTGCTGTAATATGACATCCATCTGGTGTTTTTTTAATATGTAACATATATAATTCCTATATAAGTAGAAGTTAATATTATACAAGAAGAGCCAGCAACTTCGTGTTGCTGGCTCTTATGCTGAAAGTGCTACGGGAACCGCTGGTCGACAACCTATGTCGAGCCACCGGGTGAATACAACGGCTTTTAAAGCTTGTCGCAAAATTCCAACTCTGGTTATGGCAGTCTCCATTATAGCATTGTTCCACACTAAGTAATTGTTCAGATACTTGGTGGCTACGCCTTTGAACCTTCCGATGAAAGCCTTCAATCGGGAGTGGTAAGCGTTGATATGCTGAATGTGATAGACCCCAAGTTTGGCAATACCAGACTCAATCTGCACAAGCTTGATACCGTTATGCCTCGTAAACGCCTTATAAGCCACTTCCTTATCCGTGCAGAGGATAGCGCGTTTTGAGATGCGCCTATTAAGGACTGCATGAAGCGACTTAATAGTGACCTTTCCAAGAGTCGCCACTTTGCTGACGGCTCTATTGTTGCGGTCAATGGCACAGCTTACACATACTTTTTCACGAGAAATACCTCGCTTGCTGGTAGCTCCACCGCGCTTATGAGATTTTCGCCCGGCGGGATACCCGCCCTTGTACGACAAGGGGAAGAAGGTTTCATCGGCTTCGACTATGCCGCCCAAGCGTTTTTGCTTGGTAGCCAACAAAGCTAGGGCGTCAAGAATCTTATGCCGCCACACGAACGCCGTGTTTCTGTTGATCTTACAGATCGCGGCTGACTTCCTCACGGAAAGCCCGTCCATCATACACTTTACGTAACGTTTCCAGACTTGAAAGTCTTTTCTCGTGGCCGAAAGAATCGACCCCGTCAAGTCTGAAAACATCTTGCCGCAATCTTTGCCACGGCAGCGGTACCTTTGAATGCCGTTGCGCTGTCCGAAACGCACGGCTTCCGTACTTCCACAGTACGGGCACCTGATACCGTCATCACGTTTGCTCTTCAGCAAGTCTTCAAGCGTAACAGCTTTCCCCGACGTTTTCACGGCGGCGATAAACTTTGCTTGCTCGGCTTCTGAAAGCTGGTTGAAGTGAAACAGCAAGTTATCAAGTTTTGATGACATAACGTTCCTCACTCATTGAATAAATCATATCATGAGCACGTTATGCCGTCAACCATTTACTATGACACAGCCTTTGATTTCAAGGGCGATTGCCGTTCCTTTCGCCAGCAACCGCCCGCAGTTGCCGCACCGAATCTCTTTTTCAATCCCTCTCATTCGTTGAAAGTCCTATCTTGCGCCCCCGAGCATCGCCTGATAGCCTTTGCGCGCCCCTCGCTATGGGCACTCAACCGCAGGCGGAAACCTTGCACGATGCTGCAATCATCGTGTGGGGCCGTGGTCCGGTGGTCGTACACCGGGCCGGTGGGGGAGGCTCCAATCTCCCCCGCCTCTGCCTCAATTCAATTTTTCCAAGCTACCATTTTCGCAGTTCCGGCGGCGACTGCCTCCCCTCCCTCTCGCTCTCATAACTGCTCTTGCAGTGTT
>ERZ838118.4057-NODE-4057-length-13123-cov-4.875268_pt1 | contig 13123 bp, 8 predicted proteins | sample MGYA00519863_ERZ838118 | MGnify/ENA primary metagenome ERZ838118 (study PRJEB31850, sample SAMEA3708827) | human gut metagenome | biome: human gut; feature: human-associated habitat; material: faeces | place: China | collected 2014 ...
GAATTATTCTCTTAGAATCTTTCAAGGTTGTTTCACTGTTCAGTTATCAAGGTTGTCCTTTGTTGCATCTGTCAGACACAACTCATTTAGAATATCATATGTATTTCTCTTTGTCAACAACTTTTTAAAAGTTTTTGAGAAATCATATTTTATTCCGTTGTTGCAACCGCCTCACGTGCGGTGCGAAAATTATATTATCAAAGACCACACCCAATGTCAAGGCATTTTTACTACTTTTTTTCTTATTTTTTTGTTTACTATTACAAGAAAATAGATGTTGGGGCAAACCGATCATTTACCACAACATCTATTGCTCTATTTCTTCTATAATAAAAAGGATGTATTTTGTATCCAAAAGCATTTTCCGGATCACATCGTAGAAAGAAATGCCATAACCAGATTATGATCGTACAGATAAGTCAGGAATTTGCTCTGATCGATGCCGGCAAGAAGCCCCTGCCCAAGTGTCGTTGTACTGATGCAGGCAGCCGCATACATGATGATCCAAACGACCAGAAATCCTTCTGCAGCCCCGGCGACCAGACCAAGCAAGCCATTGACCTGCCCGAGCCCCGGTGCCTTTCTGGCACCTTTGACAAAATAACCCACGATCAGCACAATGATCTGTGCTATCACAAAGGCGATAAAGACTGCAATACCCTGCATCATAAAATCCGCGATCTTACCGCAGATCATTTGTCCAAGGGTCTGCGTGCCATCCGATAATTGCAGGATACTGGATGCCCCGCCAAATTGCGCGACTGTAAGATCATTCTGCGTCTGCAGTCCATTTAAAATATCCTTTAATTGCGGGTTCTGCTCCACATTCGTCTGCATCTGCCGGATCGAATCCGTCACATCCCCCAGCGCATTTCCCGGAATGGCATCCGTCAGGGATTGATACCAGTCCTCAAGCCCTGTGTCCTGTGGCAGGTTTTCCGCCTTATTTGTCACAAATTTTTCTGCCTGCTCATAGACTTTATCATATATATTTGTCTCTGTTTTCAGATATCCCAGAATATAAGGATTGGCTACCGATACAAATATAAAGATAAAGATCCAAGAAACCAGTCCATATACAATGCCAAGTATTCCCTTACGCCAGCCTTGCAGCGTCAGGAAAAAGAGAATAAACAGCATAACGATCAATACTATGTTCATTTTGTCCCCTTTTCACTATTTCAATCGGACCACATCTGTATGTCCATCTTCCACAAAAACATATCTGCGCGATGCATCCTGTGGTATTATTTTATATATGCTTGTGCTAAATTCGTATGCAAACTTTTTGATCCCCTGCAAGGTGTATAGTTCTACCTCTTTATTATTAGAAAGAACAATTTCATGGTTTGCCACAAATTCCGCATTGGTTGATGCTATGTCGATCGTCTTCTGGCAGCGTTTTCTGCCGGTCAGGGTATAGACTGTCATCTGATCGATATACTTTCCCTCGTCATCCGTCGCCTGACAAATGATCCCCCAATACTTGTCATCATAAAAGACACTCTTGATCTGTCCGTCAACAAAGGTCTCCTTGGCAATGCTCACCTTGGAATTGTTATTGAACACGATCACTTCGCTGTCACCAAAAGCGATCGCCTTGTCTCCATCCACATAGGCGATCTGCGGGATGATCTGATCCGAAAAACTGTAGGTAGCAACAATATTGTCGATCTCATCCTTGCCTTTGTTGCTAAAATCATAGAAAGAGATCGTCGTCTTTACATTTCCATCTTTGACATCCAGTTGTGAGACCATGAGCCTTTGCGCAGTAGAGGAAAGAGCGATCGCCAGTGGATAACCACTATTTTTCATGTGAAGTTCGCCGGATGCCAGCACTTTTCCCGCGTCATTGCAGACTTGCACATAACCCGCCTCACCGTCCTGCATCAGGATCGCAACCGTGCCCTGGGATGCGATATTGGCATCCACGATCGGCATGGCTGTCTTAATGGTCTGCTTGAAGCCGGTATTGGTAAGGATAGCCGCCTGCGTGCCCTGCACATCATAGATCAGGATATAATTGCCGCACACATCGATCTGGGGATCATCCATTTCATAGGTATAGTTCCAGATCAGGTCGCCGTCATACTCCGTATAAAAAGCGCCATCCCTGCTATATTTCAAAAAGTTGTCCTGAAAATCCACATAGTGTGTCTCCGCAGAATCCACACGCTCATATGTCTCTTTTACATCAAAGTCATCATACTTGCGCAGATTAAAGACAAGCACCCATAAAATGACCGCAACAATACAAAGGAAGAAGACCAAGATCTTCTTCCGATGTCTCGTATATATGTGCTTATGATTTCGCAGGAATTCGGTTCCCGCCGCGCCCAGATCCTTGACGCTATGTTTCTTTTCTTTTGCTGAAACTACTGCATTATCCTCTGCCATATATCCCTTTCCTTATTCTAAAATACAAATACAGCCACTCCATATGCCGGTAAAGGATAGCCAATTGAATATTCCCGTCCATCACATTCCTGTCGCTTCGGTGTATAGGATACCTGTCGTTTGGTATCTGTGCCGCCGTATTTGGCATCCTCGCTATTGAGGATGAGTTTATGTTTGCGTTGGTTTAATACGCCAACGCGGTAATCTTCATAGGCTACCGGTGTAAAGTTGCATACAAAGAGCAGGTCATTCTTGCCATTCTTAGACTTGCGGACAAAACTAAAAATGCCGCGATAACTGTCGTTGGCATTGATCCATTCAAAGCCCGCCCATGAAACATCCTGCTCATACATTGCCGGATACTTCTTATATATATGTAAGAGATCCTTTACAAAGGTCGAAAGATGGCTGTGATTTGGATTGTCTAAAAGATACCAGTCCAGTTCTCTCTCCTCGCTCCACTCCTGGATCTGTCCGAAATCCTGACCCATAAAGAGAAGTTTTTTGCCCGGATGCCCCATCATAAAGGTATAGCCTGCCTTGAGGTTCTTGAACTTATCCCCCTCAAGTCCCGGCATCTTGCTCAGCATGGAGCATTTCAGATGAACCACTTCGTCATGGGATAAGACCAGAATATAACGTTCATACTCGTTGTAACTCATAGCGAACGTCATCTTACTGTGATTGTCTTTTCTAAAATACGGATCCAGTTTCATGTAATCCAGGAAATCATGCATCCAGCCCATATTCCATTTATAAGAGAAATTCAGACCGCCATCTTCTACATCACCAGTGACCTTTGGCCATGCAGTCGATTCCTCAGCGACCATGACAACGCCCTTGTTGCGTCCGCGGATCAGGGTATTGATATGGCGGAAAAACTCTACCGCCTCAAGATTTTCATTGCCACCAAACTGATTTGGCACCCACTGCCCCGGTTCCTTGCCATAATCCAGATAAAGCATGGATGCGACTGCATCTACACGCAGACCATCGATGTGATACTGCTCGATCCACATAAGGGCACTGCCGATCAAAAAGTTCTTGACCTCATTCTTGCCATAATCAAAGATCTTGGTACCCCACTCCGGATGCTCGCCCTTTCTCGGATCCGCATACTCATACAAGGGCTGACCGTCGAAATCTGCCAGTCCATGCGCATCCTTTGGAAAATGCGCCGGAACCCAGTCTAAGATAACACCGATGCCTCTCTGATGCAGATAATCGATCAGGTACATAAAGTCTTCCGGGCTTCCATAGCGCGACGTCGGCGCATAATAGCCCGTTACCTGATAGCCCCAAGATCCATCATAGGGATACTCTGAGATTCCCATCAACTCGACATGGGTATATCCCATATCGCATACATAGTCCGCCAGGCTCTCAGCCAACTGGCGGTAAGAATAAAAGCCGTCATTCTCTGCAGTCGGATGCTTTTTCCAGGAACCCGGATGTACCTCATAGATAGACATTGGCTGTTCCCAGAAATTCTCCTGTTTGCGGCGTTCCTTCATCCAGTTGTCATCCCGCCATGCATAGGAAAATGGCGCAACAATACGGGATGCCGTACCCGGGCGCACCTCTGCCATGGCTGCATAAGGATCTGCCTTGTAGAGTTTGCCGCCGTCCGGCGTATAGATCAAAAACTTGTATAACTGTCCCGGCTTTGCCTCCGGTACAAAGAGTTCATAAATTCCCATATCCGGCTCGACCAGACGTTCCATCATATGTGATGTCTCATTCCAACCGTTAAACTCGCCGATCACTGCTACCGCTGCTGCATGTGGTGCCCAAACATCAAAATATACCCCCTCGATGCCGTCTTTGGTCTGCACATGTGCGCCCATCTTCTTGTAGATATCATAATGCGTCGCCTGCCCAAACAGGTACATATCTAACTCTGAAAAATTGCCCATAGTAAACCCCTTTTCCTTTATATTACAACTCGAAATCCTGCTCCCGTAAGATCAAGTTGCCATCTTCATCATAACGTTTGGATCCAAAACGGCTGAACATTGCCTTGATACCGCCCTTTTCTGCTTTATCAATGGCGGATTCCACAATATCACGCACCTCGATCAGGGAGGTCGGATGGTCTACGCGTTGGATCAGATTGATACGGTTATACATGGCAAGGATCGCCATTTCATCCACAACATAGCCCTCCTCTAAGGCATAAACCTTACCGAAATTGACCAGTTCGTCTATGGTAAAGATCGGGATGGTGATCTTTTCGGTAAACATGGCTGCAAATGCACTGTTGTGGGAAAGCATCTTGTCAATGCGCTTCTTCTGGTCTTCCATAAGAACCAGAACATCACAATTCTCCTGCGACATCAACTGGCGCATGGTCTCCTGAGTACGCTCACTCAGTCTGCCTGCTCCCTCAATGATCAGACATCCGCCTGACACCTTGGAAAGTACCAGTGCCACATCTTTTTTATTTAACTGTTCTGCATCAATCTTGCCGACATTGCCTGTCAGTTTGTCTGTCTCAATCTGCAATACCTTGATCAGATTGGATGCCAACATGGTCTTTCCACTGCCGACACCTCCCTGGATGATGATATTGCCACTTGCAGAATTCTTTTTATTTTCCAGACGGTAACGCACACCTGTCAATGCCTGGCAGATGGTATTTTCCATGCCGTCGATCGGCATAAAGTAAGAGAAGATCTCCTTTTCCTCCTCGGACAGGGTCAACTCCGGCATCTCCTCACTGATGGCACGTTCTAAGACATTCTCATCCAGTAGTTCTGCCATCTCTTCCGGGTCCAATACCACATCCGCGATCTCAGGGAGTGGCTCCTCTGCCACCTCCTGCTCCCGGCTTGGCATTACCTCTTCTGCCACTGCCTCCTGTGGGCCGACTTCCGACTCTGCCGTTTCTGCCTCTGCTACAAACTCCTGTAAATCTTCCGGCAATGTGATCTCCGGCAGATCATCTTCCTCTACATCTGGGGCAATCTCCTCTGCCACCTCGGATGCAAGCGTTTCTTCCTCTAAGTGTCTGACCTCTTCCTGTCCCTCGTTTGCCATGATCCTGTCAATTTCCTGCTGTAACATGTCATTGACATCGGCAACGATCTTGCTTGCCTCTTTATAATCCACGTCTGTCACTTCCTCCAAATCTGCTTCTTCCGGCAGGGACGCTTCCTGCGCAGGATCTGCTTTTTCATCCTGGTCTTCTAGAACCGGTGGATGCCATTCTTCGCTGGCGTCTGGTTCTACAGACTTGACGATAGAAGGAGCCTCCGGGCTCTCTTCCCCTTTAATGATATGCGCACTTGCAGGATCTACGACCGGAATTTCCAGACCAACGCCCATGACGCCATCCGCTGCCACCTTTGGGATCTGGAATACCGCCGGTGCCGGATCTTCAGTCCGATCTTTGACCGGCTCGGATGAAGCCTCATCCTGCTTTGCCATATATTCTTCTTTTAAAAGATCTGTCGGCCTTGCGCCGGCATCTAATTTCGGGATCGCTTCTTCCAGACGATCCATGATCTGGGATGCCTCTTTGAGTGCGATATTCTTGGCAGACTCCAACTTTTGCTGCTCTGCCTCCTGTAATGCCGCCTCAGCTGCACGTCTGGTCTTTTCCCATTCATCCATGACATCTTCAATGGTCATCTGACCGTCTACCTGCTGCTCGACCTCTTTGGATTCCGGCACGAGCAGACTAATCTGACCGTCGTATTCCTCGGCGAGATACTCATTGAAAGTATCTTTTAAGGACTCATCCAGTTCCTGTTTTGCCTGCTTTTGTTCCTCTGCAATAGCATCACTCTGTTCGTTGACCTGAAGATAGGGGATCTCCTCAACCAGAGTCTTGATATTTTCCATATTCTCGGAAACAGCCTCTGCCTCCGTTGCACGCATGATCTCGTCGATATTCTTTTTGATCTCCGCCTGCAAATTGACCGTGTTGAAGCGCTCCGCCGGTAACTCTACCTGCGGGATCGCCATAGTCTCATGCACGATCTCACCGGAGTGCAGGATCTCATTGGCGCGGATCTCCGTCACACCGTCGCGGCGCTGCTGGAAATGGCGGTACTTGTCCTCCTGCATCTTGTCGAGCGGCTGGTATATCATCTTCATCTCAAGGGCACGCTCCACATAAGGACCGTCACCAAACCAGAGGATGATCTCATCACACAGATCGATACACTTGTCTACCTGCATGGTCTTGTGATAGAGATAGGCAAGTTCATATGCCCACTCCTCCAAGAAATCATGCTCCTTTAACTCTTCCAAAATACCGATTAGTGTCGTATAATCGGCACCTTTTGCCTTGTTGATCTGGTATTTGATGATATATTTGAGACTGTCATGCGGCGCGATCTCCACGAATTCATCATAGAATTCCTTCGCCTCATCCAGATCGCCCAACTTCACACACAGAATCGCCAGATGATAAATGATCATCCTGCCGATCGGAGAGCGGTCGTGCGCCATATAAAGGAGTTCCCGCGCCTCTTCCAGACGGCCTGCCTCCTCGCACACCTCACTTGCCTTGACCAGCGCGTTGACGTTGTGCACCTTGCGCCAGTTTGTGCTCTCTACAATATCCAGAGCCTCATCTGTACGCCCTTCTTTTATCAGTTGTTTGATCTCATCGTATTTTGTCTTAAACTCGTTCTTATCCAACGTTCTTACCTCGAAAAAGTATCCTGATACGCTCTTATCTCAAGCTATAAATATACAGTTTCAGTGTATCATAGGGCACATGACATGTCAAAAATATTTGTCTGACAAATCTGTGAAAAACCTGCCATTTTTTAGCAATATAAAGGACAGTTTCCTTTGCTTTTGAAACTGTCCTCCTCATAATTTTATTCTTTTGTATCCTCTTTCTCAGAAGATTGTTTTTTCTTCTTTTTGAAGAACACATTGACTTTTACATGTGATTCTTCTTCATATTCCTTGGTATGCTCTACAAGAGTATGATCTGCCTCGTTGACTCTTTCCATATTGATATAGTCGGCTGTCTCCTCGGGCAGATCCCGTTTTCTCAGCATGTGCTTGGAGAAGCGTCCCACCAGATAGTAGATGAGCGCCATGGTCGGTACGCCAAAGAGCATACCTGCAAATCCAAACAATCCGCCGCCAACAACGATGGCAACGACAACCCAGAAAGAAGAAAGTCCGGTAGAGTCGCCCAGAATCTTTGGTCCGATGATATTACCATCGATCTGCTGCAATACGATGATAAAGATAAGGAAATATATTCCCTGCATCGGCTCCGTTAAAAAGATAATGATAACGGTCGGCAAAGCCCCAATATATGGTCCAAATACCGGTATGATATTGGTCACGCCGATGATGATGGATACCAGAAGTGGATACGGCATCTTAAAGATCAGCATACATACATAACAGATCACACCGATAATAGCGGAATCAATGATCTTCCCTATGATAAATCCATAGAAAATGTCTCTGGTCTTTCTGCCGATTTCCAGGATGACATTGGCTTGATCTGCACGGAAAATACCGTATATCAGTTTCTTGGCCTGTCCTTTAAATGTTTCCTTGCTACAAAGCACATAGACGGACACGATGATGCCGATAATGCAGTTGACCAGCAAACGCCCTACACCGAGCGCTCCTGTCACCGCCACGGATATCACATCCTTGGTGCTCACATCTATGTAATTTTCCAGCCACTTGACGCCCTTATCGATCGCCTTGTCAAGATTACTGCCCTTAGCGCTCATGATATTCTTTTCATAGCGCCCGCCGGTAATCTGGTTTGCCCAATCCAAGACACCATCGATCTGTTCGTTGATGTGTGTGACCAGATAATGGACGGTCTGGTATAACTGCGGTATGATCGCAACAAAGAACAATACAATAATACCAACCACAATGACCAGTGCGATCAAAGATGTGAGCATACGCGTGGTCTTTTTGGCATTTTCTTCCGTCTTGCAGTGTTTTGCAAAGAAGGGGTACATGTGCCTCTCGAAAAATTCCATGATGGGATTCATCAGAAAGGCAAGTCCAAATCCTATGATGATGGACTGCAGGACGCTCATAAACTTGCTCCAGCCTTCGCCCAGTCCCTGATAACGCTCTACACCAAAATAAAACAGGATCACACAACACGCCGTGAAGATGACCACCGCAGAGATGGTCATCATGCGCTTTACATTCCCTCTGCCATTACTCCCCGGTTGTTTTTGTATATCCATAAGTCATTAACCTCTGTAATAATTGATCAGGCATCCCTTTAAGATGATATCTCTCTCATCATCTGTCAGAGCACCAAGTTGCAGTGTGAACGGCTGCATCTGTCCATCCTTTACCACATATGCCTGAATTTCTTCTGTCTTATCGATGATCGCCTGACGGATCGCCGGAACAAAGAGATAATCTCCGTTCTTAAATGGAAGATCACCTGCCGGGATCAAAAATGGGAGCATGCCCCAGTTGATCAGGTTGGAACGATATCTCTTGGTCGCATATTCGTTGGCAATATTTGCCCAGCCACCCAATACCTTCTGGCAGGAAGCCGCCTGCTCTCTTGCAGAACCATCGCCCGGTTTTACGGCAAAAATGGTAGATCCTACACCAAAGTTGTCATGGTTTACATCCGGGAAGGTCTTTTTCACGGTGTGCACGATCTCACGCAGTTCCGGTACTGCCTGTCCGGCACATTCTCCGGCTTCCAGTGCCTTCTGTGCTTTCTGGATCTCCTTGGCACGGCCTACATATTCCGGATCCTTACGGGAAAGTGTAAATTCTGCCAATCCAAGAGGATTAGAGCGGTAAGAAGATGTCTCTCCTGACGGAATCAGTTCATCTGTCGTTGTTACCGGATCGTGGATCTCAGATACGACCTTGAGGAAAAGATTTTCCGGTAATGGGCTCATTGCCGGCCAATCCTTGATATTCGGTCCAAACTTGATCTCCTCATTCGGATCTGCAACGCCCTTGCTGTCAAAGACGCGGTTGGCATAAATATTTTTATCGAAATAGTATTTTGGCTTGGTGTAGTTGACATCCATATCGGTTGCCGCTGTCAGATAACCCTTATTTGCCGCAGTTGCAGCGATGGAACGGGCATCCATAAGTGCTACGGATGAGATCTGTCCATTCTGTAACTTGGATCCTTCTCTGTTCGGGAAGTTTCTTGTAGAGTGGCGGATGGAGAAGCCGTTGTTGCTTGGGGTGTCTCCGGCACCGAAACATGGTCCACAGAATGCTGTCTTGACGATCGCACCTGTCTCCATCAGATCTGCAACACAGCCATTTTTCACAAGCTCCATATAGATCGGTGTGGACGCCGGATAAACGCTGAGTGTAAACTCATCCGGTCCGATGGATGCACCGCGCAGGATGTCTGCTGCATCCGTGATATTCTCAAAACCACCGCCGGCACAACCTGCAATGATACCCTGATCTACATATAATCTGCCGTTTCTGACCTTATCCTTTAAGGTGAAGTCTACCTGTCCGTCCAGGCTGACCTTGGCTCTCTTTTCGCAATCATCCAGAATATCCATGAGATTTGCATTGAGTTCTTCGATCGTATAGGTGTTGCTCGGGTGGAACGGCATAGCGATCATTGGCTTGATCTGGCTAAGATCGATCTCGATCATACCGTCATAGTATGCAACCTGACCCGGATTTAACTCTGCAAAGTCCTCGGTTCTGCCGTGGATCTCATAGAACTCACGCACCTTGTCGTCTGTTCTCCAGATAGAAGAAAGACAGGTCGTCTCTGTGGTCATAACATCCACGCCGATACGATAATCTACGCTGAGGTTGGCAACACCCGGTCCGACAAACTCCATGACCTTATTCTTGACATAACCCTTGTCAAAGACCTCACCAATAATGGCAAGCGCGATATCCTGTGGTCCCACGCCCTTCATAGGACTACCGGTCAGATAGACACCGACAACGCCCGGCATGGCAATATCATAAGTCTTGTTCAGAAGTTGTTTTACCAATTCCGGTCCACCCTCGCCCATAGCCATGGTTCCAAGAGCACCGTATCTCGTGTGGGAATCGGACCCCAAGATCATCTTACCGCCGCCTGCAAGCATTTCTCTTGCAAACTGATGGATAACAGCCTGATGAGGAGGTACATAAATGCCGCCGTACTTTTTGGCACATGTCAGTCCAAACATGTGGTCATCCTCGTTGATGGTGCCGCCTACGGCGCAAAGGCTGTTGTGGCAGTTGGTCAGCACATAAGGGATCGGGAATTTCTCAAGCCCGGATGCTCTTGCTGTCTGGATGATACCAACGTAAGTGATGTCATGGGAAGTCAGTTTGTCAAACTTGATCTGCAAATTCTGCATATTGCCGGATGTGTTATGGCTCTCTAAGATACCATATGCCATCGTCTGCTTGGCTGCTTCTTCCTTTGTGACCTCTCGTCCCGTTTTTTGTCTGATCTCATCCTGTGCCTGTGGACCATCTGCGACCAACTCTGTTCCATGGAGCAGATATACTCCCTGTTCATATAACTTCATGTGTTTCCTCCTCAATTTTTATTTTCTGCCGAAGAGAGAGAAAATACCTTTTCCCTCCTCCGGCTTTTTCTCTTCTTCCTGATCGGATCCCTTCCATGCAAAATATTCTTTGTCCAGATCCTCGGAAAGTGCGGCTGCCTCTTTCTCGGTCAACTCGCCCTGGGTCGGAACCCCCGTGGTCTCTTCCTCATCCTCCAATGGAATGCCATTTTGTATGAAATAATCCTTGTTGATGCGGATCTCCGGCTGCACATTGGCATAGGACGGGGTATCCTTTGGCGCGAAATCGCCTTTTTCTCCCTTTTCCCGCTCCAAGCGCAAACGGCGATTTTCCTCCTCGATCAGATGTAAATACTTTTGCGTGTCGATCAGATCTCCCAACTGCGACTTGAGTTCTGATTGGTTGGACTTGATGGTCTGCTTTTCGCTTGCCATCTTATCCTTGGCGTCTTCGTAGATCTTGGCGATCGCATCTCCCGCATCCTCAATGATCTGCTGAATGTCGTTTAAGGCATTGTCCGTATACATGATCGATGCCGCATAGATATCCTCCGCCTTGCGGGAAGCCGCAAAAATAATGTCGTCTCCCTGCTTTTGCATCTCACGGTTTGCCTTATCCTTTTTGGTCTGGGACAATTCATGTTCGTCGATCATGTCATACATGCAGGCATTTAATTCCTTGAGCAGATCCATCATCTCGTTCTTGTTCACGATCACGTCGCGTTTACTGCCGTTGTATGGCTCTGCCTTGGAAAAAAGTACATGAATATCCCGTAGCACTTTCTCTGTGCGATCTGCTGCACTCATATTTCACACCTCATCCGTTCGTCTTTTGGCATTTTACATATAAATATGAAAATACTCTTTAAAATATAGCATACAAGCCAGAGTCTGACAACGCTTGACGGTCAGGGAAATCTTAAATTTTGTTAATAAAAGGACATCATTTCTAAAGAAGATATAAAAAATACAAAATGTAAGCAAGCAGCATGACGATGCCGGCTTTCTTTCGCAATTCTTTTGTCCGTGCCACACATACAAATAACAAAATGCCGACCGCCGCGGCGATCAAGGTATCCACAACAAAGCCGGAAGCAAAGGTAACCGGCGTGATCAGGGCTGTGGTACCTACGATAAAGAGGATGTTAAAAATGTTGCTCCCCACGATATTTCCAATGGCGATATCCGCATTATGTTTTCGTGCCGCGGACACACTCGTCACCAGTTCCGGCAGGCTGGTGCCCAACGCCACAATGGTCAGCCCGATAAAACGCTGACTGATGCCAAGCGCCTTTGCAAGATTACTCGCTCCCTCGACCGCGAAATTACTTCCTGCCACAATCATGACGACACCCGCCAAGATCAGACCTATGATCTTTGCCGTGGAAAGCTGCTCCACTTCCCTTTCTTCTTCCTTGCCCTTTTTTGCCATCATGTAGAGATAGCGCAGATAGAGGAGGAATAAGACCCAGAGGATAACGCCTTCCAGCCACGTTACCTGACCTCCGGTATAGCCCAGCCACAAGAGAACAAAGGTAACGACGATCATAAAGGGGATCTCATAGCGGACAGTGGAATCCGCCACCTTAAGCGTTGCAATCAGCGCCGTCACGCCGAGGATGATGAGGATGTTTAAAATATTGCTTCCCACGATATTTCCGATCGCAATATCTGCTTTTCCCTTCCGTGCTGCAGACACCGAGGTGAACAGCTCCGGAAGGGATGTTCCAAGTGCCACCACCGTAAGACCGATCACACGCTCACTGATTCCCAGCGCCCTTGCAATTGCCGTTGCGGCATCTACGGTAACGTCACTTCCCCAGACCACCAGCAGCAGTCCCAGTACCGTTGCAAGGAGCAATTTCCACATCGGTTTTGCTTCCTCCGCGACCACTTCTTCTTTGTTCTTTTTTGCACAATAAAACAGATATCCCAGATAAAGTAAGAATACCACCCAGAGGATAACACCTTCGCTGAATGTAATCTGATTTCCGCTTTTTCCCAGTACCAGTAACAGAACTGTAATTACCATCATATAAGGAATCTCGATCCATATCGTAGATTTCTGTACCGCCACCGTTGTGATTACCGCAGTAATACCAAGAATGATCAGAATATTCAAAATATTGCTTCCCACAATGTTTCCGATCGTAATTCCCGCGTTCCCTTTTAACGCCGAGTTGATACTTACCGCCGCCTCCGGCATACTCGTTCCCATCGCCACAATCGTCAGTCCG
>ERZ838118.4063-NODE-4063-length-13114-cov-10.152768_pt1 | contig 13114 bp, 9 predicted proteins | sample MGYA00519863_ERZ838118 | MGnify/ENA primary metagenome ERZ838118 (study PRJEB31850, sample SAMEA3708827) | human gut metagenome | biome: human gut; feature: human-associated habitat; material: faeces | place: China | collected 2014 ...
CAGGGCCGCGGTACCCGCCTCCCATCTGTCCCGGAGTTGGGCCAGGGGCGGCCGGATGGCCGAAGACTCCTCCCGGGGCGTATGCAGAATTTCGTCCATGAGGGAAACCCTCCTAATTATTTGTTCTTGCGTAAAAGAAGGCCCGCGAGGGCCGAAAGGTAACAGTCAGAAACGAAAAGTTACAAATGGTTACAAGGCGTATCATACACGCTTTTTGCCAAAAAGTCAAGACTTTGACTGGAAAAGGCGGGAATCCGCGGCAATTGAAGGTCAAAGCACAACCGACACGACATATAGTGGGCGGCTTTCAAAAAGATGTCCTACTACTACCAGAAGGAGAAATGGTCAGGGCAGAGCAGCAAAAAGATTTGTCCACTTTGACCGGGACGAAAAGCCCCCACGGCATCCTTTTTGGTGCCGCGGGGGACCGGAGGGGACGGGGGATCTCCCCCCATAGCCGGAAAAAGTCCGGAGTCCCTGAAGGAAACTCCGGACTTTGGAGGGCTGTTAGGCCAGCGCGGCGGTGATGATGGCCATGGAGTAGACCTCCTGGGCGTTGCAGCCGCGGGAGAGGTCGTTGATCGGCGCGTTCAGGCCGAGCAGGATCGGGCCGTAGGCATCAAAAGAGCCGAGGCGCTGGGCGATCTTGTAGCCGATGTTGCCGGCGTTGATGTCGGGGAAGATAAAGGTATTGGCGTGGCCGCCGACCGCGTCGGTGATGTGCTTGGTCTTGGCGACAGCCGGAGAGACCGCCGCGTCGAACTGGAACTCGCCGCCGATCGGGGTGTCGGGCATGAGGGCCTTGGCCTTCTCGCAGGCATTGCGCATCTTGTCGACGTCCTCGCCCTTGCCGGAGCCGAGGGTGGAGTAGCTCAGGAAAGCGACCTTCGGGTCAACGCCGAAGATCTTGGCGCAGGAAACGGTCTCCTTGCAGATCTCGACGAGCTCGTCCTCGTTGGGCTTGATGTTGATGGCGCAGTCGGCCATGGCGAGCACTTCGTTCTCGCCGGAAGCGGCGGGACGGACCATGATGAAGCAGGAAGAGACGATCTTGTTGCCGGGCTTGGTCTTGATGAGCTGCAGCGCGGGACGGACCGTGTCGGCCGTGGAGTAGGTAGCGCCGCCGAGCAGGCAGTCGGCCTTGCCCATCTTGACGAGCATGGTGCCGAAGTAGTTGCTCTTCTTGAGCGCGGCGCGGCACTCGTCGGCGGTCATCTTGCCCTTGCGCAGCTCGACCATCTCGTCGACCATCTCGTCCATGCCGTCGAAATTCTCGGGGTCGATGATCTCGGCACCGCGGATGTTGAAGCCGATGTCCTCAGCGGCGGCGGCAATCTCATCGGGGTTGCCGACGAGCACGGGCTTTAAGAAATTACCGGACAGCAGACGGGCGCTCGCTTCGAGAATGCGGGGGTCGGTACCTTCGGTGAAAACGATCGTCTTGGGGCTCTTTTTCAGCGTGCTGATCAGTTGTGCAAACATGTTGATTCCTCCTGATATATGATGTGCCGGTCAAGCGGACACAGATTTACAGATATAGTATACACCCACTTTTTCACCCTCTCAAGGAAAAATAACGCAAAATTCATGCAAAAGTTTACAAATTTTCCAAACTCTTACAACATATTAGCAGTATCATTTCCCCAAAAGGCTTGACGGAGCCTTAAAAACCAAGTATACTGGTTAACGGTTACAAATTGTAACTTTTATTTTTACTTGCATCCTTTAAGGAGTTTTGATATGTCAGAGCAAAAACGATCCACCCCGCAGCGCAGCGATGCACCCACGCAGCGCCGCCGTTCGAATGCCTCGCCGCGAAGACGGTCGAGCAGGCGCGGCGGCATGCCGCAATGGCTGAGCGGCTGGATCGAGCACATGGCGCTGTTTTTTTCCACGCTCGGTGCGCGCATCCGCCGCATCGGCCCACGCGCCCGCACGGTCATGCGCGAGAGCAGGGCGCGCAACTTTCCTGAATCCAACCGCTTTTTGGTGCAGGTCTTTCTCGTCATCGGCGGGATGTTCCCGATGTGGCGCTCGCTGCTGCATGAAAGGGTGATGGCACACCGCCGCCAGCGCAGCCACGCTGCCGGCGAGCACGAGGACCGCTGGCGCAGGCAGGCGCGGCGCGTGAATCCGTTCTACTTTATCGGCGGCGCGGCGGTCGTGGCCGCGATCGCGCTGTTTTTCTCGTTCTACACGCTGGGAACGACCGTAGAGTATAACGGCAGCGTGGTCGATACCGTCGCGAGTGCCGCGCAGGCACGCAAGGCGGCCTCCAAGCTCGAGAGCATCACGACCGAGACGCTCGGCAAGTCCTACGAGATCGCAAAGGATGCCATCCATTATTCGACGGCTTTCGTCCGCCGCAGCGATGTGACGGATTCGACGACCTTCGAGCAGGACCTCGCCGACGAGCTCGGCCAGGTGACCTACGGCTACTCGCTCTATGTCGACGATGAGCTCATCGGTTCGACGCAGTACGCCGGCGCGCTGGACGAGCTGCTCAAGCAGATCAAGCAGGTCTACGCCTCGGCGGATACGCTGAGCGTCGACTTTGTCGAAAATGTCCGCATCGCGGAGGGCTACGTCCCGACCGACAGCGTGATGAACCTCGGCGAGATCGCCGAGATCCTGAATTCGACGAAGTCGGGCGAGGTGACCTACACCGTCGTCAAGGGCGACACCTGGGGCCAGATCGCCAACAACAACGGCATGACCGCCGCCGAGCTCGAAGCGCTGAACCCCGGCTACGACATCAACCGCATCCACATCGGCGATGCGCTGACGCTCTCGAACGCCGTGCCGTATCTGACCGTCAAGGTCACCGAGCGGCAGAACTATGTCGAGGACGTCAACTATGACGTGAACTACGTGAGCGATTCGTCCATGTATCAGGGCGACGAGCGCGTGATCTCCAAGGGCTCGTTCGGCAAGGCCGACATCGTCGCGGACGTTACCTACATCAACGGCGAGGAGCAGGAGCGCACGGTCATCTCGTCCGTCACGCTCTCCGACCCTGTGGCCGAGACGCGCGCCCGCGGCACGAAGGTCCGCCCGACCTGGTACCCTACCGGCAGCTTCCGCTGGCCGTGCTCGGGCCGCATCACCTCGCGCTTTGGTTACCGCAACACCGGCATCCGCGGCGCGACGAGAAACCACAAGGGCATCGACATCGCCTGCGCGCGCGGCACGCCGATCTACGCTGCCGACGGCGGACGCGTCATCTTCTCCGGTTATAAGGGCGCGATGGGCTATGTTGTCATCATCGACCACAACAACGGCTATGTGACCTATTATGAGCACAACGGCTCGCTGCTCGTCTCGGCGGGACAGACTGTTTATAAGGGCCAGCAGATCGCCAAGGCGGGCCGCAGCGGCGTCGCCAGCGGTGTCCACTGCCACTTCGGCATTCAGAGAAACGGTTCGTACGTCAATCCGCTGAATTATCTAAGTTAAAATCAAAGGGATCCCATCCGATGGATGGGATCCCTTTGATTTTAGGGGATCGCACTTCGCTTCGTGCCTTGCCGCCGTTGGCGGCTGCGACACGCGCGAAGCGAGAAGAATAAATCGCCACGCGCATGTCGCGGCGATTTATGATTAAAATTATTTCGCGTCTGCGGACGCGAAAGTCTGCGACGCTGGTGCCTGTTTTCTGCCCGTGGGGGCAGAAAATGCGGCGGGTGGGGGACGGAGGATGTTGCTTCTGGCCTGTTCGCTGCCGGAGGCAGCGAATGCGGCGGGCAAGATGCCTCTTTGTGCCGATTTTGGGTGCGGGGGCCTGTTTGCCGCTGGTCGCGGCAAATGCGGCATGGGGATCATGAAAAGACCGCTGCGGCGTTTCGCAGCGGCCTTTTTTATCGTGTTTACTGTTCCGTCAGGACGCGGCGGACCTCGCCGGTGAAGTAGAGCGAGCCCCAGGAGCAGATGGCGTCGTCCTCGCCTGCCAGCTCCAGGGCGCGGCGGACGCCGTCGTCGGTGTCCTTGGCGGGGACGGCCTGCACGCCCTGTGCGTTCAGCCACGCGGCGAGCTCGTTTTCATCGAGTGCGCGGGCAGAAGGCGGCGTGATGACGACGAACGCCTTGGCGAGCGGGAGCGCGCGGCGCAGCATTTGCTGCCAGTCCTTGTCGCGAAGCACCCCTGTGAGGAAGATGAGTTTTTTGTCGCCGTAGAGCGCGGCGAGCGAATCCATCAGCGCGTCGACGCACTGGGGATTGTGCGCGCCGTCAACGATGAAGTCCGGCCCGCGGCGCAGGAGCTCGAGCCGTCCGGGCCACTGGGCGTGGGAAAGCCCCTCGTCAATGGCCTCGTCCGTGAGCTTGTCCCAGCCGCGCGAGCGCAGCGCGTTGCACACGTCGATGACCGTCAGCGCGTTCAAGAGCTGATACTCGCCGAGAAGCCGCAGGTGGTACGGCCCGCGGCCGCGGTATTTGAACGCTTGACCGTCGAGCGAGGACGAAATGCGCTCAAGCTTTTCCTGCGCGGTGATCGTGAGAGCCACGTCCTCCTGCGCGCACTTTTCGCGCGCGACGTTCTCCACGCCCTCACTCTGGCCGAAGAGCACGGCGTGCGAGCCATGCTTGATGATGCCGCACTTCTCCGCGGCGATCTTCTCGACCGTGTCGCCGAGAATGGCCGTGTGCTCCAAGCCGATGTTCGCCACGACGCAGACCTCCGGCGCGGGGATGACATTCGTCGAATCCATGCGCCCGCCGAGACCGACCTCGAGCGAGACGATGTCGCACTGCTCCTGCACGAAGTACAAAAAGGCGATGGCCGTCATGATCTCAAAGCCCGTGGGCATTTCGCTCATGCGCTCCGCTGCGTTCCGCACGGTGTTTGTGAGCGAAATGAGGGAGTTGTCGTCGATCTCTTCCCCGTTCACGCGCATGCGCTCGTGGAAGCGCAGCAGGTGCGGCGAGGTATAGAGCCCCGTGCGGTACCCCGCGTGCTGGAGCACGGAGGCGAGCATCGCGGCGGTACTGCCCTTGCCGTTTGTGCCCGCGATGTGGACGAATTTGAGCTTCTGCTCGGGATTGCCGAGCAGACCCAGAAGCTCGCGCGAGCGCGCAAGGCCCGGCGCGCTCTGCTCCCAGTTGTCGAATTGCAGATATTTGAGGGTCTCCTCAATGGTTTGCAGGTCTTTCACATTGTTCACCTGTATTTCCTGTAGAATAAGGCGAAGGCGTCGGCCCTCGCCTGCGGGATTTGATCTATCGGTCGATCTTGCGCAGCATGGCGGTGAATTCGTCAGGCAGCGGGCACGTGAGCGAGACGAGCTCCTTCGTCCGCGGGTGGATGAACTGAAGCCCCACCGCGTGAAGGCACTGACCCGTCAGGCCTGGAACGGCCTTTTTTGCGCCGTAGACCGTGTCGCCCAGGATCGGGTGGCCGAGGTAGGCCATGTGCACGCGAATTTGATGCGTGCGGCCCGTTTCGAGCCTGCACCGCACATGCGTGTAGCCGGGATAACGGGCGATGACCTCCCAGTGCGTTACCGCGCGGCGTCCACCCGGAACGACGGCCATGCGCTTGCGGTCGCGGCTGTCGCGCGCGATGGGCGCGTCGACCGTGCCGCTGTCCTCACGTAAGTTGCCGACCACGATACACTCATACGTGCGCGCGAGCGTGTGGTCGGCCAGCTGGGCGGAGAGGAACTGGTGCGCGTAGTCGTTTTTTGCCGCGATGATGAGCCCGCTCGTGTCGCGGTCGATGCGATGTACGATGCCGGGGCGCAGCGCGCCGCCGACGCCGGAGAGACTGTCGCCGCAGTGATACAAAAGGGCGTTCACGAGCGTCCCGTCCGGATGGCCCGGCGCGGGATGGACGACGAGCCCGCTCGGCTTGTTGACGACGATGACGTCGTCGTCCTCGTAGACAACGTCCAGAGGGATGTCCTGCGGAACGGCGTCGATGGGCGCGGGCTCTTCGGGGGTGAATTCGATCTGCTCGTGTCCCGTGAGCTTGTAGCTCTTGTTCGGCGCTTTGCCGTTCACGAGGACACGCCCGTCCTCGACGGCTTTCGCCGCGGCGGAGCGGGTCAGGTCTTCAATTGCGCGGGCGAGGCAGGCGTCGAGCCGCGTACCGGCATCGGCTTCACTTGTTTGCAGCAGGATCGGTTCCATCGACCTTGTTCCCCCAGTTTTTCTCGTCGCTCTTGCTGTAAAAGGCAAGGTAGTAAATCAGCGCGCAGACCGTGCCGCACACGACGAACACATCCGCCACGTTGAAGACGGGGAAGTCCATGAACATCGTGTCCAGCATGTCAACGACGTATCCGAGGCGCACGCGGTCAATGAGATTGCCGATGCCGCCGCCGAGGATGATCGCAAGCGACCACTGGCCCAGCGGATGGCGCACAATCTTGACGAGCAGCCATGCGATGGCGCACATGCCCGCCGCCGTCAGCGCGATGAGCAGCCACCGTGCGCCCGAAAAGCTCGACCACGCCGCGCCGTAGTTGTGCACGCGCGTGAGCTGTAACAGCGGCGGCAGCAGCGGCTCCGATTCGCCGGGCGACATTGTGTTCACGACGAGGAATTTGACGGCCTGATCCGCCGCCACGCAGAAAACCGCCGCGAGGGCAAGGCAGACCGCCTTGCCCTTGCCGCGTCGGTAAAATGCAGCGTATAAAATCACCATCAGCGCCAGCGCGCCGAAAAAGATCCACAGGATCGGCCCTCCGATGCTGCCGGAGACGACGATCTGTGTCGTGCCGTCCGCGCCGCCGATCACGCCGATATCGTTCATTCGCTCTCCTCTTCTCCTGCGGGGGTGTTTTCCGCAGGCTCTTCGACCGCCGGTGCGGTCTTGGCGACCCCGACGATCAGAATATCGTCTGCCTGACGGAGCGCGGTGCGCTCAGCCTCAGGCAGCTCCATGGCGTCTGCTAAGTCATGTGCCGCTTCGGCCACGACGAGGTAGCTGACGTACTCGTCATTTTCCGCGTACACGGCCATGCCGCGCTCGTGCAGAAATTCCGCCGCCGCGGGCACATCCAGCGTGATGATGGCATAGCCGCCGCTTGCGTCGGCGGAGCGGTCGTCTGCGCCGTCTTCCGTATCATAGGTGTCGAACGGGCTGGCGTCGGCCTGCACGCCCTCCTTCTGCACGGCGGAATAGCTGTAGGTAAAGTCCTCCGCCGTGTCGCCGGACGCAGCGGGCGCACTCGCCGTGTCATTGACGCTGGTAGTGCAGTCCGCGGCGCTGTCGTTGCTGCTGACCATCGCGGGCGCCAGCTTCCACGCCGCGGCCGTGACGACAAGCAGCGCAAAGCACGCGGCCAGCATGCGCGGCCATGCACGGCGGTGGCGCGATCTCTCGCGCTTTTCCTCATGCACCCGCTCGAGCACGCGCTCGGAAAAGCCCTCCGGCGCGTCGAGCTCGGGCATTTCCTCGAACATCGTGTGCACGATCATCAGTTCCGAGAGATACTCCCGGCAGTTCTGGCAGTGCTCTACGTGCGAGAGCACCTCTTCCTTTTCGTTTTCGCTCAATTCTCCGTCCACAAAGGCAGAGAGCGCGGCGGCGTACTGTTCACAACATTTCATTTGGCGCTCATCTCCTCACGATTACATTCTGTAACTTTTGACGAAGCAATTTCAAAAAAGTTCCCGTTTCCGGATAAAAAGTTGCGCAAAAGTGATCGCCCCCTGCTGATGCGCGATTTGACCGTGCCCAGCTCGATCGACGCGCTTTCTGCGATCTCGGTGTAGCTCAGGCCTTCGATCTCGCGCAGGATGAGCACCTTTCGGTACTCCTCCGGCAAGGCGGAGAGGCCCTCCTGCAATAATTTCTGTGCCTCGCGGTGCTCGACCGTCTCCTGCGGCTGGGGCGAGGTGTCGACCGCGTCGACAAACAGCTCCTCGTCGTCGAGCGAGACGCTGCCGCTCTGCTTTTTTCGCCGCCGCAGCGTGTCGATGCAGGCGTTCGTCGCCAGACGGTAGATCCACGTCGAAAGCGATGACTCCTGTCGGAAGCGGTCGATCCCGCGCCAGAGCGCAAGAAAGGCATCCTGCGCGGCCTCCTCGGCGTCCTCACTGTTGCCACACATGCGGAAGCACAGCGTATACACTTTTTTCTCATATTGGCGGATCAGCTCTTCGAAGGCGGCTTCATCCCGCTTTTGAAGGCGCGCAATGAGTTCCCGTTCGTCCATAGCATTTTATTGATCCTCAGCGCAGATCCCGCTTGATCGACGCGCTGAGCGCGTGCAGCTCAGAAAGCGTTGAGAGCTGCACGATCTTCTCCTTATAATAATTCGCGTGGCTGATGCCCTTTAAGTACCAGCACAGGTGATGGCGCGCCTGCAGCATGGCGACGCGCTCGTTTTGATACTGTGCGGAGAGCTCCACCTGACGCACAGCGGTGTCCCACCGCTCGGCAAACGGCGGCAGCGGCGGAATGTCGCGCCCTGAGAGCGCGGCGGCGGACTGCTCGAAAAGCCACGGATTGCCGAAGCTCCCGCGGCCGATCATCGCCATATCCGCGCCAGTAAATTTGAGGATGCGCACCGCGGCCTCGGGCGAAAAAACGTCGCCGTTGGCGATGACGGGGATGCTGACGGCCTGCTTGACGTCGCGGATCGTATTCCAGTCGGCCTCGCCGCCGTACATCTGCATGCGCGTGCGCCCGTGCACCGCGACGGCGCTGACGCCGGCCTGCTCGAGCATTTTGGCGAGCTCGACGGCGTTGATGCTGCCCTTGTCCCAGCCGCGGCGCATCTTCGCCGTGACGGGGACCTTGACGGCGCGCACGACCGCCTCGGCGATGCGCGCGGCCTTTTCGGGATCCTTCATCAGCGCGCTGCCGTCGCCGTTTTTGACGACCTTGCCCACGGGGCAGCCCATGTTGATATCCAGGATGTCCGCGCCGGAAATTTCGATCGCCATCTGCGCAGCCTCGGCCATGCAGTTCACATCGCTGCCAAAGATCTGCGCGGCAAACGGCTTTTCGCCCGGAAACGGACGAAGCAGCTGCGCGGTCTTCGTGTCGTGGTAGCACAGCGCCTTGGCGCTCACAAGCTCCGTGACGGTGTAGCCCGCGCCTTTTTCGGAGCAGATCTGGCGGAATGCAGCATCCGTTACGCCCGCCATCGGCGCGAGCGCGAGCTTCGATTCAATTTTTACCGTTCCGATCTGCATAGTCCGCCTCTTTTCGATAACAATACAAACATAGTATAGCATAGCAAGACCGGCAAGTCAAAGGAACAAAACGCGAACGGAGAACTTTTTTGCAAACAGGTGTTGACATCACGGCGGAGGTATGGTATATTATCAGTTGCCGATATCTGCCGGTGTGGTGGAATTGGTAGACACAGGGGACTTAAAATCCCCCGGTAGCGATACTGTACCGGTTCGAGTCCGGTCACCGGCACCAGTATTCTCTTAATTTCATATCGCGGAGTGGAGCAGTTGGTAGCTCGTCGGGCTCATAACCCGGAGGCCGCAGGTTCGAGTCCTGTCTCCGCAACCAGAAAAGTCCTGATTTCTTGCGAAATCAGGACTTTTTCCGCATTTTTGCGTCCAATATCTTACTTGCCATTTTTTCTGACCCAAACGCTGACCCCAACGGGAGCGGGTAGCGGAAAGGTCTATACCGCACCAGAGAGAATGTTACCCATTGTTTTTGCCGCTTCACGCTTGGCAGAGGTCGTTACATGCGCGTAGGTGTCCAACGCAAACCCTGCCGAAAAATGCCCCAGCATGCCAGATACGGTCTTGATGTCCACGCCGTTTTGCAGTGCCAGCGTTGCGAAGGTGTGGCGCAGGTCATGAAAACGCACCTTTGGCAGCCCTGCCCGCTTTAGAACGCGGTGCAGCATGTGCAACACGCTGTCCGGGGACATGGGGCCTCCGGTGGGCGATGGGAATACCCATTCGCTGTTACCCGTTTTTCTTCTTTGTTGCATCAGAACGCTTATCGCATCTGCAGACAGCGGCAGGGTGCGGTAGGCGTTTTTCGTTTTCAGCGGCATCTCAATGATTTTGCCGTCGATGCGCCCGATCTGCCGTTGAACCCGAAGGTCTCCTTTTTCCAAATCAATGTCCGACCATTTTAATCCGAGCAACTCGCCCCGCCGCAGGCCGGTGGTCAGGTCGATGTAGTACAGGGCGAACACGCCGCTGTCTTTTGCCTCGCGGAGGAAGGACGTCAGCTGCTCAACAGGAAGCGTCTGCATTTCCTTGCGCTCCGCCTTCGGCAATGCGCAGCCGTCTGCCGGATTGCGGGCGATCAGCCGCTGCTCGACTGCCAGCTTCAGGGCAGAGGAAATGATTTGATGGATGTTGCGCACTGTTTTGGCGCTCAGTCCCTTGGGCTGCTTCTGTGCTTCGATTCGCTCTACCCGCCCTTCCGCCAACAATTTCTTGTAGAACTGTTGCAGATGCAGCGTCGTCAGATCATTCAACGGGATCTTGCCGAGCTGCGGCTTGATGTGGTTTTCGATGTAGCCATGATAGGTCAGGTAGGTGGATGGGCGCATTTTGATTTTGGCATAGTTCTCGTACCACACTTCTAACCAGTTACCCACGGTGTAGTTCTTGGCCCGTCCGTAGTCGATGCCGACGTTTTCCTCGATGGCTTTCTTCAACTTCTCCTTGACTTCCGTTTGCGTCTTTCCAAGAACGTTCTTGATGATGGCCTTGCCAGTTTCCGGATCGTGACCGACTGTGTAGCGTCCTTCCCAGCGTCCGTCCTTGCGCTTTCGGATGTTCCCTTCCCCGTTTGCTCGTCTTTTTGGCATGGTATCAGCCCCTTTCGCAACGAACAATACCGTAACCAACAGAGGAAAGCTATCCAAAGGCGGAACAGTTATCAGAAAGTTATCATTTGCGCTTAGACCACGCTGCCCTATCTTTGTCTATGGCGGTGCAATTTTTGCGCTGCCGGGGGCGTTCTTCTTTGGTTACAGCGGTGCGATTTTTGAACGGTCGAAAGTCTCTTTTCATTGACTGCGGTGACTCAAAACACGCTTGCCCTGCACCATTGATCACGCGAAGGTGATTACCTCGATTTCCTTCCGAAACGGCCACAAGGCACCACCAAAATCCTTGGGACATCTGCGTTTGCGGGAACCAAGACGCCAGCCGCTCTGAAATTTTCTTCAAAAGGCGCCACAACCGACTGCGCTGAAACCCCCGTCAACTGCCCGCACTGCGGGCAGAAGTGATTGGGCAGAGCGTCGGTTCCGACGCCAGCCCTTTATCCTGCTTTCTTTTTCGTCCTCGAAAAAGCCGTGAAAAGCGCAGGAAACGCAGTTATATCAACGTTTCCAGCACATTGTCCACACGGTCTTCAACACCTCCGGCACAAACGGCCCACGTTCGCTTTCACGAGCGAAAGCGGGTACACACTCGGCTTTCGGAGAAGGATCGCACACAAGGGCTCACACGGCGAAACACGGGGCGTTTCGGACGGGGGCGCTATTACTACACGTTTCGGAAACCCTGCGTGGCCAGGGGGTAGAACGGCAAACTTTGCCGCTTTTGGGTCTTGGCCGGGTGTGCTCCCGAAGAACGCAGAAAGCCTTCGGAACAGCGATGCGCTTATGCGCGTCGCTGTTCCGAAGGCGTCGCGGCCCCGCTGGGCTGCGTGATCCTTGTTCGCATGTTGATTGCTCTGCTGGGAGGCCCTGTTGCAAACTTTCCAGCGCTGTGGTACGATAAATTCAATAAGCTGGAATCTGTCATGCACTGAACAAATTATGTTGGCCGAAAACCTGTACCATTTTTCTAAGCAGAAACTTTGTAAGAAATTCGTAAGACTTTCGTCGATTTGTTTGTAAGGCTCCGCCGCTACAATGGAGACAGCTTCAAGGGAGGAACTCGCTATGAACGAATGTATTCTCGTGGTCGATGATGACCGTGAGATCGTAGGGGCTATCGCCATCGTGCTGGAGCGGGAGGGGTATACCGTCCGCAGGGCATACGATGGGTTGGGAGCGGTGGAGCAGGCGCTTGACCCGGCGGTACGGCTCATCCTTATCGACGTGATGATGCCGAAGCTTGACGGGCTTTCCGCCCTCATGCGCATCCGGGAAAAGCGGAACCTGCCGGTCATCGTTCTCTCTGCCAAAAGTGAGGATACCGACAAGATCCTCGGCCTTTCCATGGGGGCGGATGACTATGTGACCAAGCCCTATAATCCCCAGGAGTTGGCCGCCCGGGTACGGAGCCAGCTGCGCCGCTACACCCTGCTGGGAGATGTTCACGCGGAGAAGCGTGAGGGCGAGATTGTCAACGGACGCCTGTCCTATGACCCAGAGCGCCGTGAACTGAAAGCAGACGGCGAACTGGTAAAGCTCACTGCCACAGAGTTGAAGATTGTGGATCTGCTGATGCGAAATCCCGGACGGGTGTTTCCAGCGGAGGAAATCTATCAGCTGGATACGGCGCTGAAAAATGCCATGAAGCGTCACGAAGAGCTGATGCATGCTTATATGCAGATGCAGAAGGCCGGAGATGAGGCGCTTGCAAAGGCGAAAAGGACACGTTTTCGTCCTTCCGTGGATTTTATGGATGTGGGACAGCGGATGATCGAGGCGGATGATCCGGAACTCCTGACATATCTGGTGCTGCCGCTTTTTGCACCGAAGATAAAGAAGACATTTCCGATGTCCCGGGTGGACGACCTGCTGCTCTATAAGCCGGAGGAATCGGCGGCAGGTGAACTGGTGGAAAAGGGCCGGGAGCAGATGTATGTTTATGAGGATGAACTTGCAGAGGAGAGAATGAAGGACAATTTCAGTTATCTTCTGAGGGTACTTTTGGACAAGATTAAACAGAAAAAAGAAGTAACGCTGGCACAACTTAATGACCTTTATGCCATGAAATTCCCGGATCAGGTACTGGAAAACAGAGATTACTATGCGTTTCTTGTACACCTGAGCCAGAAAGAACATTATGATCTGGATATGATCAAGGATCATCCGGATACATTTCTTGAGGATACCATGGCGGATTTTCTGAAGGCGAATCCGGGATATGAAGGACTGAAATTCAGGTTGATTTATCTGCCGGATGAAACAATCTCCATTCTGGAGCGGTTTGAAATGAGTAATATTCGATTTGAAAGGACGGAAGAATAATGGATCACAGAAATCTGGACAAAGCA
>ERZ838118.4092-NODE-4092-length-13047-cov-6.668565_pt1 | contig 13047 bp, 10 predicted proteins | sample MGYA00519863_ERZ838118 | MGnify/ENA primary metagenome ERZ838118 (study PRJEB31850, sample SAMEA3708827) | human gut metagenome | biome: human gut; feature: human-associated habitat; material: faeces | place: China | collected 2014 ...
GCACATATTCTGTACTTGCTGCGAATAGGTCATAATCATACTCTCCTTTTGACAATTTGTGCTCTGCGGGCAAAAAACGAGCCTGGTGTCCCAGCCTCATTTCATGTTCCACGTTGCATTGACCGGGCGTGCCGCTCTCTTTCTGCACCACATTCCGGTACTACCACGCATGATTTTATTATAGAGAACCTTGGCGCATTTTGCAAGACATTTCTGATAAATAATTCGCAATCTTTTTGGAGGTTATTTATGTCTAACCGTCATTTTTGCTTCTTTCGTCTCCCACATCGTCATGTTTTTGTCAATTTTGTCGGAATGGATTTTTAGTTCAATTGGGACGGGGCGCGCGGGGCGGCTGGACGGGTCTCAGGGCCCAGATGGCAACAAATCCGCCCACCGCTCCCGCAATGGCAAGGATGTGCCGCCCCTGCTCCAGCCCCCAGAGATTGGCCATCAACGGAAACGCCAGGCTCCCCACGCTCTGTCCCAGAGCCAGAAAGCCATAGTTGACCCCGGCATGGGGAAACCCGAACAGATCGGTGGAGAGGGCGGGCAGCACCGCCGCCAGCGCCGAGTAGCAGAACGTCAGCCCCGCATACACCGCCACAACGGCCCATCCCCGGGCGAACAGGAACACCGCCGAAAGCCCCAGCGACACGCCGAAGAGGATGAGGTCGGTGGGGCGGCGGCCGATCTTGTCGCTGAGCAGGGGCATCAGCAGCCGCCCGGCCGCACTGCCCACACTGCCCAGCACCACGGCCCAGAGGGCGGCGCTCTCGTCCAGTCCCCGCTCCATCCCAAGCTTCAGGATGATGGGGCTGAACAGCAGCACCGCCGGGGTGGAAAAGCAGACCGCTCCGGCGCAGAGCCAGTACTGCCGCGTGCCAAGCATCTGCCGGGGCGAGAGGTCGAGGGGCGGCGCGGCTTTAGCCTTTCCCTGCTGGCTGGGCTGAGGCTTTTCGGGCGGCGGGTCGGTCAGCAATGCACTGCCCGCGAGGCAGACCGGCAGGGTCAGCGCACCCAGCGCCCAGAACGTGCCCCGGATGCCCTGCACCGGCCCGAAACCCCGCAGCGCCGTGCGGACAAAGACGGTCAGGAACGCTCCGCTCAACCCCACTGCGCCCCCGATGACGCCGGTGGCGAGGCCCTTCCGGCCCTTGTACCACTTCTGGGCGCAGGACTGGATGGACGGATAGAGAAAGGCCGTGCCGAGCCCCGCCGGGATGCTGAACACCCCGAAAAAAGCACTCCCCTTCTCTGCCGGGAGAGCCGCCGCCGCGAAGAATCCGCCGCAGAGCAGGCCCGTCCCCCACAAAGCCGCAAAGCGTGGCCCCTGCTTATCCTGCAGAAAGCCGCCGATGACGCACCCGATGCCGAAAAATGCGATGAGCACCCCGAAGGCATAGCCTGCCCCCTGCTCGCTGAGGCCGTATTCCTCCATGACGGGTCTTTGAAACACGCCCCACGCGGCGGGCAGGCCTGTCAATACCTGAATGGCCGCGCCTGCCGCCAGGATGGCCCAGGGTCTTGTTTTCTGCATTTCGTGCATCACCTCAGGGAATAGTGTGTCCTTTTCGATTGACAAAAAGACAGTATCCTTTATAATTAGAAGAGTATTATAAAAATCATCTCTTTCGTCACGTTGCTTCTGTGCCTGAACCTCTCCGTCACGGCTCCGCCGTGCCACCTCCCCTATCGAGGGGAGGCTTTGGCATTTCGGAACACTTGATCTCTTCGCCAGAGGCTCCCCTAGTAGGGGAGCTGTCTGCGAAGCAGACTGAGAGGTTCGGTTCAGTATCTGCCATCCGCGACTGAGAGGGCTATACAGAAAGAGGACTATCTTATGAAAACTCAGGCCTTAAAAGGTATGCGCGACCTTCTGCCCAACGAGCAGACCCTGCGCGACTACATTCAGGGCAAAATTCTCGAGACTTACCGCGCATCCGGTTTCGAGCGCATCTCCACCCCCATGCTGGAGGATATGGAGAACCTCGACAAGTCCGACGGCGGCGACAACCTGAACCTCATCTTCAAGGTGCTCAAGCGCGGCGACAAGCTCACCGCCGCCCTGAACTCCGGCGACCCGAAAGAGCTCTCCGACATGGGCCTGCGCTATGACCTGACCCTGCCCCTGAGCCGCTTCTACGCCGCCAACAAGGACAAGCTCCCCCACCCCTTCAAGGTCATCCAGACCGACCGCGTCTTCCGCGCCGAGCGCCCCCAGAAGGGCCGTCTGCGCGAGTTCGTCCAGTGCGACATCGACATTCTGGGCGACGAGAGCCCCAACGCCGAGGTCGAGCTCATCGACGTGACCACCCGCGCCCTGCTGGGCATCGGCTTCGACGGCTTCACCGTCAACATCAACGACCGCCGCATCCTCCGCGGGATGCTGGAGAGCATGGGCTTTGCCGCTGACACGCTGGATTCCGTCTGTATCACCTTCGACAAGATGGATAAGATCGGTGCCGACGGCGTGAAGGCCGAGCTTCTCGAGAAGCAACTGCCCGAGAGCGCGGTCAACGCACTGGCCGACTTCATCGCCGCCGGCGAGGTGACGCTGGACGCTGTGGCCGCCCGCTGCGCAGACCCCGCCATCGCCGACGACCTCAAGTACGTCCTCGCTACTGCCAACGCCATGGCCGCAGGCCGCTATCAGGTGGCCTACTGCCCCAGCCTCGTGCGCGGTCAGGGCTACTACACCGGCATGGTGTTTGAGATCACCTGCCCGCAGTTCAGCGGCGCAGTCGCCGGCGGCGGCCGCTATGACAACATGGTGGGCAAGTTCCTCGGCACGCAGGTGCCGGCAGTCGGCTTCTCCATCGGCTTCGAGCGCGTCTGCGGCATCCTGCTCGAGCAGGGTTATCAGATTCCCGGCGCAAAGCAGAAGATCGCACTGCTCTACGGCAAGGACGCCGACTTCACCGCCGTCCTGAGCAAGGCCGCTGCCCTGCGCGATACCTACAACGTCACCGTCCTGCCTCAGGGCAAGAAGCTCGGCAAGCAGCTGGGCCAGCTGGAAGCCGCAGGCTTTGCCGGTGCCGCCTTCATGGACAAGGACGAGGTAAAGGTCTTTGCCGCTCAGTAAGGGCTGAACAAATCAAAAGCACTGCACTCCCCAAAAGCGGGCGGGTGCAGTGCTTTTTTGCGTTTATGGCTATCGGGTCAGCCGGTTTTTTTGGCGTTGGGGTACACCCGCTCCATCCGGGCGTTATCAAAGTGCTCGTCGAGGAAGACGTCCAGCTGATTCGCCGGGGCGATGCCGCTGGTGCGGGCGTCGTACCGGGCCAGCGCCAGTGCCGAAAGCCCCATGTTCACGGCCATGAACACCGTCAGCACCACGGTCATCCAGGGCAGGATGTGCTTTTTCAGGTTTGCCATCAGTTTTGCGATGAGGGGGTAGCCGTACCGGATCCAGACCACCGCCGCGATGCCCCAGAAGAAGCAGTAGAGCAGGTTGACACGGCCTCCCAGATTGAACTTGAAGCCGCTGTAGTCCCAGAAGATGACGCCGAACAGCAGCTCACCCACGGCGCTGCAGATATACTCGTATGCGCCGCCCATCACGAAGCCGAACAGGAAGATGGAGCGGTCGCTCCGCTCCTCGCTGCCCCGCAGCAGGACCGCCGCCATGACCAGCGCCAGACCCCACACCACGCTGAAGGGTCCCCACACGAGGCTCGAGCGGCTCATCCAGATGCCCGCCGTCACCCGGCAGAACAGCGTCTCCACCACATCGCCGAGGAAAGCCCCGATGACGAAGAGCCAGACGAGGTCGCCGAAGCTCAGGGCCTTTTCTTTCTGAGCAGTCGGCTCGGGCTGGACGATGGTCGGGTAAGCCCGCTGGATACGCTTTTCCACATGGGCGATGAGCCGCTGACGCAGCTTGTCCGAGTGCTTTTCCAGCTCGAGATTGAGCTGTTCCAGCCTCGGATGGCTGGCGGCGTATCGGTTGACGGCCAGCGCTGCGCCCAGCTGGTCGAGGACGGCCAGCGTCATCGCCGCCCAGACGCCGATATGCAGCAGCCAGCCCGGAAGCAGGGCGCAGAGCCGCAGCAGCAGGACGTTGCCCCACAGCACGCTTGCCATGCCCAGCAGGCCCCAGAGCACCGAGTACTGCAGGCAGACGTAGCCGTCCAGATTGAACTTTTTATCCGAGTAGTCCCACCAGCGGCGGCGGTGCATCCTCTCGAGCAGCTTGGCCGTCACCCACTCCACCACGGTGGCGTTGGCCGCACAGCCGAGGAAGAGGGCCACCGGCGTCGAGCGCAGGTCGGCAAAGCCCACCGCCATCAGCACAGCCGCCGTGCCGTAGACGAAGCAGAACGGGCCGGACGCCACGCCACGGTTGACGAAAGCGCGGCCCTTGATGGTCGCCACCACCGTCTCGGCTACCCAGCCGAGGAACGAGTAGACCAGATAGAGGACGCAGAGGGTATAAAAATTCAGCTCCATTGCCTGTTTCCTTTCCCATATAAACGGTTATAGGGCTATTGTATGCAGTTTTGGCCGCGTCAGCGCTGCCGGAGAGGTCGGACTGCGGAGAACTTTCTCTGAGACCCGCGCGTTATCTGAGGAAGTGACACTTTTCACACGCAGCATCGTCCAAAAAGTCACTTACGCAAGGTGACGAAGTGACCCCTGCTGCGTAAGTGAGTCACTTACGCAGATACCCTCACTTACGCAAGTTGCGTAAGTGACGTTTTATAATTATAGTACGTTATTTTTTGGTCACTTTCTCACATAATTTACCTCAGTAGAGCGTATCACTTCATCAGCCCCATCGTCCAGGCCCGAACCAGCAGACCCAGCAGGACGACGGCCAGCAGCACCACGGTGAGAGCGCGGCTCTGGGTGCGCTGACGCTTCCTGCGGCGGGCCGTGGTCTGCATATTCTGGCGGCTGCGGCTGTTCCGGCCGGAAGTGTTCCGGCTTCGGCCTGATGTCCCCTTCGAGGTCGTGCGGCTTCCGCTGCTCTGGCGCTTGCGGGATGTGCTGCCGCTTTTCTGGGACTTCTGACGGCGGGGCGCTTCGTCCTCAGCCTTCTTCTGAGGCTCGATGGTCTCCGACGCACCGCAGCGGGACAGAAGATCCTCCGCCATCCGGTAATACTTCTCGAGGTCGCCGGTGGTCAGGGCCGTTCCCTCATAGCCCGCTTCCAGCTCCTCCACGGCCTCGTTGAACCGGATCGCCGCCTGTGCGGCTGCGGTCCTGTCGGAGGCGTGGGCGGCCTCGTTGCGGGCCATCCGCACCGCGTTGCAGGCGCGGCGGGCTGCTGCCGGGTGGGGCGTACTGCCCAGCAGGTCCAGAGGCCGGGCGGCGTCCTTTTCCGGGTCCAGCAGGATGCGCATACAGAGGGTGGTATCCAGCTGCTGCCAGCCGGTGCGGCCATTCAGCTCCGGCAGGCGCTCGTAGTAGTCGGGGCTCTCCTTCTGGCGCTGGGCCAGATGCTTCAGCAGGGCGTCCACGCTGTGAGCGCCGGGCTTTTCCTCCCAGTGCCAGCGCAGCAGCTTCCGGCTGATGTCGTCGCAGGCCGCTTTTATCTCGAACGCGGCCTGCAAAGCTTCGTCAGGCATAATCATCTCTCCTTGTTAAACCTCTCCGTCACGCCTACGGCGTGCCACTGCCCGGGTTGCGGCACCCAGCATCCGCAGCGCTTTGCTTGCGTCTTGCTGGCCGCGGCCCCAACAGCGACTCCCTGTTTCCGCCACTGGCGGCGGTCGTCGTTGTTGCCCCTAGTAGGGGAGCCTCTGGCGAAAAGATAAAGCTTTTCCGCCATGCCAAGGCCTCCCCTCGATAGGGGAGGTGGCAGCGCGGCAGCGCTGACGGAGAGGTTATTCCTTAAATTAAAAGCGGAGGAAGCCTCTGCCTCCTCCGCCGTACATCCTATTTTACATCATGAACTGAGAATACACGAAGCCGCACAGGGCGATGCCCGCACACACGATGGCGGTGATGGGCGGCACCCAGCGGATGAGCGTCTCAGCGATGCTGTCGCGGGGGTCTTCCTCTTCGCAGTCGTCCTCCTCGTCCAGCGGCTTTGCCTGTAGGCGGGACGGCGCGGCGGCGGGACTCGAGGGTACCACACGGGTGCCGTACTTCTCCACCTCTTCGTCCGGCGCAAAGGACTTGGCCGGGCGCACCGGCTCCGGCTGGCGGGGCAGGACGCGGGTCGCCTCCTGCTCCGGGGCGCGGGACACCACGCGGGTCGCGTCCATCTCAGCGGCAGGCTCCGCCGCCCGGGGCGGGATGATACGGGTGGCTTCCTCCTGAGCCGCACCCACGATACGGGTAGGCTCCTCAGCAGGCGCAGCCGGGCGTACCGGCTGGGCCGCAGCCTGCGGCTCCGTCTCCGGCTGGCGCACCGGGGCTTCCGGCTGCAGCAGGGTGTTCAGCGCGTTCTGCAAAAGGATGCGGTCACTGCCGCACTCGGAGCAGTAGACGGTGTCCTCTTCCTTCGGGTGGAAGGCACCGCAGGCGCAGTACCAGCCGTTCTCGAAGACCTGGGGCATGAACTTCATGCCGGTGCGGTTCATCCGGGCTTCGAGGGCCTTCTGCATCTCGACGCTCAGGCGGCGGGGGGCCGGCAGGCGCACCCGCTTGATGCTCTCGAGGTGGACGACCTTCCTGCCGCTGTAGACATTGCGCAGGGTGACGTCCACACTGGTGATGGCCTTCTGGGTAACGAAGACGGCATCGTCCATGCCGAAGCTCTCGCCGGGCTTTGCGGTAAGGTCACGGTACTCGAACTCGTCCTCACAGAGGATGACGCCGTCCACGCCCTTGCACTTGAAGTGGATCTCCAGTGCCGTCAGGGTCACGCGGGAAATGTTCTTAAAGGTCAGACAGACCGCGTGTTCGCCGCTGACTTCGCCCTTGAGCAGCTCCACGCAGACGAACTGCACCGGGCTGCCCGGGGTGTAATAGTTGGCCCGTGTCCGCGCGACCGGTTCAAAATTTTCCTCCACAACACTCTCCCCTTTCTCTTGGTTTACTGGTTGGCTTCGCCTTCATCCGGCGTTTCGGGGGCCGGGGCTTCCTGCGGGGCGGCATCCACTGCCTCAGCAGGTTCGGCAGGCTCCGCAGCCTCTGCGGTCTCGGCCTGTTCCACAGGCTGGACAGCGGGCTGATCCTCGGCGGGCTTTGCGTCAGGATCCTCACGCTGAGGCAGGGTCTCGCCTGCCATCACGGCGTTGAACTCCTTCTCGTTCAGCTTCTCGCGCTCCATCAGGGCCTGTGCCAGCGCATGGAGCTGGTCGATATGCTCCGTCAGGGTGCGGCGGCAGGTCTCGTAGGCCTCGTCGATGATGTCCCGCATCTCGCTGTCGATCTCAGCAGCGGTGGTCTCGCTGTAGCCCTTGCCCTGACCGAGGTCGCGGCCCAGGAAGGTCTCCTCCTGAGAGGTGCCGTAGACCACAGGGCCAAGGCGCTCGGAGAAGCCGTACTTGGTGATCATCTGGCGGGCGATGTTCGTCGCCTGCTGCAGGTCGTTGGACGCACCGGTGGAGATGTCGTCCAGGATAAGCTGCTCGGCTACGCGGCCGCCCAGACTGGACACGATGTCCTCGAACATCTCGCCCTTGGTGACGTAGCTGCGGTCTTTCTCGGGCAGATACATGGTGTAGCCGCCGGCCTGACCGCGGGGGATGATGGTGATCTCATGCACACGGGGGTGGTGCTTGCAGTAGAAGCCCGCCACAGCGTGGCCTGCCTCGTGGTAGGCGGTGAGCTTTTTCTCTTCGGGGGTGACGACCCGGCTCTTCTTCTCGGGGCCGGCCATGACCTTCATGGAAGCCTCTTCGATGTCCTCCATCGTAATGGCCTTGCGGCTGCGGCGGGCAGCCAGCAGAGCAGCCTCGTTGACGAGGTTCTCGAGGTCAGCGCCCGCAAAGCCTGCGGTGCGCTGTGCGATGACCTTGAGGGAGACATCCGGGGCGAGGGGCTTGTTCTTGGTGTGGACCTTCAGGATCTCCTCGCGGCCCTTGACGTCGGGCAGGCCGACGTAGACCTGACGGTCGAAGCGGCCCGGGCGGAGCAGGGCCTTATCGAGGATGTCGGCACGGTTGGTGGCCGCCATGACGATGACGCCGTCGTTGGCCTCGAAGCCGTCCATCTCGACCAGCAGCTGGTTCAGGGTCTGCTCGCGCTCGTCGTGACCGCCGCCGAGACCGGCACCGCGCTGACGGCCCACAGCATCGATCTCATCAATGAAGATGATGCAGGGCATGGTCTTCTTTGCCTTGTCGAAGAGGTCGCGCACACGGGATGCGCCGACGCCGACGTACATCTCGACGAAGTCAGAGCCGGAGATGGAGTAGAACGGCACACCGGCCTCACCGGCGCAGGCGCGGGCCAGCAGGGTCTTGCCGGTACCCGGAGGGCCGACGAGCAGCACGCCGTGAGGGATGCGTGCGCCCAGAGAGTTGAACTTGTCGGGGCTCTTGAGGAACTCCACGACCTCTTTCAGCTCTTCCTTCTCTTCGTCTTCACCGGCCACATCGGCAAAGGTGGCGGTCTTCTTGTTCTCGTGCTCGTCCTTGACCTTGGCTTTGCCGACATTCATGATGCCGCCGCCACCGCCGACGCCGCCCCGCATCATCGAGAACAGCAAAAAGCCGGTGCAGCCCAGCATCCCCAGATAGAAGATGATCTCCATCCAGGGGATGGTCTCCTTGAGGGAGGTGTAGTCGTAGGTCATGGGCGCGTCGGGGTTCGCCGCGTCGTAGGACTCGATATACTTGTCCACGTTCTCGATGAAAACGTAGGCGTAGGGCAGTTTATAGCGGACGGTGACGGTGCCGTCGTCCTCCTGCACTGCGCCGGTGGACTCCGACGAGGAGGAGAACATCCCGCTCAGCAGACCGCCGGTAGACTGCACCGTGCTCTGGGTGGAGGAGACGTCCGGCAGGGGCAGGTCGCCTTCCTTCAGGTTCAGGGTGATGACGCTGGTGTTGCGGTCCAGCGTGAAGGCCGTGACCTGATTGTGCTCAAAGTAATGGACGACGGTGGAGTAGCTCATGGTCGAGCCGCTGGTGCTGCCCGACCCGCTGCCCATCACCGACCAGACCATCAGTACGGCGGCCAGCGCCAGTGCGAGGATGAGCGGATTGATACGAGGTCTCTTAGGTTGCAAAAGGATCAACTCCAGTTCTGGTTTTATTTCTTACTTTTCGTAGACGCTGGGTTTGAGTACGCCGATGTAGGGCAGGTTGCGGTACTTCTCGTCGTAGTCGAGGCCGTAGCCCACCACGAACTCGTCCGGCACCGCGAAGCCCTCGTAGTCCGGGGCGATGTCGGCCTTGCGGCGGCTGGGCTTGTCGAGGATGGTGCAGATCTTCACCGAGTTCGGGTTGCGCATCTTGAGCATCGGCACGAGGTTCGACAGGGTGATGCCGGTGTCGAGGATGTCCTCCACGATGAGCACGTCCTTGCCGGAGAGGTCGCCGTCCAGATCCTTGATGATCTTGACGAGGCCGGTGCTGGTGGTGTTGCCGCCGCCGTAGCTGGACACCACCATGAAGTCGATGCTGCACGGGATGCTCACAGCGCGCATCAGGTCGGCCATAAAGACCACCGAGCCCTTGAGGATGGAGACGAGAACGAGGTTTCTGCCCTCATAGTCTTTGCTGATCTGAGCGCCCAGCTCAGCCACTTTCGCTTTCAGCTCCTCTTCCGAAACGAGGACCTTCAAAATATCGTCATGCATGCTCATGATTCGATTCCTCCAAAATTTTCTAGTTCCACCTGCAGCAGCTGCCCGGTGTCCGGCCCGGGAGCCAGCCCATCGGCAAAGCCCTCTCCGCAGACCCACAGCACCTGTCTGCCTGCCGCCAGCAGCGGCAGCGTGTCCCGTTCCCGGGGCGGGATGCCCGCCTCGTTCATCCATTTGCGCAGCTCCCGGTCTACCCCCCGCCCGGCCGGACGGAAGCGGTCGTCGGGCTGACGGCAGCGCAGCCGCAGAACAGGACATATCGAGTTTATTTTAGCATAATCTGCCTGATTTTTTAAGTCTTTTTTATGAACACCCTGTGTTTTTTCTTCAAAACAGGCCGAAACCACCCGGATATGCAGCGTTCTGCCGCCGGGCAGCGGATAATCGCCGCCCTCCGGCAGGGATACTTCAAATTTCGGACCGTCCGCTTTTTCGCCCTGCCGACGGGTGTTTTTATCGGCTTCCTCCCGCCAGAGCACGCCGTCCCGGGCGCAGAAGCGGACGGCGTCGGTGAGCTGCACCGCGCCGCTGCCCTTTTCCACAAGGTCGGCCAGCAGGCGGATATATTTTTCCTCCGCGTCCCGCACCGGCTCCACAAGGCTGTGGAGGGCCGCGTCGAGGATGAGCGGGTCGGCCTGCCGCAAAGGCTCTGACATCCACACGGGCTGGCCGCTGCGCAGGGCGTATCCCGCCCCGCCGGGCAGGCTTTTTGCGTCCGCTGCCCGGGCCGAAGCCAGCAGCGCATCCGCCTGCCGGGCGAAGTATTCGTCCGCCTTGGCGGCTTTCTCACAGAAGCGGGCCAGATTGCGCTCGGCGGCGCTGTTGACCCCGCAGAGGGCGGGCAGTGCGCCGTGGCGCAGACGGTTGCGGGCGTAGTCGTCGGCGTCGTTGGTCTCGTCGGTGACCCAGCGTTCGCCGCAGGCGCGGCAGACGGCCTCGGTGTCGGCCCTCGTCAGGCAGAGCAGAGGCCGCAGATAGCCCGGGCGGCTGGGCCGGATGCCCGCCGCGCCGTGGAGGCCGGTGCCTCTGGCCAGCCGGAACAGCAGCGTCTCGGCCTGGTCACTCCCAGTATGGGCAGTTGCGACGGCATCTATCCCGTCGGCCAGCACCCGCTCAAAGCAGGCATACCGCAGGCGGCGCGCCCAGTCCTCCCCCGCCCGGGGCTTTCCTGCCTCGGCTTCCAGCTCAGCGGCATGGAACACCCGCAGCGGCAGGCCCAGCCGGGCGCAGACCTCCCGGACGAAGGCTTCGTCCCGGTCCGCCGTCTCCCCCCGCAGGCCGTGGTTGACGTGGCAGACCGTGAGGGCGATGCCCTTTTCCTCGGCCAGCGGGCGCATGAGGCAGAGCAGGGCCATGCTGTCGGCCCCGCCCGAAACAGCCAGCGCGAGATGCTTTTTGCCGTCCAGCAGCTTTTCCCGGGCGCAGAAGCCGCGCACCGTCTGTAAGATCTCTTCGTAGTTCATCAGCGTTTGAAGTCCACATCCATAAAGCGGGTGTGGGCGCCGTCCCAGCCCAGCGGCACCGTGCTGGTCTCGCCGTGACGGTTCTTTGCCACGATGCACTCGGCGGTGTCGGCGTCCACCTCCGCGCCGTCGGGGTTCTGGCTGGCGTAGTAGGAGTCGCGGTACAGGAAGAGGACGCAGTCGGCGTCCTGCTCGATGGAGCCGGAGTCGCGCAGGTCAGACAGCTGGGGGCGGTGGCTGGAGTTGTTGCCCTGCTTTTCCACCGCACGGGACAGCTGGCTCAGAGCGATGATCGGCACGTTCATCTCTTTGGCCATGATCTTGAGGTTTCGGGTGATGGAGCTGATCTCCTGCACGCGGTTCTCGCTGCGCTGGCCGCTGGTCATCAGCTGCAGATAATCGATGACGATGAGGCCCACGTTGGGGCGGGCGGGGTCCTGATTGACCCGGCGGATCTTCGCCTTCATCTCGGTGATGGTGATGCCCGAGGTGTCGTCCATATAAATCGGTGCGTCGTGCAGTTTTTCGGTGGCGAGGGCCAGATACTCCCAGTCCTCGGCCCGGAGCGCACCGGTGCGGAACGCCTGACTGTCGATGCCCGCTTCAGCGGAGAGGATGCGGTTGGTCAGCTGCTCCTTCGTCATTTCGAGGCTGAAGATGGCCACCGGCACCTTCTGCTGCATGGCCACGCGGGTGGCGATGTTCAGCGCAAAACTGGTCTTGCCCATACCGGGGCGGGCAGCGAGGATGATGAGGTCGCCGCGGCCAAGGCCGGTGAGGACGGTGTCCAGCAGCCGGAAGCCGGTGGGGATGCCCTTGTACTTGTCGGCGTCGGGGCCGCTGATCTTTTGCAGATTTGTCAGCGTCTCCACCATGCTGGAAGAAAGGGGCGTCAGGGCGCTGGAATCGCGGCCGGAGCGGATCTCATAGATGCGCTGCTCGGCGTTTTCCAGCAGCAGGTCGGCGTCGGGCTCGTCGCCCGCGTCCTGCAAAATGTCCTTTGCGACGCCCATCAGCTGGCGCACCAGATACTTTTCCTGCACGATCTGCGCATACGCCTTGACGTTGGAGATGCTGGGGACCGTCTCGGCGAGGCCGGTCAGGTAGACTTTCGCCTCGTCGGCGCTGGGGAACACGCCGTCCGAGATGACGGCGTCCAGCAGGGTGACGAAGTCGATGGTCTGGTCGCTGGTAAAGAGGCGGAGCATCTCGGAGTAGATCTGAGCGTTCTGCCGGGTGTAGAACATCTCGGGCCGGATGATCTCGACGAGGTCGGTCAGGGTCTCGGGTTTCAGCAGCACCGCGCCCAGCACGCTCTGCTCTGCCTGCATATTGTAGGGCAGGTTGATGCCCACGCTCTCGAGGTTGAGTTCGTTATAATGTCGTTCGTTCGGCATGGTCGTTATCCTTCTGCTTTATTTATATAAATGCCGTAAAGCCAAAAAGCGCCCCCTGCCGAGAGGGGGCGCAGATAGCGGTCAAATCAGGCCTGCTCCACTTCTACCTGGACCTTGAAGGAAGCCACGACACCGACATGGAGGCGGACTTTGCCGTTGAAGACGCCCGCGTCCTTGATGTCCTTGGTCTCCAGCTCGATCTTCTTCTTGTCGATGGGAGAACCGGCCAGCTGGGCCAGAGCCTCAGCGACTTCCTTGCCGGTGACCTTGCCGTGCAGACGGCCGGAGGCACCGCCCTTGGCCTTGATGACCACGGTCTTGCCCTCGAGCTTCGCGGCCACAGCCTGAGCGGCGGCCACGTTCTCAGCCTCGTGGAAGTCGGCAGCGGCCTCCTTGCCCCGTGCGATATTCACCGCGCTGGCGTCGGCCACAGCGGCCAGCTTGCGCGGGAACAGAAAGTTGCGGGCGTAGCCGTCGG
>ERZ838118.4105-NODE-4105-length-13003-cov-207.958526_pt1 | contig 13003 bp, 15 predicted proteins | sample MGYA00519863_ERZ838118 | MGnify/ENA primary metagenome ERZ838118 (study PRJEB31850, sample SAMEA3708827) | human gut metagenome | biome: human gut; feature: human-associated habitat; material: faeces | place: China | collected 2014 ...
GTATTCATACTCATGAAAAACAAAGTAAGTAAAATATTTTCTGGAAAAATCAAAGCATAATTTAAAGATTTATGGCGGGCAAGTTGCCCGCCTTTTGACGATGTCTCACGATACCAGCAAATATATCAGCGAACTGTACTGCAGGAGTTACAGCAGAGCTGACAAACAAAGGCATTTCTAATATGTGATGGAAAGAACGCCAAAACTTCGTTTTGAAAAGAAAACCTGTAATTGCCTCAGCAATTTTTCGGTCAGCATCCTCATGCACCTCATCAAATATCATCATAGCTATGCCATAGTGATGATGATTACAGTAAAACTCAACCTTTTTTAAAAGAAGGTAATACTGCTTTGGAAGATGATGCTCCGGAACAATAATTGGTTCATCTGGCTTGTCCATAATTATGGCAAAATAGCAGCGTCATAAGAGGTAATGATGTCCACCATGCCTTCAACATACGCTTTATTATTTGTACGGTTCTTAGTAATAGTTGCTTCACGAATTAGTTTTGTGGACTTTATTTCGTCCTGTTTTCCGTAAATGGAATCTTTTAATTTGTATATCTGATTTATGATCGGTTTAATATCATTCTCATGGATACAGACACCAAGCAGGATAGGATTCTTGGCTTTTTTGTAGCCGATATGATAGGAGCGGTTGTCTTTGTACTGATGTGCGTATTTGATGATTTCCGCAAGGTCTTTGATGCGGTGTTCCAGTTCCACCACGCTCTGCTTTGCAGACTTTCTGGCTTCGGTTTTTACCGCAATTATGTGTTCCAGTTCTGCAAGGGAGCCGAATTCATTATAGCTCTGTGCTGCAATCTTTAAATTCTCGATGGCAGCCCACCTTTACAGTCCCGGACTGTTTTGAAATTTCTCGTCAGAGGTGTCAATAAGTCTGCGGGCAGAGTAGTCTTTTTTGGGGATAATTGCCTTTCGTTCCCGCTTCTTTTCAATGCGTTCCCGGATACGTTCCTTTGTGTATTCTTTCCCTAAAGACCTAGCACTGCCACGAACAAAATGCTCCTTGTCCAGAGGTCGGAAAGAGATATATTTCGCAGCATCTTCTCCAAAAGTTTCTCCTTTGATTTCGTATCCTTTGGCTCTCATTAAAAGCAGAAATTCTTCATAAGTGAAAGCCGACTTGATGCAAAAATTGATGTCCCGTCTGAGCTGTGTTTTCCAGGTCGAACCATTCTGATCAGACTGCCATTCCTTGTATTTTTTGCCACGTTTACCGCCGAGAATGATGACAGAAAGATTGTGTTCCTTGCACAGTTCATCACTCAGGTGACGGATGCGGTGGTAGGTCTGTGTACAGTCATGGTATTTGTTGTATTCAATGTTGTCAGCCGCACAAAAGATGATATGATTGTGTATATGCCCCTTATCAATATGCGTGGTGACAACATACGAATATTTCCCCTTTAAAACCTTGTCTGCAAGCTCTTTTCCAATGCGGTGTGCTTCCTCATAACCGACCTCGCCCGGAGCAAAAGCCTGTATGAGATGATAGGCTTTGTTGGGACTGTTTTCCCTGCAATGGTCAAGCGTATATTTAAAGTCAATCGCCGCAGTTTCGGGCGCACACGCATAAGACGAAACATAGATTTGTTCATCGGTTTTGTCCGGGTTGCAGATATATTCTATGGCTTTATCAACGGTTGCTTTGATAGCATGGATTTTTGTGTATGCCATACCTCATTCATCAACTCCTTTACTTCGTTTATATCCTCTTGATAAATGTTTCCGGTGCTGTTTACCCTCTTTGCGATCTGGTTTAAATTGGAGCTGATACGTCCCAGTTCCGTATTGTAATCTCGCAGATAACTGTAATCGACATCATACACATATCCATATAAGATCAGCTTGCGCAGGAAAGCAGACATACTCTTCATGCCGGATGCTTTGAATTTGGTGTTGAGGATGTACTGCTCATCATCGCTGAGATAAAATTGCACTGGATTGGTGCGGTTTCGATTTGCCATTTCTGCCACTTTCTTTCTCTCTTTTGGGTACAAAAAAACTGCTGTAAAATGTTCGATTTTTACAACAGTTCGTTTCAAGCTTTGTTCAGTTTTGGGCACAATCACCCACAACAAATTGTAGCAAAAGTGGCAGGAAAGGTCAAGGTATTCCACAGGAAAATCGAAGAAAAAATAAAAGAGGGTTAGGGATACTTCCCTATGGAAATTCACACGCATATACGATAGAAAAGTGTGGGAAATTTCGCCTGTGTCATGACACAGGCAGTGCTTGCTAAGGTTGTTTTGGGAACACATGGAGGGTGTGTCAGTATAAAAAATTGGTAATAAATTTACAGTTTGCAAAATTTTTTGCAAAAATTAATGAAGCCTTTAATCATTTGGAAAATGTCAAGCGTTATTATATATAGAGAATCACAAGGGAGGAGGCTGGAGAGTGTTAAGTGATGACAAATTGATAGATAAAATTAAATATGGAAATGAACGGGCGGCAGAAGAATTGATTACTCGTTATTATGCATCTATACTGCGCTATTGTAGGTGGCATTGCTCCAGCGTGGAAAAGGCTGAAGATTTGACGCAGGAAATATTTTATAAGTTGTTTAAAAATATATCCGGCTATCAGGGAAAAAGAAAATTTAAAGCCTATTTATACACCATTGCAAATAGAGTGTGTATTGATGAAAGCAGAAAGATACATTTTTGTCCGTTAGAGGATGAAGAAAGTATTGTTGACGAATGTAATGAAATACTCAGGCTGGAGGATAAGGAGGAGGTAAATTATCTTTTAAGTACCTTATCTCCCGAACAAAGGGAAGCAATTATATTACGATTTGGAGAGCAGCTTGAATTTCATGAAATAGCAAAAGTAATGGGATGTAACATGAGAACTGCACAAAGTAGAGTCCGTAATGGATTAAAAATCATGAGGAAGGCGAGAAAATGAAAGATAGAACATTGAAAAGCAATTTGTATCATTCTTTAGGACAGGAAGTACAACCAAAGAGACTGGAAGAAACCATAAATTACTGTACTGAAATTATGAAAGAACAAATGCTTTATAAAGAAGAGCCACGAACAAGTTTCTTTCAGTATTTGTCAGATGTTTTTCGATTTGAAGGGATACCGATATTTATTTTGCAGGCGGTAACCTTATTTTTTGTTTGTCTGATGATTGCCAGCGTGGCGGATATTCCACAGAATATTCCAATCTTTATGCCACTTTTTGTGGTGACTGCTATGCCCGTTCTTTTCAAGAGTCAGTTATATGGAATGAGTGAAATTGAGGCGGTAACGAGAGCATCCGGTGCCCAGATTATATTGGCGAAATTAGTCTTGGCAGGTTCTGCTAATCTGGTCTGTATCACGATTGTATTATGGCTAGAAGTGTCATTACAGAATGATTACAGCAAGCTAGGACAAATGGTGTTGTATTGCCTAGTTCCTTATCTGGTTTGTATGACAGGAATGCTTAGGCTAGTACGGTTACAGAGAAGAGAGAGCATATGGACATGTGCGATTGTAATGCTTGGTTCCTGTGTTTGTTGGGCAATATCATCAAGGGTAATACCGTGGTTATACGCAACATCCGCAATTGGATTTTGGTTGATTGCATTTGTAGTATTCGGGATATTTTTTATGAAAGAAGTTCTATTTATTGTAGAGATGAGAAAGGAAGGAAAAATGTATGGAATTATTGCTTGATCGATTAACGAAACAGTATGGGAGTAAAATAGCAGTAGACTGTGTGAGTGCAACTTTAAAGCCAGGGGTATATGGTCTTTTGGGAGCAAATGGTGCTGGAAAAACAACTTTGATGCGTATGCTGTGTGCTATTTTGGAATCAACTTCTGGTGAAGTGTTGTTGAATGGAAAAGAGATAACCTCGCTGGGGGCTAATTATAGAAATGTATTGGGATATTTACCACAGGATTTTGGATATTATCCCAATTATACAGCAATGGGATTTTTGATGTATGTTGCAGCTCTTAAAGGGATACCAAAGGATATGGCAAAGAAAAGGGCAAATGAACTGTTAGAGGTAGTAGGGTTAAGTAATGTGGCAAATAAGAAAGTAAAAACATTTTCCGGCGGTATGAAACAGAGAGTTGGAATTGCACAAGCATTATTGAATAATCCGGGTATTTTGATTTTGGATGAACCTACAGCAGGACTTGATCCGAAGGAGCGAGTGCGGTTTCGTAATTTACTTTCAGAATATGCCGGAGATAAAATTGTGATTCTTTCAACGCATATTGTGTCGGATGTAGAAGCAATAGCAGATGAAGTGTTATTGATGAAGAAAGGCAAATTTGTGTTGCAGGGAACGGTTCAGGAATTAACAGAAAAAGCAAATGGTAAAGTTTGGGAGCTTACCGTTTCCCCGTCAGAAGCAAGAAAATGGCAGGCAAGAACGACAGTTGCAAATTTAAGGCATGAAGGAAAGGATATGGTGCTGCGTATTGTTTCGGACAATATGCCTAGCAAACAGGCAGTTCCGTGTGAAGCAACCTTGGAAGACCTTTATTTATATTATTTCCCAACAGAAGAAGGGGGACAGTAGGATGGAATTATTTTTATTAGAACATACGAAATTATGGAGAAAGCGCATAGTTAAGATTTGTGTACTGTTATGTTTTATTTATATCGTCATTTTTGGGAATATATTATCTTTTCAATGGTTTAGTTTTGGGAGTTCAAGTGATTATACAAGTGCTTTTGGAAACAATTTTGACGGCTATGGAGTAATAAGGGAGAGTCAGGAATATGCACTCAACTTTGGAGAAGAATTAACGGATGAAACATTACAGCAGGTAGTGAGAGATTATCAACGAATGGAAGCTGCCGGTATGGAAAAGGAATTAGAAAAAACCGACTGGAAAATTATCAATAGTTGGCTTGCAACATTATATCCGGAACTTCTGGACACAGAGACTTATCAGACAATGATAAGTTATGTCAATCCAGACAAGTTGACAGGTTTTTATGAGAGAAGAGAGCAGGCGATTAGTGACTTCTTAGAAAACAATGGTCAGACAGGAGCTGAAAAAGAATATCTGCTTAGGATGGAGAAAGAAGTAGAAAGTCCGTTTCGATATGGATGGGTGGACGGATGGTCAGAGCTTCTTGCAAGTATGGTGGCAGATTTAGGTAGTGTGATGGCTTTATTTTTGGCAATTGTCTTGTCATCTTTATTTGCGGGCGAGTGGTATGATAATACAAGCTCTTTGGTATTAACAACGAAGAATGGCTGGGGAAAAGTTGCATCAGCAAAAATATTAACGGGATTAGTATTTACAGTAGAATTTTTTATAATACTTGTAATTCCTAGCATTTTATCGCAGGTATTTTTTATGGGTACATCCGGGTGGAATATGCCGATTCAGAACATTAAACTGCTTGCAATAGCACCGATGAATATGCTGCAGGCTGAAATTTATGAGTATATGTTTATATTACTTGGAACACTTGGATTTGCAGGTGTTGTAATGTTTATATCTGCTACCGTAAAAAATAATGTACTCGTATTCTTGTTTAGTCTGGCTTGTGTGTATGGTCCAATGATGATAGCAGAATATCTTCCGTATGAATTGCAAAAGGTATTGGATTTATTACCTTTAGTTGGCAGTGGTGCCGACATTTTCAGAACAAATACATTTTGTATCTTCGGAAAATATGTATGGTCGCCGTATCTGTTAGTTACAGTTCCTACTTTGATAGGTATTTTTTGTATGCCTTTTGCTGTAAGGAATTGGTCAAGAAGAATGAAGGTATAGAAAAATTATGGTTACAAGGAGGGAAAAAGCAAAATGGCTTGTAAAATTATTGAAAGTAATAGTTGTAGTATATTTGCTATTAATCTTATACCAGTTGCTGAAGCGGGCGAACTCCAAAAAAGACTACAACGGCATAGCCGAAGAGATCTATCGCCTGCGAGATTTGAAGCAGAACGCTTTAGTGGCAAGTGCCGAGTGGGAGGGCTTGAAAAAGCGGATTGCTGAGATGCGAGAATTTCTGGACAGCCAGCCAACGGAAGTCTTGGAGTATGATGAGCAGCTTGTGCGGCGACTGATTGAAAAAATCACGGTTTACGATGAACGGTTTGAGGTGGAATTCAAATCCGGGATGGCGGTGGATGTAGAGAGATAGAAATGGGGGAATATTGGAAGAACGGCACCTTGCAGAAAATGCAGGGAGTTTTCTTGATTCTTGGTAAATTTTCAGTGAATTATCACACAGACATCTTGTGTTTATCAACCACATGGTTTATAATAAAATTATATTAGCGGAGGTGGATCATGACAACATCGGATATGATAAGAGAGTTGTGTGAGAAACAGAATATTAGTTTGGCGGAGCTTTGTAGACGTATTGGTCAGACCCCGCAGAATTTCAATAAAAAACTGAAAAGAGGAACAGTTTCTTTTGAGGAAATGATGACGATTGCAGAGGTTTTGGGAGTTGGCTATGAACAGGCATTTATATTGTCTGAAGGTGAAAAGGTTGGAATAAGTAATGTTATATAGAGAAAGGGGTAATTTGTATGGATGATAGAAGTAAGATTCCCGCACACGCAACAGACATTGCTTTATCTGCAGCAAGTTCTCTTGTTGGTTTTGCAATTGGAGGTCCGATAGGTGCTGCTGTTGGAGGTGCCATGACACCCACGGCAAAACTTGCCTATCAGTTGGTTTGTTCGTGGAATGAAAGACGTAGAATGAGAATCATTAAAGTTGTGGAAGACGCATTTATTGAATCAGGAAGATGTGATGAGGATATCCTTCATGAGTTATTAGATAATCCAGAATGGGCCGATTCTATTATTTCTATGATCCAGCAGTTGGTTTCTACTGATCCAGAGTTAGACAAATTATTTACGGAAATTATGGCATCAGCTATAAAAACTAACGATGAGAATGAACGAAATCGGTTGATAGTTTTAAATAGTTCTATTAAAGGGTTAAATAAAGTCCAAATCCAAATAATTAGATGTATATATAACGAGGGGGGAAAACTATCTGCGGCAGACATTTCAAAAATGGTAAGTGTGCCAGAAATGGAATTAAGAAATGCTGTTCGAGATTTGGAACTTAGGGGCATGATTATTGATGATGGGACTGAACCTACCATTTGGGAATTACGAGAATTGGGATTAGCAGTTGCTAAAGCTATTGATGTATTGGAGGTATAGTGATGGATTATATGTATTTTAATAATGCTGGTGCCGGGCTTATGAGTGAAGGAACATATAAAACCTTGACCGATCATATGAATCTTGAAATGAATGTTGGTGCATATAAAGCTGCAACGATAAAGTCTGATGCAGTGAATAATTTCTATTCGCTTGCAGCAAATTTGCTAAATGCAGAGTCAAAAGATGAAATTGCTTTTATTGACAGTGCAAGTCGAGGCTGGAATTTGATTATATATGGTTTAGATATTAAGGAATCAGATGTAATTGTCACTTTATCAAGCGAATACGGAACAAATCTCCTTACTATCTATGATGTTGTCAAAAGGACACATTGTGGCATAAAGGTTATTCAGTGTAATAGTGAAGGGCATTTTAGTTTGGATGATGTTGAAAAGGCCTTGCAGTCAGGTGGTACTATTTTGGCAGTCAGCCATGTGGCTGCTCAAGGTTCCATTGTTAATCCTGTTGTGGAACTTGGAATACTTGCTCAGAAGTATGGTGCTACGTATGTAGTAGATGGATGCCAAGCTGTCGGACAAATTAAAGTTGATGTTCAGAAAATCAATTGTTGCGCATATGTGACTGCGGGGCGTAAATGGTTAAGGGGACCAAGAGGTACAGGCATTTTGTATGTGCGCAGAAATGCTCCAATTCATACACCACAGATAGATTTGGCGTCTGCAGATTTAGTATTTGATGATTTTGGTACAGTTGTGGATGTCAAAGTTAGAGACGATGCTAAGCAATTTGAGCTGTGGGAAAAAAGTACTGCTTTACTTTTAGGATTGGCAAATGCTATTCAAGAGTATTTGGATTATGGTATTGATGTTGCAGCACAAGAAATATGTGTGAAGGCAAATTATATTAGGAGTTTTGTCGTTTCAAATCCGAATTTAGTATTAGTTGGAAGTGAAAATTCTAGCACAGGAGTAGTGGGTTTTTATATGAAAGACCCAAAACAGGAAAAAAAGGTAAAAGAGTTAATTGAGAAAGAGAATTTTATTGTATCGTATGTTTGTGATTGGGATTGCCCTGTATTCTTCCCGAAAAATGGGGTTCAATATGTTTTTCGTATATCACCACATTACTATACTAGCAATGATGACATTCAAGCAATATGCAATTTGATACAAAGATTGTAGATTGTTTTTGTGTGTTGAGGTGTAAAAATGGGCGACTATCAGATAATATTAAGTAGAGATTTACTACAATATTCAGAAAATGATCCTGTATGTGTTACAGGTATCATCTCTGACAAATGGGGAAAAAGAGATAATTTTGGGATTTCTTTAAAAGATTTAACCGGGTCAGTAAACGTAAGCTTTTGGAATAATCAGAGGCATTATTCCAAAGATATGTTTACGAAAGGAAAAAGAGTTAGAATATACGCAAGCGTATCATTAGATCGTAAAGGGCAAAAGTGCTTGGGTAATGTTGTTAGTGTAGAGTTCCTTGAGGAAATCAATCAACTCAATAAAGAATTAGATATTCTTGAACAGGAATCATTAGTGATGCTTAGTAAGATATGCAATAAAATCCGAACACATTTAGTTAAATTAGATTTTATTGAGGTAAATACTCGTGTTATATCAAGGTACTTGGGAGAAGAAATATTAGAACCTCTTTTGGCAGAGTATCCTGGATTTGGAACCGCTGCCTATTTGGCTCCCTCACCGTCATCTCAATTATCAGAGTTTTTAGCTGTTACGCTATTACCAAAGGTTTTTACAGAAACTATTTCTTTTACTACAAGCTATCGTTTTCCCAATGGTTCAACTGAAACTCCTATTATTATGGCAAAAGCAATTAATTTATCTAAAGATGATGAAAAGAATATAATTTTGCGAATTTCTAATAGTATTGTTGATTCTTTGTCGGATAAGACATTTCAGATGGTCACTATGCAAGGTGAATGGAGGGATGAACTTCCCGTACAAGAAACTCACAAAAATGGGGTATTTACATTTAGTACATATTCTGCAAATATTCCTACTATTGGTCGCAAATGGAATTCGATGGTTCATACTATTATTAGATTTGAGGATGATAAAGGTAATCTGTTGGTTGAGAGCTCCACAGAGATGATAAATGAGACAACAAATGTGACTACATTCACATTCTACCCATCACAATACTTGAACTGGATTTCAAAAGCACCGAAACGCCAGTTATTAAATCTTTGGAAGGTGTATGATGGAGGAAGCATATATGGCTGATAATTATAGCATAGTTGAACCATTGGGAAATAGATACAGCAACTCTAAACTTGAGCGATATTGGAAAAGTTTTGAAGGAAAATATGGCTTAAGAACATCTCGCATAATACAATTCGATCCATATGCTTCTATGTCGAGATGCCCAGTAAAATATATATTAGAAAAATTTGAATTATGTCAAGATGTTCCTAACGAAAAATGGATAGAAGATAATTTAAGACTCTTTATTCGAGAAGAGGCTATGGGCGCAGTTGGTGATACGCCGCAGAATTTTCCACCTAAAATAGATGGGGAGATTTTTTTGCCAGATGAATATCTTGAGAGTTTCTTACATAATAGTGAATGGGAAAATTTTCTAAAGCTGGAATTGCCAAAAGATGACTCATATACTGAAATGGCAAGATGTATTTATGGGTTATTGTGTAATCCTCAAATCGGTTCTTCAAAAAATGCTACGAACAACGATAAAGATACATTTATTAGTCGTGTTTTACCGTTGCTTGAACAAAAGAAACGTCTTTTGTTCATTTTACCAGGATTTCCATTTAAGGATCAAAATAGATTTAGGGTTCCATATGATGCATCTTGCGTTGATTTTAGTGAAATATCATTTTTGATACGCTTGCATAATCTTATTCAAGCCCTATATCAAGTTCATCCATTTGGAGCAGAAGCACTGGTACTTTCAGACGGGCGTTTATATCAAGATATTTTTTATATAGATTCTAGAGATGTTGAGGATTATCAATGGAGATTGCATGACTTTAGGAATAAATTGAACATTCAAGGTGATGTTTCAATAATTGATTTAAAGGATCTTATTGAGCGAGCAGATGAAAGTGGAGAAGTTAGCAAAATTATTGGATGTATAGAGGAGGTAATTAGTAATCGCTTTAAGAGAGAAGATTTTTTCCAAGGACTTGTTCAAGGTATGAAGTGGAATCTGAACTCTCGGAAATTATTGGAAGATTACTGTGATGTTGATGCATGGAGTATTATCAGATGTAGTCGTAATGATATCAAGGAGGATTTGTTGGTGGCTTGGGACTGGTATCATAAGCTTGCAGAAGAGGCAGCAACAAAGTATGCTGCTACCAATCTTATGTTAAAGTGGACAAATTTGCTACAAAAATTTTTCCCTGAATCTATTAGATGTACAGTTCATCCTAAAGAAAATCAATTTGCATTAGCAATGAATTACGCATGGAATGGTGTGGCATGGTCTGGAAAATGGCCAGGAAATATAAAGGACATTTCCACGGTGCCTTTTTATACTTTAGAAGAACAAAAAATTAAATTAGTGAGATTTAGGAGCAATCATTATCCGTGTTTTTTCACTGAAGAACCATATGATCAAGTATTGGATTGTGCAAAAAATGTACTCAAGGCTGACGGATGGAATGTTGACAATATTTTTGGAAGAGAGTTTAATATCTATGATTTAAATGAATTTATTGAATTAGGCCGTGGTGATGAAAATTTCGCATGGGAAAGACAAGAAATGTCTGACGAATATTATAAAGCCTTATTACAATTCCGTATAGGGCACTATAAAAAGTATGGTTTTGGTGTTCATGCTATTTTTATTGATGGACATCTAGTTGGGCAAATGGGGTTGCAAGTTCTTGACGAACAAAAAAGACAACTAGAATATGTGATTTTTCTTGGAAAAGACTATACCCAAAAAGGAATTGGAACGAAGCTACTAAAGTACTTATTTGATAGATGCAAAGATGAAGGAATCGAAACTATATATGGTGTTATACGCAGTGATAATGATATTTCAAAACATATTGTGAATAAGTTTGGTGGTAGAATGATTAAGACTATGGCTCACTATCATCAAACTGGTGTTTTGTATGAAATTAAGTTGAAATAGGGAGGATAAAATGCCTGTTTGTTATATTACATTATCAGAAAATAGTCCAAAACTAAATGCACAGCAAATGCAACAAGTAAGGAAAATTATTGCGAAAGGATTGGATTCAAATTCAAGAAAACTCGATGAAACACATATTGCGATGCGCCAGCAATATGGAAAAAGAGAATGTATGTTGGGAGATATAGAGATTGATATTTTTTCGCAATTGTATTTAAGACGCCTTTTTTCTCGAGATAAAAGGGCTAATTTTATATCAAAACATATTTCCGACTATTTAGGATGCTGTTGTGCAACATGGATCAATATGGGATTTGTTGGATATTCCAGAGTTGCAACTAGTGGTGATACTTTTTATTCAGATTCAGATAATCCTTTCATACGCGGGATTCAAAAAATACGAGGTATTTCTACACAAAAGAAAACATGATTTGTTTATAAAGAAGTTAATATTAGATTGAAATTTGAGGCATCATCAGAATGTGTGAGCAGGTAGCTGCCTCTGGCAACACACTTATCCTTTATTCTGCTTGACTACTTTTCATCTGGTATATGGTATTGATGTATCGGCAGAGGAGATCCGAAGTACGGAAACAGAACAGCTTAAAACAGCAGTCAGAAAGAAAGTCCAGCTAATAAATGTCAATAGTTAAATGAGAAAAAATCTTTTTTATTTTCTGACTAAAAAAGGGCGGACTTTCCCCTTGGTGAAAATATCGTTTTTTGAAAGATATTGATTCATTGGGTTCATAGTATTTTATGCAGCTATGTCGCATTTAGCAGCATTGTATTGTTTGATATGCTCTTGAGGAGCAATGATTTTGAATGGTTTGTTGTCTCTGAGTATTGCAAATATCATATTGCATACCTTATGTGAAACAGCTCCCATTGCTACGAGCTTTGGTTTTGAGTCACATTTTTTGAGGTAGTACTCACGAAGAACTGGATCTTTAGCTTCTCTATTACGGGAGATACTGATGCTTTGTAAGGTTAACGTGTGAATAACACATCTAGCTATGGCAGAACCACACTTAGACATTTGAACCTTGGTGCCTTCAAATTTACCGGATTGCTTTACTGCTGGATCAAGACCAAAATAAGCGAAAAGTTGTTTGGGCTTTGAAAATGCTGAAAAGTCACCGATCTCACCCATAATGGATACAGCAGACAAGAAACCAGCACCTTTGAAAGTTTCAATCAAATGAATCTGCTTGACAAAGTCAGAATCTTCATTAGCATCAACAAGCTCGTGGAGTGATTCAAGAATGCTGTTGATTTCTTCATCATATTTACGTATGAAGCTGATATAAAGGCGAATACGCTTGATGTTGCTGGCTATGATGTAACCAAACTGATTTGCATCAGTTGTCGCCTGAATTATGGCATTATACTTATTTTGAGCATATGTAAGCCCAAATCGAGCTGTGGATTTGATGATATCAATAATCTCTTGCTTCACTAACCGCATCAAATGATACCAGAGCCTAGCTGACAGAATGAGGGCGATATCTGCATCAAAGAATACGGACCTGTCAGATGTTACGATCAGTAAGAAACTTATTACTGAGGAAAATGACCATGCGGTAAAGACCAGAGTTTCCGGCACATGGGGAAAAGATGGTTTTAAGTTTTATATTGATTTTGGGGTGCTCAACAACAGCGTTTGTTGCTGAGACTCATAACTATGACACTGAAAATTTGCCTCATGATGGAGCTGATTATTTTG
>ERZ838118.4106-NODE-4106-length-13001-cov-4.584041_pt1 | contig 13001 bp, 10 predicted proteins | sample MGYA00519863_ERZ838118 | MGnify/ENA primary metagenome ERZ838118 (study PRJEB31850, sample SAMEA3708827) | human gut metagenome | biome: human gut; feature: human-associated habitat; material: faeces | place: China | collected 2014 ...
GGCTGCCACCGTTACGGATACTGCTGCTCCCAGGACAAATCCGCTGTCCGTGGTCAGATCCGCAATATCCAGGATCCGGTAGCTTAAGAAAAGAGCCATAGCTACCAACGCATACATAAAGCCCAGCTCAAGGGCTGTCTGAATCACATAAACCATTTTTTACTCCTCGGTAGTGGTTACTTCCACAACCTCTCCCATGTCATTAAATGCGGAATAATCAATTCCAAGTGTTGCTGCTGTCTCAGTGTTGATTGTGATGATGCCGCCATCCATCAGATAGTAGTCATCTATGTCTGCCATGCCAGCGGTTGCTGCCTCATATGCAAGGTCAGCGGTTTTATGTCCAAGATCAGTGTAGTTCACGCCACAGGTAGCAAATGCACCATTTCTTACGAAGGAATCAGCTCCCTTGTAATGCGGAATACCTGCATCTGCAAAGGTCTCATAGATTGCCAGCTCTGCTGCCATGATCACGTTATCGGTAGGAGTAAATACTGCATCCACACCATCTGCGACCAGTGCGCTTGCTGCAGTGATAACTTCATCATTGGTGCTTGCTGTCTTCTCTTCGTAAGCAATTCCCTTCTCATCCAGATATGCTTTTGCATCTGCGATCGGCTGTGTGGAGGAATCCTGTCCTTTGTCATATAACAGACCTACTTTTTTGATATCCGGCTGTGCCGCCAGCATCAGATCCATGATCGCATCGGTATCCAGCCTATCAGATGTACCTGTGATGTTGCTGCCCGGTTTATCCATGCTCTCTACCAGACCTGTGATAACCGGATCAGATACTGCAGAAAATACAACCGGTGTCTGTGTTTCTTCTGTTGCTGCCTGCATAACCATTGCAACCGGTGTTGCTACCGGAACAATTGCATCTACGTTATCATTGATCAGGTCACTTGCGATCTGGTTCATAACGGTTGCATCTGCCTGACCATTGTATGTGTGATTTGCATAATCAAATGTCACACCAAGCTCTTTTCCTTTTGCATCCAGCTCTTCTTTTACAGCTTTTACGATCTGGTTTAAAGAAGCATCGTCAACATACTGAACAATTCCTACCTGATAAACTTTGCCATCTGCTGCCTCTTCTGTTGCAGAAGTGGTATTTCCTGCATCTTTCTGATCGTTTGACTGACCACCGCAGCCTGCCAGAACTGTTACTGCCATTGCGCATCCAAGTGCCATTGCTAAAAATCTCTTTTTCATCTTTTTACTCTCCTCTTTTTCATGTTTCATGATTTAAAAAAACCGTCCCAGGATAAACTTATCCTGAGACGGTAATAAACTGATTTATTATCGCGGTACCACTCAAATTGGCGTGACGCCCACTCTTTTTATGTACGTATTCATACATACCGACTGGATAACGGGTTCGGCTCCCGGCATACCCTACTCTCAAATCCATTTCAGGCAGCCCTCAAAAGTCCATTCAGCTTTCTCCTCATACTGCACTCACACCAACGGCAGCTCTCTGAAAATCGGTTCGACATCACTGTCTCCAGCCTACTACTCTTTTTCAACGGTTTCAACTTGTTTTCTTATATGTGCTTTAGTCTATTACATTCTTGAAGTTTTGTCAATCAGTTTTCTCATTTTTCTCACATTTTATGAGAAGTATACAAGACTGTCTTCCGGTTCTTCTGCTTTTACGACTTCTTTTGCATACAGAACCGGGCCTTTTCCACGATATTCCTTGGCAAACTCATTGTGGATCTCTGCGGTTATATAAATCCAGGATTTGTGCGGAATCTCCACTGCTTTGTCATACTTGCATTTCAGACCGATAAACTGAATATCCTCTGCACAGCAGGTCATAGCAAAACGTCCCGGTACCATCATCGGTTTTTTACCGAATTTGTCCGGTCTATATACAAGTCCCAGGAAACGAATGGTTTTGCCTTCGTATTTCTGCGGATTGTCCTGTACATCCAGATAGAAAATGCCGTAGTCAGCATCGGTGATTTCAATGACATCCTGATCCAGATCATATGGAAGTTCGTCTGCATCACTCTCATCAATGGTTCCATCCGCACGCTCATATACGATCTGCGCACGACGGTTTACTGCTTTGATAGTTCTGCGGAATTTTGCCTTCGGAGTATCTTCGGTACAACGGTTAAAAATAACCACATCTGTATTAAATACCTGCTCCATCATCATGGCACGCATATTTGTCAAAAACAGTTCAAATGTAGAAGCATCAATCGTTGCCAGAGACTGCACAATCTCCCATCCTTTCGGGAGTTTCATTTCCAGAATCTTGGCAGCTTCCCATGTACCGTTATACTCGATAAATACTTGATCCGGCTTGATGGTCTCATCACAGTCTTTCAAATATTCTTCGGTAAATTCTTCTTCGGACTCTACTGCCACAACCGTAATTTTGTCTTTTTCCAGTGCTTCTTCATCGTATTCTTCATCGCCATCTTCACAGGCAATGATCAGACTGCGGGAGCCGATTCCAAAATCATTCTCCTGAAGGGTCTGAGTGATCAGGGACGTCTTTCCACTGTCCATAAAACCGGTAAATAAATATACTGGTATATCCATAATTATTCGTTTCTCTCTTTTCTGTAATTTTTGCTTTCTGCGTGGTTTCAAAAGAAAACTTTTTCCGATATAGCAATGCTGACCGCACTGCCATATCGGAATCCGTTCTTAGTTCAGTTCAAATAATTCTTCTAACTTATGCTCGTCGATGTCTGTACCAATGACACAGAGACGTCCGGTATAATCCGGTTCACCGTCACGCAACTCGTACTCGCCCGGAACCATATCGAAATAGATCCATGTGCCGTCTTCTGCCGGAACCATTCCTTTTGCACGTAAAATTGTGCCGTAGTCTTCGGTATCGCAGAATGTTTTCAGGATAGACTCAATCTTCTCTTTTGTATATTTATGAGGAGTCTCTTTGCCCCAGCTGATAAATACTTCATCTGCATCATGGTCATGATGGTGATGATCGTGGTCGTGGCATCCGCAGGTGCATCCTTCGCCGTGGTCGTGATCATGGTCATGGTGGTGTTCATGCTCGTGGTCATGGTCGTGATGATGCTCATGCTCGTGATCGTGGTCATGATCGTGATGATGCTCATGATCGTGGTCATGGTCGTGATGATGTTCATGCTCGTGATCATGATGATGCTCTTCGTACTCTTTCATCATTTCCTGCATCAAAGAATCCTGCTGCTCGATTACTTTCAGGATCTGCTCTCCGGAAATAGAATCCCAAGGTGTTGTAATAATAGCAGCCTTCGGATTTAATTTCTGAATCTCTTTTACGCAAAGCTCCAGTTTTTCCTCTTTCATATTCTGAGTTCTGCTTAAAACAACAGTTGTTGCATTTTCAATCTGGTTGTTGAAGAACTCACCGAATGCTTTCATCTGTTTGGTTGCTTTCATTGCATTTGCAACCGTTACCAGTGCATTTAATTTTACATCATGATTTTTCTCCATGTCTTTTACAGAAGACATAACATCAGAAAGTTTGCCAACTCCGGACGGCTCGATAAGGATACGATCCGGATGATAAGTCTCGATTACTTCATTTAAGCTGCGGTTGAAATCACCAACCAGAGAGCAGCAGATACAGCCGGAATTCAGCTCTTTGATCTCGATACCGGAATCCTTTAAGAATCCGCCATCGATACCAACTTCACCGTACTCATTCTCAACCAGAACTACTTTCTCACCGGAGAAAACTTCTTCCAGCATTTTTTTAATAAAAGTTGTTTTTCCGGCTCCAAGGAATCCGGAAATAATGTCTATCTTTGTCATTTTATATCATCCTTTCTTAGCTTTTAAATTTCCACCCTTTGACAGATTATTTTAAGTCTGAAATCAGGAATTGTCAAGGTGTGTCACATATCCCTTCAATCCCATAAACGCAGGGTGATAGGACTCTTTTGCCCGGCGCAGACCTTCTACACCGCTGTCATCCTCACGGTTGACATACTGATACCCCTCTGCCGCATGCTCTGCGAACTGCTGGTTGATCATCGGATAAGCCCCTGGCACATCCGCAAAAGCCTTTTCGATATGCACCACATACATATCTTTATTTAATTCTTCGCCAATGGCAAAAGCTACCACATCGCCATCCGGCTCCAACCGCAGCAAACCACCGGTCAGATGAAGTTCTTTCATCAGACGCAACGCATTGAACGTCACACACAGTTCGTCCAGTTTTTCCTCATCCTCTTCACAGTCGTTGATTCTGCGCCATTCCAGTCCCATCTGAAAACAGTCTTCCACATTTTCATCAGTGATCGGCTCATACACCCAGTTCGGATACAGATTTTTAAATTTATTCACATGGTTCTTTTTGCCGTGATATTTCTTGCCGGATAATGCCACAAGTTTTTCCCTCTCATATACATAATCCGCCAGGTCGCGCTCATACTCCACCTGATATTTTCCCGGAAACCATTCTTCTAACTGCTCCACATTCTTTGGTGTCGTCAGATGCAGCGCAAAAGGTTTGCCATCCTCTGCAAAATACTCCTCCAGCGTCAGAATCGCCTGTTTTACTTTTTCCGGTTCGCCAAGCGGCATGGATACGCTGTTAAAATCCATCAGATCCGCAAAAATCAGACAATCGTTGACCATCGCGTAACCGGTTTTATATTTTCTGCCCCAGAGATAGATGTTTGCAAAACACATGTCACAGCCTTTATCCTGTTTTGCATCCAGATAGGCGTCCATCCATGTCTTATCGGACAGTTGTACTTTTTTTACTTCCAGTCTGCTCATATATAATAATTTTTTCCTTTCCAGACTTTATTGTGCAAGATTTGCCATCTCGCACAGTTTCTGATAAATACCGCCTTTTGCCACAAGTTCTTCATGAGTACCGCTCTCTTCAATGCCGTTTTCCGTCAGCACCAGAATACGTTCTGCATTACGGATGGTAGACAGACGATGTGCAATTACGAAAGTAGTACGTCCTTTGGCAAGGATTTCCAATGATTCCTGCACAACTTTTTCACTTTCATTATCCAATGCAGATGTCGCTTCGTCAAAAATCAGGATCGGCGGATTTTTCAGGAACACACGGGCAATAGACAGACGCTGTTTCTGACCACCGGACAATTTCACTCCTCGCTGTCCGATATCCGTATCATATCCATCCGGGAAACTCATGATAAATTCATGGGCATTGGCTTCTTTTGCCGCTTTGATAACCTCTTCCCTGCTGGCATCCGGTTTTCCATAGCGAATATTTTCCAGAATCGTCCCCGCAAATAAATACACGTCCTGCTGCACGATTCCGATATGGTTGCGCAGATCCGACAATTTGATCTTGCGGATATCCTGACCATCCACCCGGATCGTACCGCCTGTCACATCATAAAATCGCGGAATCAGACTGCACAGCGTACTTTTTCCTGCACCGGAGCTTCCAACCAACGCCACATACTCTCCCGCCGGGACTTCCAGATTTACATGGTTCAGCACCATCTGATCACTGTCTGCATAATGAAAGGACACATTTTCAAAACTGATCTCACCTTTCACTTCCTGCATCGGCTGCGCATCCGGCGCATCTTTGATATCAGGTACCACAGAGATCATCTCCATAAAACGCTCAAATCCGGAATAACCATTCTGGAATTGTTCCGTAAAATCAATCAGCGTTTTTATCGGCTCAGTGAATACATTAATATACAGCAAAAATGTGATCAGATCCGTGATATTTCCTTTTCCACGGGCAATCATCACACCGCCAGACAACATGACAACAACGGTAATTGCTGTTGTAAACGCAGTCAAGCCGGCATTGTAACCGCCCATATACCGATAACTGTTTTTCTTTGCATCCAGAAATCCGTCATTGCCCTTTTTGAACTTTTTATTTTCAATTTCCTCATTGGCAAAGGATTTTACCACACGGATTCCAGACAGATTATCCTCAATCTGACTGTTAATATCTGCAATTTTCACACGGTTCATACGGAAGGCGCGCTTCATTTTTTTGTTGAACACATAAGCGTACACCAGCATAAACGGCACCAGTGCAAATGCTGCCACTGTCAGCCGTGGACTGATATTTACCATAATAATGAAAGCACCGATAATTCGAATCAGCGAAATCACGATATTTTCCGGTCCGTGATGCAATAGCTCCGTAATATCAAACAGATCCGATGTAATACGGGACATTAACTGACCGACTTTCTGATCATCGTAGAAACGGAAGGACAGTTTCTGATAGTGTGAAAAAATCTCTGCACGCATGTCGTACTCGATCTTTGCGCCCATAACATGTCCGTAATTCGATATAAAATAGTTGCAGTAACACTGAACAGCGATCAGTACCAGCATGATCACGCCCAGTCGTAAAATCGTGTGTAGCGCCTGACTGCTTTCCCAATGAACAACCTCAGATGTGATATAACGCACCACTAACGGAATCACCAGCGATACCGCCGCTGCGCCAAATGCAAAAAACATATCTGCAATAAAAATTCCCATATATGGCTTATAATATGAGAACAATTTCTTTAAATTTTTCCTCATTCGTTTTCCCCTTATCATTTAAACTGTAGTCTAATATACTACATCCATGCAAAAAAAGTCAAACCACTAGTACTCTCATTCCCCGACTTTTTCGCAAAAAGTTTGGCTCTTCTAACAATTCTCACATCTCTTGACTTTCTTTCCTGATTGGTTCACTATATTTTTATACATATTGTAATACTGTAAAAATTCTGCAGTGTTCTCCTTTTTTGCACTGTAGATTAACACAGTATTTCAGCAAGGAGGTTATTTTATGACACCAAAACAGAAATATTATAAAGTTGCCGCAGAAACGATTCTGAAAAACATTGAACGCCGCGGCTACGAAGGATGTTACTGCGAAACAAGCGAAGAAGCCGTAAAAAAAGCTCTTTCCTATGTAACACCAGGTTCCAGCGTATCTTTCGGCGGTTCCATGACCATGAACGAATGTGGTCTGATGGACGCTCTGCAAAAAAGAGACGATATCACATTACTGGATCGTTCCAAAGCCTGTTCCCCGGAGGAGATTAAAGAGATTTACCACAAGGCTCTGTCCTGTGACTATTATTTCATGAGTACAAATGCTATCACATTAGACGGTCAGTTAGTTAATACTGACGGTACCGGAAACCGTGTAGCCGCTTTAATCTATGGACCAGAAAATGTAATCATCATTGCCGGCATGAATAAAGTTGCTGCCACATTGGAAGAAGCTGAATCCAGAGTAAAAAATATCGCTTCTCCGCCAAATGCCATCCGTCTGGACCGCAACACACCATGTGCGCTGACCGGAAGCTGCCATGACTGTTTTTCAGAAGGATGCATCTGCAGCCATACTGTTATTACAAGAAGAAGTGCTATCAAAGGACGTATTAAACTGATTCTCGTTGGTGAAGAACTAGGCTATTAGTGAATGTTTCATTATTTCACATTAGACAATTCGAAATCACATTACACAATTTTATAAAAAACAAAAGGCGATCAACTTTCTTCTGTTGATCGTCTTTTGTTTGGTCATACTCTTTTATTATCAGCGTCTCATATTTTCAACCTGTATTTGATGGTATATAACTCAAGCCAAACGGTGCCACACGAGTATAATTTATACAACATACTTGTGCGGCACCGTTTCTTAATCATCTATACTAATTTCTAAAAAAATCTACCCATTTAAGAAATTCTATATTCTGTGCGGTTGTTTCTGTATTATATGCATAAAAAAAGTTTTACACATCTTTTTATAAAGCATTGTGTAAAACTTTTTTCATTTAAAACTATCGTTTTTTCCTATAAATTATTATCTTACATCTTCTCCGGTGCATCGAATCCAAGAACATCGATACATGTCTCAAGAACGTCTCTTGTCAACTCTAACAGACGGATATAACCAGCCTGTACAGCCACATCTTCTTCTACCATAATTTTTGTCTCATGATAGAAATGGTTCAACGCATTTGCCAGTCCGTAAATATATGCACAGATCTTGTGCGGTGCAAGTTCCTCTGCTGCATTTGTCATTACTTCATTAAAACGTGCCAGCTCCAGCATCAGGTTCTTCTCGCTTGCAGAATGTGCTGCCTGAATGGTGTAATCTGCTGCTGATTTTCCGCTCTCTGCGTATTTTTTCAAAATAGATTTGATACGCACGATGGTATACAGGATATATGGACCTGTATTTCCCTCGAAGGAGATAAATCGGTCAATATCAAAGATATAATCTTTGGAAGCCTGATTGGACAGATCTCCGTATTTGATAGCAGATAATGCAACCTGTTTTGCAGTCTTTTCTGCTTCTTCTTTTTCCATGGTGTTGTTCTCGGCAATTTTCTGATACATCTCATTCTGGATGTCCCCAACCAGTTTTTCCAGACGCATAACGCCACCCTCACGGGTTTTAAACGGTTTGCCGTCTTTGCCATTCATGGTACCAAAGCCGATAAATTTCAGTTCTGTGTTGTCATCTACCAGACCTGTTTTCTTTGCACAGCGGAATACCTGTACAAAATGAAGCTCCTGACGTTTGTCTGCCAGATATACCATCTGATCCGGATGATAATCTTTCATACGCCATACGATAGTTGCAAGGTCTGTGGTTGTATACAGAGATGCTCCGTCTGATTTTAAGATCATACATGGCGGGATCTCTTTTGCATCGGTCTCCTCGCTGACATCAACAACCAGTGCGCCCTCGCTCATATATGCAAAACCATCTTTCTTCATCTGTTCAGCCATTGGTGCGATGTATGGATCTGCATCGGACTCGCCTTTCCAGAGGTCGAAAGAAACGTTTAAGCTGTCATAGTTTTTCTTCAGATCCGCGATGGATACAGACAGAATGTGTTTCCACAGTGCGATGTAACCTCTTCTGCCTTTCTGAAGTTCAAAAGTAGCCTGCATTGCTGCTTCTTTGTAAGCTGCATCTTCTTTTGATTTTCCACTTGCAGTCGGATAAATCTCCTCTAACTCAGAGATGGTAAACGGTGCTTCCTCCGGATATTCTCCTTCGTATGCCTCGTCAAAATAAACCAGCTCCGGTTTACGCTCATGAAGCTCTGTAATGATGAGTCCCATCTGAAGTCCCCAGTCACCAAGGTGAACATCACCGATGACATTGTGACCGATGTAACGGCTCATACGTTTTACGCTTTCACCGATAACTGCGGAACGAAGATGTCCGACATGCAGCGGTTTTGCTACATTTGCTCCACCGTAATCCACGATGATGGTCTTCGGCTCTGCTGTCTTCTCGCAGCCGTAACGCTCATCTGCCTGCATTTCACGCAGATACTCTGCCAGATATTCCTCAGATAATTTCAGGTTCAGGAATCCCGGTTTTACAGACTCTACCGATGCAAACATCTCCACATCCTGCAGACGTGCTGCCACGTCATCTGCGATCATAAACGGTGCTTTTTTATACTGTTTTGCAGCAGCCATGGCTCCGTTACACTGGAACTCACACAAATCCGGTCTGTTAGACAATGTAACTTTGCCGAATTTTTCTTCGTATCCGGCTTCCACAAAAGCTTTTGTTACCTCAGCGGTAATATTATCTAATAATTTTTTCATGTGTACCTCCCGGTTTCAATCTTTCTAATTGACAATTGTTTTTATTCTAACATCATTTTTAATGTTGTGCAACGACCTGAGCCACATTTTTAAACCTGAACCGCATTTTGTAACTAAGATCACATTCCATCCCAAACAACCGTTGCAAATCACTTTTGTACCCATTAGCATTCTCACAAAAAACAACTGTATTCTTTTTCCCAATTTTACCATTCTTTGTTTTTCCATCTTCGGAATAATTTTTCTGTTTTGGTGCAAGCTGTTAATACATCAGATGTAAAATGCCAAGGGCATTCTTGAATTTGCATCAAACAATTCCGGAGGTAACCCATACATGCCAGCATACAAAGTCGAAATCTGTGGTGTCAACACATCCACGCTCCCTGTTTTGAATGAAAACCAGAAAAAAGAACTATTTACCCGCATCCGGCAGGGTGACCAACAGGCTCGTGAAGAATACATCCGCGGTAATCTCCGCCTTGTTTTAAGTGTGATCCGCCGTTTTTCCGCCTCCAACGAAAATGTGGATGATCTGTTTCAAATTGGCTGCATCGGGCTGATCAAATCCATCGACAATTTCGATCCTACTATGGAGGTAAAATTTTCCACCTATGCCGTTCCCATGATCATCGGAGAGATCAAACGTTATCTCAGGGACGACGGGATACTGAAGGTAAGCCGTTCTCTGAAGGAAAACCACTACAGGATCTATCAGGTGAGAGAAGCACTGACACGCCGGCTGGAGCGGGAACCTACGACGGGAGAAATGGCAGAGGAAATGGGAATTTCCATAGAAGAACTGGTAATGACTATGGAATCCGGTGCAGAGGTGGAATCTCTTCACAAAACGATCTATCAGGGTGAGGGAACGGAGATTTCTCTGATGGACAAGCTTCCGGAAAAAGAAAACCGGCAGGAAAAAGTACTGGACAGGATTTTTCTGGAAGAGATACTGGGGACTCTGGAGGCAAAGGAGCGGAGGTTGATCTATATGCGGTATTTTCAGAACATGACCCAGATGGAGATTGCTCATGAGCTTGGCGTATCCCAGGTACAGGTATCCAGAATGGAAAAGAGGATCCTGCGCAGTCTGCAGGAATCCGCAGAGAAAAAATAAAGGGGAGCCATGAGAAATGCTGCTGTTTTCTCATGGCTCCTTTTTGTGGGCAGCAGATTTAGTCAGACTGCTGCTTTTTTATGAAAAAGTACATTTTTGTATTTGGAAAGTGCTCCAAGAAGGATCATACCGATCACACCGGCTGAGATAAATTCGCCGGCTCCTACTGTGAGCATCATAAACGGGATAGGAAGGTTAATGCCATATCCGTAACGAAGCACAAGAGGAACGATCACAATGTTGGAAACGATCGGTGGGATCGGGGCTGTCCATTTGCCTGTATTGCGAAGCTTGTAGGTAAAGAATGCACCAATAAGTGTGGCAATGCTTCCGAAAATGATGTCAATTGGAATCGCACCGCCAAGAAGATTGGCAATGATACATCCCACGAACAGTCCCGGGATGGCAGCCGGTGTGAAGAACGGAAGCACAGTCAGTGCCTCGGAAAACCGGATCTGAACTTCACCGAAGCTAAGTGGCGCGAATACCAGTGTCAGGACAACATATACAGCTGCAATGGCAGCTCCCTGTACCAGAAAATGAGTACCTTTGTTTTTCATGTTTTTTATTCTCCTTTAGTTTTGTTTTACGAGTGGAAGGTCACGAACACTCGGCACATTTATAGGCGGTGACCGCCTTGTAAGCCCTGTACGACCTTGGTTTTTGCGGGCTTTTGCAGCGGAATTGAGTATAGCATAAGGGGCGTGGAAATGCAAGGCACGATCCTGACTATTTGATAACCCTGGCCTGTGTGGACAGACCCTGGCTCTGAAACAGCTTTTTGTAAGAGGAAAGTCTGCTTGCCGGAACCTTTACAGTCAGTTTTTTGTAATTATTCTGACCTGCTCTTGTGAAGATATATTTACCTGAGCTTTTGGAAGCAAGACGTCCTGTCTGTATGGTGACAGAGGTAAGGGCCTTACAGTCACAGAAAGCTTTTGTGCCGATCGCAGAAACTCGGGAACCGATTTTTACAGTACGAAGACTTGTGCATCCCTGGAAGGCTCCGGCACCTATGCTTGTGATATTTCCTGAAATCGTTACCTGTTTCAGGTTTTTACAGTTTTTGAAGGCATTGGCTGCAATGGCTGTGACTTTGTAGGTTTTTCCGTTAGCTTTGACAGTGGCCGGAATCTTTGCAGTGACAGTATTGCGTGAACGCGGTCCCTTCAGGGCTACGGAAGTCCCGGTGGCGTTGACTGTGTAGATATTATAAGCATCCCGGAATGTTTTTGCAGTCTGTGGCTTTGGTGTGGCTGCAGGAGTGATCTGGAAATTTAAGGTGATGGTTCCGTAGAAATGGTTATCACCGATGATCTTCAGGGTAGCAGTTCCTGCTTTTTTATTGTTCTGGTATGTCACATGATAATCATTGATGCCAGAAAGCTTTGCTTTTCCAAGAGTTACGGTTGGAACGGGCTTTATGTCAGAGCCTGTATAGGTATATGTTTTTTTGATCCCTGTTACAGCTGCATCGGAAATATTGCATGCATAGCTGATATTGTTTTTCTTGGCATATGTAACTGCGTAAGAGCCGTACGGAGCATGGATCTTGCAAAAATATGCATGAGAACTGTCAGACCAGTAATAGCCGCACCACACAGCATCCGTTCCAATGCTTTTAACAGTATCAGGTATGTTGATCCTGGATAGCTTGTCACAGTAGGCGAAAGCTTCTTTTCCGATCTTTGTGACCCCTTTCTGGATGTCCACCTCTTTCAGCTCAGGAAGATAAACAAAGGCCCTTTCAGAAATACTTGTGATCCCGGGTTTTATTATGACTTTTCTGATCTGGTTTTTGATAGCTTTCCAGGAGGAATCGCTGGAGAAGGAAAACCAGCCGTTTGTTGAAGAGACCGGGTACCTGTTGTTTTCCTCTGTGGAAATAGAAAGTGGTCCGTAGCCGGAGATCGTAAGGATACCGTTTTTGAAATTCCAGGTTGCGTTGTCACCTGCGATATGGTAAGTTTTTTTGTCAGCTTTTCCGTTGTCGGAATTAATGGAATAAAAGTTCAAGGTGTTGGAGTTTGAAGCATAATAAACGACCCTGGAATCCTTTACCACAGGCTGACAGTCAGAAATCGGAGCAGCTGTTGTAAACTCTTTGCTGAGGCTCTTTCCTTTTCCGTCCACAAAAAGATAATGAAGGGTGCTGGAAGAGAGCGGATCGTTAGCGGAAGAGTTTTTCTTGTTATCGTCGGAGACGTATTCTTCCCAGGAAATCATGAAACGGTCATCTGTAATTTTCGTGATTTTAACTCCCAGGAAACTTTTTCCGTCACCAGTGTAATTGGTAAGGTATCTC
>ERZ838118.4116-NODE-4116-length-12962-cov-11.430542_pt1 | contig 12962 bp, 11 predicted proteins | sample MGYA00519863_ERZ838118 | MGnify/ENA primary metagenome ERZ838118 (study PRJEB31850, sample SAMEA3708827) | human gut metagenome | biome: human gut; feature: human-associated habitat; material: faeces | place: China | collected 2014 ...
GCAAAACCCTCATCCACCAGTTCAAATCTGGTCGTCACCTCCAAAAGATTCCCGGGAACTTCGGTTCCCGGGATTTTTTGTTACCTTTTTTCTAAAAAAATGAGGGGAGCCATCAGCCGACAGTTTCCCTCTTCCGTCATTTCGCGTTGCACAATGCCGCCTTGCCCCAAGAGAGGGAAGGCTTTTTTAAAACTTCAGCCGCATCTGGTACCACACCACGCCCCCGTGGGTGGAGCCGGAAACCCCCTCGTTCACAAAGCCGAACTTTGCATAGTAGTGCACCAGAGCCTCCTTGCAGGTCAGTACCAGCCCCTTCCGGCCCTGGGCCCGGGCATCGGCAATGGCCTGTTGCAGCAGCTGCCCGGCGTACCCCTGCCTGCGGCAGGCCGGGATGGTGTTTACCCCAAAGATCATCTGCCAGGCACCATTCTCCCGGTGGAGGGAGGCGTCGGCGTACATCTCATCGGTCAGGTCCGGCCAGTCGGTGCAAAAGCCGTCCACAAAGGCCAGCAGCCTTTCCCCCTCCCACAGCAGCCAAAAATGATTGCCGTACTGCTGCAGCCGCCCGGCAAACTCCTCTGCCGTAGCCGCCTCTGCCGCCGGGAAGCAGGCTGCCTCCACCGCTGCAATGGCCTCCAAGTCCTTTAAGGTCCCCTTGCGGATTTCCATACATATTCTCCCCTTCTTTTTCTTCCGAGTGTACCACAGTTCCTGCCCAAAGGCAAAGGTCCTGCCGTTTTTTCCTTTTTGGGCCATTTGCATCCGCTGCCGCTCCGTGTTACAATGGCTATATTGCATCCAGGAAAGGAGCTGACCAGCCATGCCTGCCGAAACCCGCATCACCCTCACGCCAGACACGCCGGTGCGCTACCTGAAGGGGGTAGGCCCCAAGACCGCCGAGCGGTTCGAGAAGCTGGGCATCGTGACGCTGGCCGACCTTCTGTGCCATTATCCCCGTAAATACATCGACTTTACGAAGCCCTACTCCATTGCGGAAGCCCCTGCCGACACGGAATGCGTGGTCAAGGCAGAGGTGTTTGCCAAGCCCGGCGGGCGCATCCTGCCCGGCGGGCGGCGGATGGAGCGGGTCACCGCCGGGGATGACGTGTCCGGGCTGGAGATCACCTGGTTCAACAACCCCTATGCCGCCCAGAAACTAGAGATCGGGCAGGAATACTATTTTCAGGGCATCGTCACCGGCGGGATGCTGCGGCGTCAGATGGTCAACCCGCTGGTGCGCACTGCCGAACAGGTGCAGGCCGCCCCGTTCGAGGCCGTGTACCCCCAGACCGAGGGCCTTTCCAGCAGTGCCATTGCCAAGTGCGTGCGGCAGCTGCTGCCCCATGCCGAGCTTCTGCCCGACCCGCTGCCGGAGGAGATGCGCCGCAAATACCGCCTGCCTTCCAAGGCCGAAGCCGTGCGGGCCATCCACCGCCCTGCCACCGAAGAAGAAGCCTTTGCGGCCCGGCGGCGGCTCATCTATGAAGAGCTTCTGGTGCTGCAGCTGGGCATCGGCCGTATGAAGAACCGCGGCTCCTCCGCCACCGGTGCCCCCATGCAGCCCACAGACCCGGCTCCCTTCTGGGCCAGCCTGCCCTTCTCTCCCACCGGTGCTCAGCGCCGGGCTGTGGATGAGATCCTGGCCGACATGGCCGGGGAGCACTCCATGAACCGCCTGTTACAGGGTGACGTGGGCAGCGGCAAAACGCTGGTAGCGGCTGCCGCCATCTGGGCCTGCATCCGGGCCGGGTATCAGGCTGCTCTGCTGGCCCCCACTGAGATCCTGGCCGCACAGCACGCCGAGGGTCTGAACCGGATGTTGGCCCCCTTTGGCATGCGGGTGGCCCTGCTCACCGGCGGCATGAAAGCCGCTGCAAAGCGCACCACACTGGCCGCCATCCGGGGTGACGAAGCGGACCTCATCGTGGGCACCCACGCCATCCTCAGCGAGGGGGTGGAGTTTGCCCGGCTGGGGCTGGCCGTCATCGACGAGCAGCACCGCTTCGGCGTGCGGCAGCGCGGCATGCTGGCCGAAAAGGCCGTGAATCCGCACCTGCTGGTCATGAGCGCCACCCCCATTCCCCGCACACTGGGCCTGCTCCTCTACGGAGACCTGGACATCTCCATTCTGGACGAGCTGCCCCCCGGCCGTACCCCGGTCAAGACCCGGTGCATCACCGGCAAAAAACGGCGGGACCTGTACCATTTCCTCGATCAGGAGATCGACAAGGGGCGGCAGGTCTATCTGGTGTGCCCCGCCATTGAGGACACCCCCGACGGCGGGTTGAACGCGGTCAAGACCTACTACGAGGACATTGCCAAGGCCCTGCTGCCCGACCGCCGGGTGGGTCTGATGCACGGCAAGCTCAAGCCCAAGGAGAAGGCCGCTGTCATGGAGGATTTCAAGGCCGGGCGGCTGGACGCACTGGTGTCCACCACAGTCATTGAGGTGGGCGTGGACGTGCCCAACGCCAGCGTCATGGTCATCGAGAACGCGGAGCGCTATGGCCTGAGCGCCCTGCACCAGCTGCGCGGCCGGGTGGGCCGTGGTGCCGCCGAGAGCTGGTGCTTTCTGGTCAGCGACAATACCGGCGAAGCGGTGCAGAAGCGGCTGAAGTTTTTGTGCAGCACCACCGATGGCTTTGCCGTGGCCCAGTACGACCTGGAGACCCGCGGCCCCGGCGACTTTTTCGGCAGCCGACAGCATGGCCTGCCCACATTGCAAATTGCCGACCTGATGAACGACACCCGCACCCTCCACGCCGCCCAGAGCGAAGCACTGGCCATGCTGGCGGAGGACCCGCTGCTGCAGGCCCCGGAGCACGCCCTGCTGGCCGCACAGGTACAGCAGATGTTCGACAAGGCCGGGCCGATGAACTAAAAAAGCGCTGTCACACAAAAACTCGTGCGACAGCGCTTTTTTCACGCTTTTTCACTCCCGACGATCCTTTGCAGAATGCAGGCAGTCAGGGCATCTAGCTTTGTTTCCAGTGCGGGCAGGCGCAGCAGGCGGTAGAGCCGCTGATACACGGCATCCACCGCGTAGCCCGCCACGGCGATCAGCAGCACCGCGCCAGTCAGGTAAGCCAGCGAGGGCAGCAGCGCCCCGCCGAACCGGGGCAGGTCTACCAGTCGCCACAGCAGCGCCCGGGTAAAATCGCTGTCGTGCAGCAGGTATACCCCGAAGGACAGCGGTGCCAGCCGAAAGACCCAGCGCCGCCAGTAATCCGAGCGGATGTGGATATTCTGGAACAGCAGAAACATCGCTGCCGAAGCAATGACCGTAGCCAGTGCCTGATAGCCGTTGACGGTATTTACAAAACCGTTCAGGTGCAAAGCGTTTTCCACCCGCAGCGCCAGCATCCGGTTGAACAGCCCCGCCGCCGAAGCTGCCAGATATGCCAGCAGACACAGCCCGCTGGGCACAGTCACCCGGTATTTGCGGAAATAGGCGGCAATAAAATACAGGGTATAGAACCAGATAAAGCTGTACCCGTTATTCACAAAAGTTGCATCCGCTGCCCAGTAGAACAGCGTGCCCCACACGCTTTGCAGCAGCAGTACCACCAGCAGCAGCGTTTTGTACTGCCGCCTGTCAAGGCTTTGCACCACCACGTTCAGCACCGGCACCGAGAGATACATCAGAAAATAGGCCGAGGCGAACCAGTAGCCGTTGGAGGTAAGGGGTAAAAGCGCCCGAAGCAGCTTGACCGCCGAAAGCGGGACCGCCCCCGCCCTGACCGCAACGCAGAAGGTAAGCATGGAGTAAAACCACACCTGTGCCCCAATGCGGAACAGCCGCCCGACATGAACAGGTCCCTTGCGCTCCGACAGATAATAGCCGGAAAGCATTACAAAACAGTTGGTGGATACACGCGCCAGAATAAACAGCAGCCAGTAGATCCAGAATGCCGCCGACCCCTGCGGCACGGCGCTGCCCAGCCCGCCGTGCCCGATGCCGTGCATCAGAACGATCATTACCATGCTGAGGATGCGCATCGTCTCAAAGCCGCTATGCCGTTTTTGTTCCTCCATACCCCGTTTTCCCCCTCTTACAACTCCCCTGTTTCCAGCTGCCGCAAAGCCTGCCGCACCTGCTGTTCCGGCCGCAGCCACATCTGATAGTAGTCCGCATTGTGCTGCGCCATGGCTAAGATCGCCGCCGGGTCTGCCAGCAGCTGCCGCAGCTGCTCCTCACATTGTGCCGGGGACGTATACGTTTTATAGTTTTTCCCTTCTTCAAAGCCGCCCGGCAAGGTGTACCGCAGCGGCTCGGTAACGATAGCACGTCCCGCCGCCACATACTCGGCCAGTTTCCAACCGGTAGAGCCGTGCAGTCCGGTAGAAGCCACACAGATCTCGGTGTGCTGCATCCGGTGCAGGTAGGCGCGCTTGCCGGTCAGCATGTCCGGCACGATCAGTTCCGGGCACTGCCGCCGGGCACAGGTGTTGTCGGACACGCCGCCGGTGAACTGCGCCGGGAAGGCGCTTTTCAGCCGGTGCAGCAGCTCGATGCGGTCTGCGTTCACCTGCCGCCACTCTGCCTGTAAGTCCGGGTATTGCTGCACCGCCGGCTCCTCCGGGTCCCACAGACGGGTGAGGAAGAGGATGCGCGGCTTTTTGCGCACCCGGGTCAGCCGGGCTTCAAAGTCCTGCGGATAGCAACGGGTGGAAAGTGCCCACTGCTTCAGGCGGCTCTTTGCGCTGCGCTCCGCATCCAACGGCGAACCCGGACAGGTAACGTAGTAGTTCAGACCCAGCGGCCGCAGCTTTGCGGAGATATCTCCTGGGAACTGCCGGTTCTTCTCAGCCGAAAAGGAGCGCTTGAACACCACATCTGCCCGGCTGAACAGCGCCTGCACCGCCGCCGGGTCGTTGTAGAAGTAGCCGTCCATCAGATCAAACACCACCGTGCGGCCGTCAATTTCAGTTTCCAGCAGCGCCTCCCGGGCAATGGGGCTGCCCTGCCGCGCGTCCAACACCCGCAAAGTCAGTTCCCCGCGCTTTGCCAGCAGGGTAAAGCCCGCCAGAATGCCGCTGATATGGGCAGCGCCCTCCCGGGTGGCAAGTTTTACTGTGACCTGCATTTTATACCTCCTATCGGCGAAACAGCCGCTTTGCGTGCCGGTCCCCCATGGGGATCACGTCGCAGAACACGCAGCGGCTCTTGGTGGACAGCTGCACATCCCGGTGATAACAGCCGAAGAACCATTTTTCATAGGTCAGCTTCATCAGGATCTTATCCAAAAACTGGTGCAGCTGGTTGGTCTCGCCGCTGGCCAGCACCGTAAAATCCAGGAATCTGCTTGGCGCGTCGTGGGTGAGCACATAATCCACCTGATAGCCGCAGGCTTCCAGGTTCTGCTCGCAGGCCGCATATTCTTCATCGGAGGGCATCTCCTGTTTCCACCAGTTCACGCCCGGCTCCCGTTCCTCCCGGTCCGGGCTTTCGGCCCCGCCGAAGCACAGGTACTTTTTGCCCTCCAGCTCCAGCACGCTGCCGCGGCACACATGGTAGACATTGCCGCCCAGGCTCTGCACCCGGCCGCCGAACCGCTCTGTTTCCGGATATTGGGCCAACAGGTCGTAATTTTCGTGGGAACCGTCCAGAAACAGCAGGGTATACGGCCGCTTTCGCAGCCAGTCCAGCTTTTTCTGTTCCTCTGCGCTGCCGTCCCACACAAAGCCGAAATCGCCCAGCACCACCACGATGTCCCGTTTGCCCAGCCAGCGCAGCCGCCCGTGCCGGAACCGGTCCAGATCGCCGTGGGTGTCGCCTGTCAGATATACCATTCCCGTCCTCCTGTGCCGGAGCGTGCAAAACCGCAGCCAAAAGCCGCAAAGCCCTTGTCACGTCCCGGCAAACCTGTTATTATAAAGTATACAGCGTCTGCTGTTCCATTTGTGTTTTCTGCGTACCGCTGCCGGTGCGCATTGCTTCGTATAGTTTATCGCTTTTTGAAGGAATTGTCCACATGAAACGTATTTTTGCACTGATCCTGTCGTTTGCGCTCCTGCTCAGCTGCCTGGTGCTGCCGGCAGGTGCTATGTTCGACCCCTCCCCCGTCTATCAGGTGCAGGCCCAGAGCGCCTACATCGTGAACACCGACACCAACATCATCGTCTACGAAAAGGACAGCACCAAACAGGTCTCCGCCGGTGGCCTGACCAAGTATATGACCATCGCGCTGGTGCTGACCAACTATGCCGACCAGCTGGACAACACCTTCCAGATGCCGTTTGCCATCTCGGACTATGTGCACAACACCAGCAACGCCGACATGCGCTCCAACGAGACTTTCACCTACCGCGAAGCACTGTACGCCATGGTCACCCGCAACGCCAACGAAGCTGCCATGGGCCTTGCCTATACCCTGTCGGGCGGGGATCTGGACGGCTGGGTGAGCCAGATGAACGCCCTGTCCCAGCGCATCGGCACCACGAACAGCACCTGGACGGACGCCTGCGGCATCGACAGCGGCAATGTGACATGCGCTGTGGACATGTACCTGATCCTGCGCTACCTGATGAGCTTTGACGCCTTTGTGGAGATCTCCGGCGTGCCCACCTTTACCATGCCGGCCAAGGAGAAGCACCGGTCTCCGTCGGTGCTGGTCAGCCAGAATGCAGCCCTGAGCAAAAGCAGCGGCGGCAATTACTACCGCAGCGCCATGCAGGGCGGCATGTGCGACGTGACCGCCTACAAGAAGGACAGCGGAAACCAGAGTTACGTTTCCTGGGCCAATCAGGACGGTGCCACCTATATCTTCTGTGTGATGCAAAGCCCCGACACCTGCGACACCTTCGGCTACGCCAACCGCCGCCCGGCCCTGTATGAGACGGTGCGGCTGATCGACTGGGTGTTCGACACCTTTTCCATCCAGGCCGCACTGGACACCGACCTGGCGCTGGCCGAGATCCCGGTGAAGTATTCCGCCGACACCGACACCCTGCAGCTGTACCCGGCCGACAGCATGATGACCCTGCTGCCCTCCACCGGCGACGGCAGCGTGACCCAGAAGTATTTCCACCTGCCGGACTATGTCTGTGCGCCCATCCGGCAGGGCGACGTGGTGGGCACCGTAGAGCTGAAGCTGGCGGGCGAGACCATCGGCGTGGTGAACCTGATTGCCGGGCAGGATGTGGACCAGAACGCCCTGCTGCTCACCGTGGCCAAGATCCGCGAATTTCTGGGCAGTCTGTACCTGAAGGTGGTCATCGTGCTGAGCGTGCTCAGCGCCGCCATCTACGGGCTTTGGCTGCTGCTCAACCGCTGGAACCACCGCCGCCCCACCCGGAAGATCCACCGCCGCTGACCGGATCTCGAATAAGCAAAAAACGCCCCGGAAGCCTTCCAGCTTCCGGGGCGTTTGGTTGCGCCAGCAGGAGTCGAACCTACGATGGGGGAGTCAAAGTCCCCTGCCTTACCGCTTGGCGATGGCGCATCGTGCAAAACAGTATATCATATTTTCCGGATTTTCACAAGAGGCACCGGCATGTTTTCTTCCGCGCGGAGGCAGATCTTCTTTCATGAAAAATTTTTGGGAATTCGCTGAAAAACCTTGCCAAACTGTTGCGGTTGTGGTACGCTGTTGGGTGCGCAGCCATTCAAGGCCGTGCCGGAATGCCGCCCCCGCCGGGCAGGCACCGCAAGCGCTGCGGGGCACGGTTACTCCCGGGAAAGTGAGGAATTTTATGAAAAAAATCTTCCGAGCATTGACACTCTGTCTGGTCCTGCTCAGCCTGCTGTGTGCGGCAGTGCCTGCTGCCTTTGCCGCAGGAAATAAAGAGGACGCCTTTTATACCATCGGTCTGGACGCCTGCGGCGGTGTGAGCTCCACCGTGGTGGTCACCACCAATCTGGACGGCAAACTGACCACCCTGCCGGAGTCTCCCACGATGGACGGCTACACCTTCAACGGCTGGTACACCGAGCCGGTGGGCGGCAGCCGGATCACCACCGCTACCGTGTTCACCGGTGACACCACCATCTACGCCCAGTGGACCGCAAAGTCCAGCTCCGCCAGGCCCACGACCCCTACCCTGCCCGTGACCGGCGGTCCTGCCCTGCAGAAACATCTGGGCACCCTGCTGGTGGCCGGCATTCTGGTCACGCTGGTGGTCGTGGCCGCCGTCTGATTTTTACATTTTGGAAAAACATGCGCTGATTTTACGAAAGAAAGGAATTCCCATTTATGATGACCGAAATGAAACTGCCCGCCTGCTATGCCGTGATCGACGAAAACGAGATGACCTATCTGGACGGCGGCGCCACCATTGCCGACAGCGACGCTTACAAGGCATTCCTGAACGTGGGTCAGGTCTTTAACCAGCTGGCCCGCATCTTCTCCGGTGCAAGCTCCATTATCAACAACATCAATGTGATCTACAAGTCCGTCGTTGAGCTGAACAATCTGCTGGGCGGTTTCATCAAGAAGTAAACATTCTGCCGTAAAAAGAGCACCCTGTTTTCCGCGCAGGGTGCTCTTTTTGCGCAGCCTGAGGAATTTTGTGTGCGATTTTCAAAAAATATTTTTTGAAAACCCACTGCAACGCCATTTTTGTTATGGTTTTGTTGCATTTCGTCTGGTAGAATGCTGTATGTGTGGATGTTCGGAGTTTTGACGAATTTCTGTACGAAAATCGCTTTTTCGCGCAGCAGGGCCCGTACCGGCCCTGCAACGCTTTTGATACGGAGGTGCCGTTATGGCAGACCGTGAACTGCGGCATATGCGCCGCACTGAACTGGTCGAGATCATCTTTGCGCTCAAGCAGAGCGAAGATCAGCTCAAAGCCGAAAATGCAGATTTGACCGCCAAACTGGAACAGCGGCAGATCCATCTGGACAGTGCCGGGTCCATTGCACAGGCCGCTCTGGAACTGAACCATGTGTTTGAGGCTGCGCAGGCAGCCGCCGATGACTATCTGGCTTCGGTGCGGTCGGTCGATCGAGACGCCCTGCAGGCGCAGGCAAAGGCCGAAGCAGACCAGATCCTTGCACAGGCCCGGGCCGAGGCGGAACAGCTGAAGGCACAGACCAAGCGGGAATGTGACGCCCTGGCCGAGGCGGCAGAGCACAAGCGTGCCCAGACAGAGGCCGACTGTGCCGCCTTGCGGGCCAAAACGGAACAGGAGATCGCGGCACGGCGGGCTGCTTTTGAGCAGAGCACCCGTGAGCTGCTGCGCAGCCGCTGTGACACCGATATCCTGCCGGAAGAAGGCAAGGTAAAATGAAATCAACCGAGATCAAATTTACGGCCATCCCCTCCACAGAGGAGGTAAAGGCCGAGCGCGACCGTCTGGCCTACCGCAGCCGGTACGGACGGGTACTGCGCAGCACCATTTATGCGCTGGTGGTGGTGGCCGCTGTGGCCGTGCTGCTGGCCACCCTGTTCCTGCCGGTGCTGCAGGTGTCCGGCGACAGCATGAACCCCACGCTGGAGGACCGGGACATTCTGCTGCTGGTCAAGTCCGACAGCATGAAAACCGGCGACCTGTGCGGCTTTTATTGGCAGAACAAGCTCCTGCTCAAGCGTGTGATCGGCCAGCCCGGTGACGTGATCTCCATGGACGAGGACGGCCATGTGACCGTGAACGGCACTGTGCTGGACGAGCCTTATGTGGACGAGCTGGCACTGGGCGAATGTGACATCCGGTTCCCCTATCAGGTGCCGGAGAACCGGTATTTTGTGCTGGGCGACCACCGCTCGGTGTCCATCGACAGCCGCAGCAGCGTGATCGGCTGCGTGGAAAAAAGCCAGGTCGTGGGGCGGGTGTTCCTGCGCATCTGGCCGCTGAACCGCTTTGCGGTATTCTGATTTGTGCCTGCGGAGCGGGCGAATGTGTCCCGCCTCCGAAGCAATGTTGTGTGCATAAATTTCCCCATCTGGAAAGGAGCGAATCATCCCCTCATGAAAAAGACGTTCAAAAAACTGTTTGCTGCCCTGCTGGCAGCAGCCTTGGTGCTGGCTATGGCCGTGCCTGCTTTTGCAGAGACCAATGCCACCAAAGGTTCCATCACCATCGACGGCACTGTAAGTGGTGAGACCTACACCATCTACCGCATGTTCAAGCTGGACAGCTACAACGCTGAAAGCAAGACCTATTCCTACACCGTAGAATCGGCTTGGGAGAATTTCTTCAAGACGGGTGCCGGCAAGGACTACATCGACCTGACCAACGGCCACCCCACTTGGAATGCCGCAAAGAGCCAGGATTCTGACAAAGCAGAATTTGCCAAGCTGGCCCTGAAGTGGGCTACCGAAAACAAGGTTTCCGCTGCTGCTGAGTCTCAGACCAGCACCGGAAGCGATGTTATCTTCTCCAACCTGGACCTGGGCTACTATCTGGTGGACAGCTCTCTGGGTGCTCTGTGCGGTCTGGACACCACCAAGCCCAATGTCACCATCAAGGAAAAGAACGTCCAGCCCACCATCGAGAAAAAGGTCAAAAATCACAACAATGACTGGGTGGACGAAAACACCGCCAAGATCGGTGATACCGTAGAGTACAAGGTCGAGATCAATGTGAAAGCCGGTGCTCAGAATTATGTGGTCACCGATACCATGGATGCTGGCCTGAGCTTTAGTTCTGGCAGCATCCAGGTCGATGGCGTGGCTCTCAACGATACCATTGCCACACTGACTCTCAAGCAAAAGGAAGGCGACCCCACCTTCACCCTCGCCTTCAACGACAGCTATGTTGCAGGCAAGGTCGGTGAGACGATCGTTGTGACCTACACCGCTACTCTGAACGAGAAGTCCGTTGTTGCTGGCAACAAGAACAGCGCAACCCTGCACTACGGCAACAAGCAGACCGTCAACAAGGAGACCACCACTTACACCCACGAGTTCGACCTGGTGAAGGTGGACGGCACGGCAAACGAGGGCGGCACCCACACCCTGCTGAACGGTGCTGAGTTCAAGCTGTACGAAACCAAAACCAGCGATACAGCCCTGCGGTTTGTGAAAAATGCGGACGGCAGTTACCGTGTGGCTCTGAACACCGAGAACGGCGAGAATGTTACCGATACCATCGTAGTCAACGGCAAGGTCCACATCTCCGGCCTGGACAAGGTCAACTACTGGCTGGATGAGACCCGTGCTCCTGATGGCTACAACAAGCTCACCGAGCGTCAGGAAGTCAAGCTCAGCGAGGGTTCTCAGAACGCCACTCTGGAAACTGGTGCCACCACCTGGGCCGAGGGCAATGGCGGTGTAGTCGTTGAGAACAACGCCGGCACCGTGCTGCCCGGCACCGGCGGCATGGGCACTACCCTGTTCTATGTCATCGGCGGCGGCCTGATGGTGGCAGCAGTCGTGCTGCTGGTCACCAAGAAGCGCATGGAGCACAAGAACTAAGCAACCATCCCTGAAAACACCCGGAGCGGGGGCGACCAACTCGCCTCCGCTCCTTTTTCACAGCACAGAGGGCCTTGCCATGAAAAAGCACTCCGGCACCATCCTGCTCGTCCTCATTTTCTTTGTGGGCCTTGCGGTGATGCTCTACCCTACCATCAGCGATTACATCAACCAGCGCAACCAGACCAGGGTTGTGAACAGCTACGCCCAACAGGTGGACGGCCTGTCCGACGCCGACTACACGGCCTATTTTGATGCCGCCGACGTCTTTAATCAAAAGATCGCCGCCGACCCGGATGCCCTGTACCACGCCGACCGCTTTTCCACCTACAGCACCACGCTGGACGTGACCGGCACCGGCATTATGGGCTACATCACCATTCCCCGCATCGGGGTGGAGCTGCCCATCTATCACGGCACCAGCGACGCCGTGCTGCAGGTGGCCGCAGGCCATCTGGAAGGCACCAGCCTGCCGGTGGGCGGCGAGAGCACCCACGCCGTGATCTCGGCCCACCGCGGCCTGCCCAGCGCCAAGCTGTTCACCCATCTGGACCGGCTGGAGGTGGGCGACACCTTCACCATCACCGTGCTGGACCGGGAGCTGACCTACGAGGTGGACAAGATCTCCATCGTGCTGCCCACCGATGTGGACGAGCTGAAGGTGGTAGACGGCAAGGACTACGTCACCCTGATGACCTGCACCCCCTACGGCATCAACACCCACCGGCTGCTGGTGCGCGGCCACCGTGTCACCGCCCCGGAGAACCTCAAGCGCATCCGCGTTTCGGCTGACGCCACCCGCATTGAGCCCATCCTCATTGCGCCGCTGCTGGCCGTGCCGCTGCTGCTGCTTTTGCTCATCGGCCTGCTGGTCTCCGGCAGAAAACGCAAACAGAAATGACCAAAGCCGCCTGAAATCCCCCCCGGCATAGACAGAGCAACCCCAGAGCTCTGTTTGTGCCGGGGATATTTTCTCTCACAAAAAATTCGCCGTTTCGTAGCGGAAACGGCGAATCAAGTCTCTATTCTTTTACGGTGTGCGGATTATTTTTTCAGACGATGGTGCAGTATCACATCCTCTGCAAGCCGAAAGACCGGGCGCTTCTGCCGGAGCTGCCCCTGCGGAACCAGGCGTGACCCCGGTGTTCACTCCACCAGCGCCACGGCCACGTCGTTGACGTTCGTGCCGGTAGCGCCCGTGCGGATGAGCCCGCCCACCGCCTGCAAAGCATGGTAGGCGTCGTTGTCGGCGAGGGTGCGGTACACGTCCCGCCCGGCTGCGCGAAGGGCGGCTTCCGTCTCGCCGTCCACATAGCCGCCGGCGGCATCGGTGGGGCCGTCGGTGCCGTCGCTGCCCACCGAGAACACACAGCAGTGTTTCAGCCCGGCCAGCGCAGGAGCCGCCGCAAGGGCCAGCTCCTGGTTGCGCCCGCCCAGGCCCTTGCCGGTCAGGTGCACCACGGTCTCGCCGCCTGCAATGTAAGCCAGCTTCCGGCCTCCGCCCGCATGGGTGCGGACCACCGAACCAAGGAAGCTGCCCGCCTCCCGCGCCTCGCAGCAGAGCCGGTCGGTGAGAAGCACCGGCTCATACCCCAGTGCACG
>ERZ838118.4123-NODE-4123-length-12941-cov-10.271923_pt1 | contig 12941 bp, 8 predicted proteins | sample MGYA00519863_ERZ838118 | MGnify/ENA primary metagenome ERZ838118 (study PRJEB31850, sample SAMEA3708827) | human gut metagenome | biome: human gut; feature: human-associated habitat; material: faeces | place: China | collected 2014 ...
AAGAAATCCCGGCTCTTATTATCTAAAACAACCGGCTCGCCACGGTTAATCTTATGTGCATTGACAATAATGTCACTTTCCGATGCCTGACGAAAAATCCGATTCAGACGCACTACATTGCAGGCATGGGAATCGATAATATCCTTTAACACACATCCCGGTCCGACACTCGGAAGCTGGTTCACATCACCAACCAAAATAACTCTCGTTCCCGCAACAACGGCTTTTAACAGATTGTGGATCAGTGTAATATCCACCATAGACATCTCATCAATGATCAGAACATCTGTCTCCAATGGATTCTGCTCATTCCGTTCAAAACCAGCATGCTCATCCATACCACCGGAAAGTTCCAGCAGACGGTGAATCGTCTTTGCTTCATAACCTGTGGTTTCACTCATACGCTTTGCTGCACGTCCCGTCGGCGCTGCCAGTGAAATATCCATCCCTTCAGATTCAAAAAACTGAATGATCGTATTAATCGTTGTGGTTTTTCCGGTACCAGGTCCACCTGTAATAACCAGCAGACCACTGCGCACTGCCTCTACCACCGCAATATGCTGCATTTCATCTAATTTCAGGTCAGACAATTCCTCAATTTTACGGATTCTCTGCTCTACTGCTGTTTCTGAAAAATCATATTTCACATTCAATTCCCGCAGCATAACTGCCACATTTAATTCCATATAATAAAAAGTAGATGCATAGATTTGTACCTGATCTTCGGTCTGTTTCATCACCAGTTTCCGGTCAATTGTCATATCCATATAATGTTTTTCCACTGCATCGGTATCTACTTCCAGCAATTCACATGCCCGCCGCGTCAGCAATTCCTTTGGCAGATACGTATGCCCCTCCAAAGATGCCTGCTGCAACACATATAAAATACCGCTTCGGATACGAAAATCTGAATCCATATGAATTCCTACTTTATGTGCGATCTCATCCGCAATTTTGAAACCTACACCGGTTACATCTTCTGCCAGTTTGTATGGATTTTCCTGTATGATGCGGTACATATCAAGCTGATAGGTCTGATAAATTTTGACTGCCAGAGTCAGTGAAATGCCATAATTCTGTAAAAAGATCATTGCCTGCCGCAGTTCTCTTTTTTCCTCTGTCTGCTCTGCAATCTCCTGTGCTTTCCGCTCACTGATTCCCTTAATCTCTGCCAGACGCTCCGGTTCTTCTTCTATAATACGAAAGGTATCTTCCTTGAACCTTCGCACAATCCGCGCTGCCAGAGCCGCGCCGACTCCTTTGATTGCCCCGGAGCCAAGATACCGTTCAATCGACACAATATCCTGTGGTGCTTTGATGGCATAGGATTCCACCTGAAACTGCGGTCCATAAGAAGGGTGTACGGTATATTCGCCTTTCAGTTCCACACTTTCCCCCTCACTGATAAATTGGAACACACCGACACAGGTCACTTCATCTTCCTCTACCGCAAGGTTCAGAACTGTATATCCATTTTCTTCATTTCGAAACACAATGTGTTCCACAAATCCGGTAATTGTCTCCATAACTCTCCTTTTTTACAGGCAAAGATACTCGCAATCCGTCCACACTGCTTGCTTATTTTTACGCAATAAAAGCAGGTGACTTCCTCAATTTTGGTCAAGCGGATATTCGCAATCCGCTTCGCTACTTGCTCATAACCGAATAACTGCTCCGCAGTTTATCAGAAGGAGCTTGCACTCCTCCTGATACAAGCAAGTCCCCACCCACTGCTTATTGCTTTTCGCAATTGAAGCAGGGGACTTACTTGATTCGGTTAAAAAGAGACAGTCTGCACCTGCTGACTGTCTCCCTCTCTATCTCTTACTTACTGCTCGTCTCTCTTACCTGAAAGAAATTCTACATACTTTCCGGTTCCGATTGCCACACAGGTCATCGGATCTTCCGCTGTCATTGTATTAATGCCAGTATGTGACTCAATCAATTCCTCCAGACCGCGAAGTAATGCTCCACCACCGGTCAGGACGATTCCACGATCTGCAACATCGGCTGCCAGCTCAGGCGGTGTCTTCTCCAAAACACTGTGCACTGCATCAACGATCTGCATCGTTGCCTCGCGTAATGCTTCCTCTGTCTCCTCAGAAGAAACAGTTACGGTCTTTGGTAAACCTGTGACAAGATTTCGTCCTCTTACGTCCAGAGTCATCGGCTCCGGAAGCGGATAACATGTACCGATTTTAATTTTGATATCTTCTGCGGTACGCTCACCGATCAGAAGGTTATGTTTCTTTCTCATATAACGAACCAGCGCTTCATCAAAATCGTCTCCGGCAATTTTGATAGAAGTACTTACTACGGTTCCGCCAAGTGAAATAACTGCAATATCTGCAGTACCACCACCGATATCTACGATCATGTTTCCACATGGTCTGGAAATATCGATTCCGGCTCCGATTGCAGCTGCGATCGGCTCCTCAATAATTTTTACATCTCTTGCTCCTGCCTGAAATGTCGCATCTTCTACTGCTTTTTTCTCAACTTCTGTGACACCACTCGGTACGCAGACGCTAATCAGTGGTTTACGAAAGCTCTTTTTGCCAACTGCTTTCTGAATGAAATATTTCATCATTTTCTCTGTTACTGTATAATCAGAAATAACACCCTGACGCAACGGTCTGACTGCTACGATATTTCCCGGTGTTCTACCAAGCATCAGTCTTGCTTCCTCACCAATTGCTTTAATTTTATTTGTATCGCGGTCAAATGCAACAACGGATGGCTCTTTTAAAACAACGCCTTTGCCTTTGACATAAACAAGAATACTTGCTGTACCTAAATCAATTCCAATATCTGTTGAAATCATCTTTTTGTCTCCTTTCCCTTTTCATCCTCGTATTTTATCTGTCTCTATAATAAAGTTCTATTTCTAATTTAACCAAACTAAATCGTCTTTCGAAATATGAACCGGCATACGTGTTTTTATTATATACAAATAATTGCATTTTTCAAAGCCTTTTTTTCCTTTTCAGAGAAATCCACGATGAATTAACCAATTCTTAATAGTTTTTTAGGAAAAGTAATTCTTTTTTTCTAAAATGTTCGCAATTTAATCACAGAATGGACACATTCTCTTTTTATACTAACACTCGTAATCGATTATAAAAGGCTTTTGCTTTTTATAATAAATTTTTCATAACTCAAGCTTCCCGGATTCCCCAAGTCCGGGAAGTACTCCCCGAAAGTTCAGGCACCGCAAAACGCGGTGCCTTTTTATGCATACTCGCATGCAAAGAAATTATTGCTTCGCAATCATACTCGCGCAAACAAGAAAACTGTGCTGTTTAAAGTCTTCATTACGAAAATATATGGCAGCACAGTTTCTTGATTTTATTTATTCGTTTATTATTTCAGATATTTCTTCACGTATTTTCCGGTATAGGAAATCGAATTTTCTGCCACCTGCTCCGGTGTCCCCTCCGCAATGACAGTTCCACCGCCATCGCCACCTTCCGGTCCCATATCAATGATATAATCCGCTGTCTTGATCACGTCCAGATTATGTTCAATAACAACCACCGTATTGCCGCCGTCTGTCAGACGATGCAGGATCTCGATCAATTTGTGTACATCTGCAAAATGCAATCCCGTCGTCGGCTCATCCAGAATGTAGATGGTCTTTCCGGTGCTACGCTTGCTCAGCTCTGTTGCCAGTTTGATTCGCTGTGCCTCGCCTCCAGATAACGTTGTGGATGGCTGTCCCAGACGCACATAGGAAAGTCCTACATCATATAACGTCTGAATCTTACGCTGAATGGAAGGGACATTCTCAAAAAATGTCAATGCCTCCTCCACTGTCATATCCAGCACATCATAAATGCTTTTTCCTTTATATTTAATTTCCAGAGTTTCACGGTTATAGCGTTTCCCCTGGCACACTTCACACGGAACATACACATCCGGTAAAAAGTGCATTTCAATCTTTAAAATTCCGTCTCCGGAGCATGCCTCGCATCGTCCGCCCTTGACGTTAAAGCTGAATCTGCCCTTTTTGTATCCTCTTGCCTTAGCATCCGGTGTTGCCGCAAACAGATCACGGATCTGGTCAAACACACCGGTATAAGTTGCCGGATTGGAACGCGGAGTTCTTCCGATCGGAGACTGATCGATGCAGATGACTTTATCAAGCTGCTCTAATCCATCAATGCCTTTGTGTTTTCCCGGAATGCATCTTGCACGATTTAAGCTTCTTGCCAGATGTTTGTATAAAATCTCATTAACCAGAGAACTTTTACCGGAACCGGACACACCTGTCACGCAGGTCATAACGCCCAGCGGTACTTTTACATCGATATTTTTCAGGTTGTTTTCCTGCGCTCCGCGTACTGTGATAAATCCTGTCGGCTGCTTACGTTCCTTCGGCACCGGGATCACCAGTCTGCCGCTTAAGTACGCTCCCGTCAGAGACTTTTCACATGCCATAATATCGTCAACCGTACCGGCTGCCACTACTTCTCCGCCATGCTCTCCGGCTCCCGGCCCGATATCCACGATATAGTCCGCCGCACGCATGGTATCTTCGTCATGTTCTACTACAATTAATGTATTTCCAAGATCTTTCAGATTCTTCAACGCTGCCAGCAGTTTATCGTTATCACGCTGATGCAGACCGATACTCGGCTCATCCAGAATATAAGCCACACCAACCAGACCGGAACCGATTTGGGTTGCCAGACGGATACGCTGTGCCTCACCGCCGGACAAAGTACCCGTTGCTCTCGACAAGGTCAGATATTCCAGTCCTACTTCTTTCAAAAATCCAACACGGGCACGGATTTCCTTTAAAATCTGGTCACCGATCAGATGCTGCTGCTCGGTCAATTGTAAATCTTCCAAAAATGCGCACAGGTCTTTTACGGACATGGAAGTAATCTCATGGATATTTTTATCTGCAACGGTAACTGCCAGAGATTCTTTTTTCAGACGCTGTCCATGGCAGGCTTTACACGGTGTGATCCGCATAAATGTCTCATATTCCTGCTTGGTCAGATCCGATCCGGTCTCACGGTAGCGGCGTTCCACGTTGCGGATCAGTCCCTCAAATGCCACATCATAAACACCGACGCCGCGCTGTCCTCGATAATGTACCACTAATTTTTTTCCATCCGTTCCATGTAAGATCACATTACGCACAGATTCCGGCAATTCCTCGTATGGTGTATTCAGGTCAAAATCATATTCTTCTGACAATGCTTTCAAAATCGCGTAAGTGTAGCTGGACGGATCATTGGAAGACTGCCATCCCATCACTTGAATCGCACCTTCTGCCAATGATAAATGTTTATCCGGAATCATCAGATCCTCGTCAAATTCCATCTTGTAGCCAAGTCCGAAACACTCCGGGCAGGCGCCAAAGGGATTGTTAAAGGAAAAACTTCTCGGTTCTATCTCACCAATACTGATGCCGCAGTCCGGGCAGGAAAAACTCTGGGAAAACTGGATCTGCTCTCCACCGATCACATCCACGGTCATCAGTCCGTCCGCCAGTTCCAGTACATTTTCAATGGAATCCACCAGACGTTTTTCAATGCCTTCCTTTACTACCAGACGGTCTACTACAACCTCGATATTGTGCTTTTTATTTTTATCCAGACTGATCTCCTCTGTCAGTTCATACACACTCCCGTCAATCTGTACACGTACATAACCACTGCGTTTGATGCTGTCTAACAGTTTCTGATGCGTACCCTTTCTGCCACGAACTACCGGCGCCAGAAGCTGGATTTTCGTCCGTTCCGGAAGCTGCATGATCTGATCTGCCATCTGATCAACGGTCTGTTTTTTAATTTCTTTTCCGCATTTTGGGCAATGCGGAATACCGATTCTTGCATACAGTAATCGGAAGTAATCATATATTTCCGTCACGGTTCCAACAGTAGAACGCGGATTTCGGTTTGTTGATTTCTGATCGATGGAAATTGCCGGAGACAGTCCTTCGATTTTCTCCACATTCGGTTTTTCCATCTGTCCAAGGAACTGACGGGCATAGGAGGACAGGGATTCCATATAGCGACGCTGTCCCTCTGCATAAATCGTGTCAAATGCCAGAGAGGATTTACCGGAACCGGACAGACCGGTCAATACGATAAACTTATCTCTTGGCAGCGTGACATCAATATTTTTTAGGTTATGCTCATTGGCTCCTTTGATCTTAATGTATTGTTGTGCCATAGTTGTTGTTCTCTTTTCTTTCGCTTTCTAGTATTCACGTTTTTTATTTCTTTATGCTACATGTATCATAACTATTTTTCATAGATTACTCATAATTCGTTTCATAAAATGTAATTCTGCAAAAATACTATTTGTATTTTAGGAATCTTAAGCATTCTGAAGCATTTTCTTCAGATCCACCATCTGATCACGCAGCTGCGCGGCAGCTTCAAAATTCAGTTCTGCTGCTGCCTTTTTCATCTTCTTCTCCACATCTTTGATCAGTTTTTCCAGTTCCTTCTTACTCATGGATTCTGGATCTTTCTTAAACCGTACCTCTTCCTGAGCAACCTTTTTAGAAATACTGATCAGATCACGCACAGATTTCTGAATCGTCTTCGGTGTAATTCCATGTTCTTCATTATATGCCATCTGGATCGCACGACGACGCTCCGTTTCATCCAGAGCCAAACGCATGGAATCCGTGATCGTATCCGCATACATGATAACGTGTCCTTCGCTGTTTCGCGCTGCACGTCCAATCGTCTGAATCAGAGATGTCTCAGAACGCAGGAATCCTTCCTTGTCCGCATCCAAAATTGCTACCAGCGTAATCTCCGGAATATCCAGTCCTTCTCGCAGAAGGTTGATTCCCACCAGTACATCAAACACATCCAGACGCAGATCACGGATAATCTCCGCACGCTCCAAAGTATCAATATCAGAATGCAGATATTTGACACGGATACCGATTTCTCGCATATAATCCGTCAGATCCTCTGCCATTTTCTTCGTCAATGTCGTGATCAGAACTTTATGACCTGCCGAAGTTTCCTTATTTACCTCACCAATCAGATCATCAATCTGTCCCTCTACCGGCCGAACCTCTACATACGGATCCAGCAGACCGGTCGGACGGATAATCTGCTCCGCACGCAGCAATTCATGCTCTTTCTCATATACATTCGGCGTTGCGGAAACAAACAGCATCTGATCAATCTTGCTCTCAAACTCTTCAAAGTTCAACGGACGGTTATCCTTTGCCGATGGCAGACGGAAACCATAATCAACCAGCGTCGATTTTCTCGACTGGTCACCCGCATACATGCCGCGCACCTGTGGAATCGTAATATGTGACTCATCCACAATGATCAGAAATTCATCCGGGAAATAGTCGATCAGCGTATAAGGTGGAACTCCCGGCTTCAGTCCTGCCAAATGTCTCGAATAATTCTCAATACCGCTGCAAAATCCCGTTTCACGTAACATTTCAATATCAAAATTCGTACGTTCTGCGATACGCTGTGCTTCGATCAGCTTATCTTCCCCTTTAAAATAACGCACACGCTCTTCCATCTCTTTTTCAATCTCGACCGTTGCCTGATTGATTTTTTCCTGTGGAACAACGTAATGAGAAGCCGGGAAAATCGCGCAGTGCTCCAGTCGACTCTTGATCTCTCCGGTCAGCACATCGATTTCCGTGATTCGGTCAATCTCATCTCCGAAAAACTCTACCCGAACTGCCGTATCCGTATTGTTTGCCGGAAAAATCTCCAGAACATCGCCGCGCACACGAAACGTACCACGATGAAAATCCATATCATTTCTCATATACTGAATGTCAATGAGCTGACGGATCACATCATCCCGGTCACGCTCCATGCCCGGTCGCAGGGAAACCATCATGTTCTGATAGTCCACCGGACTTCCCAGACCATAAATACAGGAAACACTAGATACGATGATGACGTCGCTGCGCTCCGTCAGTGCGGCTGTAGCAGACAAACGCAGCTTGTCAATTTCTTCGTTAATTGCTGAATCTTTTGCAATATATGTGTCTGTAGACGGAACATAGGCTTCCGGTTGGTAATAATCATAGTAGGAGACAAAATATTCCACTGCGTTATCGGGGAACATCTCCTTGAACTCTCCGTATAACTGAGCCGCTAACGTCTTATTATGAGCGATGACAAGTGTCGGCTTCTGTAATTGCTGAATCACATTTGCCATCGTAAAAGTCTTTCCAGAACCCGTAACCCCTAGTAAAGTCTGGCATTGATTGCCTTCCTTGAACCCTTTCACAAGCTCTGCAATCGCCTGTGGCTGGTCTCCGGTTGGCTTATATGGGGCTTTTAATTTGAACTCATTCATGGTAAATCCCTCCATTTGTGACTTTTACTATGATCATTATCAGCCAAAAATTCGTATCCAGATTCGTAACGAAAAGCTTATTTTATGGTGAATAGATGTCCTTTTCACCTCGTTACGAATAAAAGTCACAAAACTGATTTTTGCGGATAAAACAGCACTCGGAAATACCTGATGATACCAGGCTCCGGTTCTGTCATATTTTTACTGTTTGTTCTTGTAACAGTCCCTATTATATCAGACATTTTTTTGAAAGTATATAGATGAAGGTAAGAAAAAAGTACAAATGTTCGATTCTTATTTGTACTTTTTCTCTCACTACTATTCTATTTTTTATCATGCTGCGTTGAAATATTCCTCCAGGATTAAGTCTATTTCAATCACTTCTGAATAATCATAATACTTATTTTTCCGCTCTTTTGGAATAACTTCTTCAATAAATGGTTCCAATACATCCAGACAGTCTTCTATGATTTCCTGCGTATCTCCATAGACATCTACTGATATGATTTCCTTGGCATGTCCCAATAAATGCGAAACACCTTTTGAATTAAAGCTATTCTTCAGCAAAATAGTTGCATAGGTATTTCTCAACTGGTGAAAATGAATATCAGGCAAATCCAAGGATTTCAACAAGTCTTTATAGTATTTCTGATGAAAGCCTTTACTCCTTGGATTCCCATATGTAGAACAACAAATATAATTCCAGTCCCGGAACTCTTTTGGTCTGCGTCTGCGGTTCTTCTCATAAGTTTTCCGTTCTTCCAGAATTGCTTCAAATACATAATCCGGTATTGGAAGTTCACGCACACCAGCAGGTGTTTTTGTTTTAATTTCCTGCTTTGTCAGCATCTTAGGTGCACAGTCTTCTGCTTTACTGTTTGGCTTCTTTCCCAACTGACGCTCGACTCTCAACGTCCTGTGAATGTAATCGACATCACTGTATTTCAAACCGTTGATTTCACTTCTTCTGAGCCCCATCAATACAGCAAATAAAATCTGCATATGAATCGGTGTTTCTTTACTTGCCTCAATCAACTGTAGCACCTGCGGAAGTGTCAATGTTTTCTTTTCGTCGATTTTCAGAACACGATACTCTGTCTTTTTTATTTTCTTCGGTAAATTGATTCCCTTCGCAGGATTAGTTGCCAATACATTTTTGTTAAATGCATACTCCAATGATGTTTTCATGATCGTCCTAACATTTTTCGCAACTGATTCGTACTTTTCTGCAACTGTATTATATAATTTTCTGATATAACCCTGATTCAGTGTAGACATATACATTTTTCCAAGCTGTGGAACGATATAATTCCTAATGGCACTTTTGTAAGTTGTATATGTGTCGTCTGTTATTCGGGGACGCATAATATCTTCCAGCCAGAAGATCATAAACTCCTCTACCCGGATTTTCCCATACACAATATAGGTTCCGGTATGTAGCTGTCCAATGACTTCATCACGAAATGCATTGGCTTCTCTTTTGGTCGTGAATCCCGCATGTTGCTGCGTCTTTGTACTTTCGTCTGCAAACGTCAGCAACACACGAAATCCATATCCCTTTTTGATTGTTGTCACCGAATAGACCTTATATTCTACATATTTCTTAAAGTCAAAGGTCTTATGCATGGCTATCCCTCCGTTCCGGTTTGTTGTGGTACAAATGTATTATTTACAAACGCAATAATCTTATCTTGCTCGTCCATAATCTCACAATAATATTCGTAAGTCGTATGAACGGAACTATGACCTAACAGACCAGATATTTTAAACAATGGAACTCCAAGCTCAATTAAAATGGTCGCAAACATATGTCTGAGTCCATGTACGGTGATATTTGCCAATCCATTTCTGTTACAGATTTTCGTAAGTGCCTGATTCATTGCCGTTAATGATCGGGGTTCGCCATTTTCCTGACAACATACATAATCAAAATTCTTGTATTCTATACCTGGATCAGTTTTTCGCAATTCAATCAACTGCTGTCTGCGTTTTACTTCCTGCATCACCACTTTTGGCACTCTCAATATCCGGTAGCTGTTCTCAGTCTTTGGATTCCTTTCAATAACAGCATATTCCGTAACCGTAAATTCCTTTTCTTTCAGTTTCAGGTTTCCAACAAGCTGTCTGCTAATTCTGACGGTCTGTTTTTCAAAATCAAAATCCTGAAATTTCAATCCAAGAATTTCTCCTTTTCGTAACCCACAAAACAGTCCCAGTAAAATTTCCAGATACCAAGGATTCTTGCTCGCAGCTTCAAGAAAAGCCTTCAATTTTTCTTTGCCTAATACCCTTACCTTTGGTCTTGCTCTCGGATATGGCTTTGTCTCAGGCATTGGATTATAGCTTATGAACTTATCTCCTGCTGCATCTTTCATGGCGATGCTCAAAAGCTCCCGCCCTTTATTTCCCGCTGAAGGACAGATTTTCGCGACACGTTCCAGTAGAGCATCTAAATACTCTACTGAAATGTATTTTAATTTGATATCCGCTTCCATACTCGGAAGAATCAGATTATATAAGGTATATGCTCCGACCATTCTCGTGGTTGTCTCAATTCTCGGACTGAAAATATTTTCAAACCAGTATTCTAGATAATCGCCAAGCATCACATCTGTCTTTTGCATTTTTGCAATCTGGAGATCTCTCTGCTTCTTCTGATATCTCTTTTCATATTCCCAGTAACTTTTCTCTGCTTCTTCCGGCGTTTCAAATCCACCTTTTTTCCCATATTTTGTCGTCAAATCGTCCTGCAGCTCTTTGGTTCTGTGATACCATGATTTTCCTTCAAAAAAGACAACTCTCTTTTCCTTTGACATTGTCTCCTGCTGCGTTTCTTTCTGTTTCATTCTGCTCTCACTCTTTCTCTCTCCTCGTCTCCATTCAGCCACCTATCAAAAGAATTGCATGGGATACGATAAGATCTGCCAATCTTCAACACCCGGAATGGTTTTCTGTCATAATAAACATTTTCTATAAATTCATACGCCTTGGAGCGTCCCAGCCCAAGCAAATTCTGAACATCTTCTACTTTATATACTTTCTTTTCCATTTCATTCTCTATCATTGCCATGACGTTATCCTCCTCGTCCTAATCTTTGCGCTTCACTACCGGTAGTTTTTAGCTGTGTAACATCTAAAAACGTTACACCACTAAGATATCCATTTTCGTCTGCATCGTCCAATGTGCGAATTTTCAAATCGCACACTTGACTTTTACGTGTTACTTGTTCTTTCTTCCTATATAATAGTCGTACCCATTCCGGACATTGCAGAACATACATGTATCCTTATATCTCTGTTCTGGATTCACCCGCCGGATATAATGTTCCGGCACATCATAAAAATTGCCTGCACATACTCTGCACAGGCTCACGACTAACGGTTTTTCAATTATCTTCGGTATCCCGGTACTTCTTCGGATTGCTTTATTGATTTTCTCCATTTCTGCCCGGTCCAACGTACACACATAATTTTCCAACCGTCTTTTATCTAAAGTTCTAAGCTGCTCTAACAGCACTACAGAATCCTTTTCCAAACCTTCCATTTCCGGGACTGCAATGTGTGTCGGCAGTTTCATTTTTTCTTTACTCGTAATTGCTGCCACAATCACTGTCGGACTGTATTGATTTCCTATATTATTTTGAATCACCAACACCGGACGATAACCGCCCTGTTCACTTCCAAATACAGGATCAAGGTCGGCATGATAAATATCCCCACGCCTGACGTTTCTATCTTCCATTTTTGCTTTATCTCCTCTCGATTTTCTAACTGTTGTTATCCATAAATATGTAAAATACAAGCCTATTTGTCCCCGACGCCCCGACTTGTAATTGGGAAATCATCAGACGGCTGACTGCTAATCAGCTCCACAGGATTTTATCTAAAATAAATATATGGGATTGGGAGTTTTCCTCTCCAGGGATCTCCTGAAGCTGCCCTCACTTGTTGCGGCATCAAAGAAATATTTTGTATACACGACTTTATGACCGGACAGGAGTATCATTATGCCTGTTGTCTGTCATCGCCCTGCCAGAAGCAATCTGACAGTTATAACCAGATATTTTTCGCTCAACAGTCCGGGTAATACAAACTGAAACCAAAAGGAAGTATACGGGTGGGATTTCGCTGTCTTTACCCAGCCTGTGTTATGGCGTATTTGTTAATGTGGCTTACGCTCATCACGATAACAACAGGAATGTGCCTGATGAATGTATATGAATTTGTCAAGGTTCTTCCCGCTCCCCAGTCTTTTCGTGACAAAAGAAGAAACAGGTGGATCAAAATATTTCTCTTTCCACCTGTTTCCTCACTTAAACGCTATTTTTCAACCCACTATCTCAAAATCTTTTTCAAATTTCTGATTGCTGCTTTTACAGACTTTGCTACCATCTGAAAAGAGCAGCCTTCTTCCTGTGCAATCTGCTCATAATTCTTATCTTCAAAATAATACTTCATCAATCGTCTTCTCTGAATTTCCGACAACTGCTGAATTGCACTATGTAAACGTTCCGCTTCCAGTTTATTCAGAACAGTATCCTCTACACCTTCCTCTTTCTGAAATACCCGTTCATATAAACTGGAATCCCAGATTTCTGACTGTTCCAAATGCCTGTCCACAA
>ERZ838118.4145-NODE-4145-length-12892-cov-3.840150_pt1 | contig 12892 bp, 9 predicted proteins | sample MGYA00519863_ERZ838118 | MGnify/ENA primary metagenome ERZ838118 (study PRJEB31850, sample SAMEA3708827) | human gut metagenome | biome: human gut; feature: human-associated habitat; material: faeces | place: China | collected 2014 ...
CAAGCAAAAAGGCAGCCGTGAAAACGGCTGCCTTTCATTTTGTCGGATGGGGGCTTATTTCGCCTCTTCCTTCGCGGGGCGCATGATGACTTTCACGAGGTTGCCGTCGGCGAGCACCTTCTTGGCCATGGCCTGTACGTCGGCGTTGGTGAGCGACCTGATCACCTGCTCGTAATCTTTCAGGTATTCAAGTCCCGGACCGTATTTGGCCTGAATGTAGTTCATCCAGCCGGCGTTCTGCTCCAGACTGTTTTTCCAGCTCTTGAGCATGAATTCGCGGTTCTTCTCGATGTCCTCGGTCTTGGGGCCGTTCTCGGCGATCTCCCGGATCTCCTTCATCACGATCTCGCGCAGCTCGTCGGCCATCTCTTCGTTCGTGTCGAAGCGGATATCCAGCTTGTAGGTCTCGTCGGGGATATACTCGGTCGAACCCGAAACCTGCACGCCGTACGTGCCGCCCTTCTCCTCGCGGATCGAAATCAGGTAGCGCGAGTTGAGCGCCTGCGTGAGGAACGTCAGGGCTGCTTTGTCCTTGAGCGTGTAGGGCATCTTGCCGGAGAACATGTAGTGTACCGAGACTTTCGGCTGTTGCATCGGCGCCGTGAACTCCTCCGTCACGTCGCCCTTGACGGGGGCGCACTTGTCGTCAGCGAACGTCATGGCCTTCTTCGACACGGGAATCGAACCGATGTACTTCTCCACGAGCGGTTTCAGCGCGTCGAGGTCCACGTTGCCCACGATGGTGAACGTAAAGCTGTTGGCGTCCGGATAGAGCTTCCTGTAGATCGCCGGCAGGGCTTCGAAGCTGAACTTGTCGATGATCTCGCTCGAAATCATCTGGCGGCGCGGGTTGTTGCCGTAGGCCACGTCGATGAATTTCTCCTCCATCAGGTAGTCGGGATTCGACTTCACGTTGTCGAGCTGCGAGCGCAGCATCTTCATCAGCGTGTTGTAGTCGTTCTGGTCGAAGCGCGGCTGCGTGAAATTCAGGTAGAGCAACTGCATCATCGTTTCGAGGTCTTTGGGCGAGCAGTAGCCGTTCACGGCGCTGGCATAGTTCTCCACCGAGGGCTGAACCGAAGCCGACTTGCCCGAAAGCTGTTTCTTGAGATCCGTCGCCGAGAATTTGCCGACGCCCGACATTGAGTTGAATGCAGGCATCATCTCGCCCATGTAGAACTCCTCGTCCGAGAGGATCGACAGTCCGCCTTTGGCCACGGCGCTCATGCGCACCTCGTCGGCCTTGTAGGTCGTGGGCTTCACGACTACCTTCACGCCGTTGGCGAGCGTCCACTCGGTCGTGCCGAGCGTGGCGTCCTGTGCCGTTTTCTTTACGGGCGAACCTTTCAGTACGGTGCCTTCCGGGATCAGCGGCTCCTTGACGGTGTTGTCCTCATACGCCTCGATTTCGGCGTTGGCGACTTTCTCGCGGATGGCGAGCAGCTCCTCGGCCGTCGGATTCACGATGCCTTCCTTTTCGGGCGCCGTGACGACGATCACCTGATTGCGGGGATATATGACCTGCTGGGCGAATCCGTTGACCGCCTCGACGTTGATCATCTTGATCAGCATGCTGTCCAGCTGCCACTCGGTCTCGGCGTCGGGCATCGGGGTGTTCTTCGAGTAGTTGTTCAGATAGGTCTGTACGAACTCGCCGTTGCGGCGGTCGTTGCGGTTGGCGTAGGCGCGTTCGGCGCGGCGCATCAGGTCGTTCTGGGCGCGTTCGAATTCGCCCTGCGTGAAGCCGTAGCGGCGGACTTTCTCCATTTCGGTGTAGATGGCTTCGAAACCTTCGGCCAGTTTGCCGTCCTGCGTCATGGCCACGAACGTCGTCGCGTTGAGCGTCGGAATCACGCCGATTTCGCCCGAACCCATGCCTGCGCCGAGGAACGGTGCGTCGGGTTTCATCGAAATCTCCTGCAGACGGGCGTTTTCCATGGTGGTCATGTAGGCCTGTATGACGTCGAACATTTCGCCGTATATCAGGTTGTTCATCTGTTCGGGAAGCGCCGGACGCTTCACGAAGAGTTGGATTTTGGAACCCTGCATTTCGGGATCGGTGTAGATGCTGATGATCGGGTCCTCATTGTCGGGAACGGTGATCGTCTCCTTCCGGGCGGCGTCGGCCGCGGGAACCGGAATGTCGCTCATGAGCGTCTTGATCTTGTTTTCTACGGCATCCACGTCGATGTCGCCGACCACGACGACCGCCTGATAATCGGGGCGGTACCACTGGTTGTAGAAGTCCTCCAGCTCCTTATGGTGGAAGCCCTTCAGTCCGTCGAGGTAGCCGATCAGGTTGCGGTGCTCGTATTTTGTGTCCTTACCGAGCGCCTGAAGCATCTTCATGGTCGAACGCCACGACGCACCGTCGCGGGTGCGCAGCTCCTCCATGATGACGCCGCGCTCGGAGTCGATCTCCTCAGGTTCGAGCGCGATGAAGTGCGACCAGTCGTGCAGGATCAGCAGGGCGCTGTCAATGATGCCTTCGCGCGAAGTGGGGACGTCCTTCATCATGTAGGTCGTCTGGTCCCAGCCGGTGCCGGCATTGAGGTTGGCGCCGAATTTCACGCCTACTTTTTCGAGATACTCCGTCAGCATCTTGCCGGGGAGGTTCTTGGTGCCGTTGAAGGCCATGTGTTCGAGGAAGTGGGCGAGACCCTGCTGGGAATCGTTCTCCTGAATGGCGCCGACGTCGTGCAGAATGTAGAAGTCGGCCTGTCCTTTCGGCTTTTCGTTGTGGCGGATGTAGTAGGTCATTCCGTTTTCGAGCTTGCCCGTGCGGACGTCCTTGTCCGCCGGAATCGGCTGCTGCGGATTGAACTGGGCCGCTGCGCTTGTCACTGCGAATGCCGCGATGACGAGCATGGTGATTTTTCTCATAATTGATCGTATAAAGGGGTTTTTGTTACTCTTCCGACGGCTGGTCCGGGCGGTATTCGATGATGTCTCCCGGCTGGCAGTCCAGCTCGCGGCAGATCGCTTCGAGCGTCGAGAACCGGATGGCTTTCGCTTTCCCGTTTTTGAGGATCGAGAGGTTGGCGGGCGTGATGTCCACACGTTCGGCAAGCTCGCCGAGCGACATCTTGCGCTTTGCCATCATGACGTCTATGTTGATGATTATAGCCATAATGTCGTCCCCCCCCCGTTATTTGTCGTTCCTGTCGTTATCATGGTAATTACGTTGTTTTTAGATAGTCAGTTTCTGCTCTTCGCTGAGCTGCGTGCCGAGTGAGAGCACTTCGGCCATGAAGAGGAACAGAATGCCGACGATCACGTTCCAGTAACTCAGCGGAAATGTCTGCACGACTTCGAAGGAGGTGCCTTCGAGCAGGCGGACGGCCTCGTTGTTGTTGAGGTACTTCATGAAGGCTTCGCTCAACTCGCCCACGAGGATCAGGATGCCGATGGCGCGCGTGCGCAGGATGTTGCTGTGGCGCAGCGGCTGCTCGTCGCGGATCGACTTGCGGAGCGAGTTGATAATCAGCGCGATCAGTACGAGGATCGTCAGGTACGAAAGGCCCGTGATGACCATCAGCAGGTAGCAGAAGCTGTTGTTGCCCATCACCTTGAACGCGTTGCCCAGCGTGTAGGCTTCGTCCACGGTCACCTTCAGGTCGAGACGGCTGATCGTCGGGGTGATGTTCTCCGGCAGGTTGTCGATGCCTATCGGTTCGCCGGCGGAGCGGATGACCGGAGCCGAAACGTAGTAGGAGCGTATGCCTCCCTGCGGAATTTCCATCTCCAGCGTATTCTGCGCATTGCGCCATCCCCGCGAAAAGTCGGGCACGAAACTCGCGGCGAAGCCGACGATCAGCGCCGCGAAGTAGATGATGTAGATCATCAGCAAATGTTTGTGCAGTCTCTTTTTGTTCTGCATACCTTCGGTTTTTAAGTTTCGATAGTGCAAATTTAGCATTTATTTTCGAAAAACAAATAATATTTATCGTTTTTCGATAAAATATTTGGTCCGAGACAAAAAAAGACGACCCGCAGGCCGTCTTTGGGAAATAGTGCCGTAAACTTATTCCACGTTGTCTTTCAGCTGTTTCCAGAACGATGCGTCGATCGCCATCCGGATCGAAGCCGCGAGCACGATCAGGACGAACATGACGAGGAAGGTGATGAAGCCGACGTTGATGGCCAGACAGATGGCGAACAAGATGCCGAACACGATGCCCACCATGATGCCGAATACCAGCGTCACGAGGAACATCGTCCACTTGCTGCCGTACGTCGCGTCGTTCGACGCCTTGATGGCCTGCATCGGATTTTTGCCCTTGCCGAGCAGGAAATAGAACGAAAGCGCCCATGACAGGGACAGCACGATGCCCGGCACGATCATGAATACGAAGGCGATGTAGATCGGAATCACCATCAGGCCGGCCGTGATGAGGTACTCGCCCATGTAGCGGCGGTATTTGCTGTCGAAAATTCCGAGCGGGTTGATTACGCTGCCTTTGGCCAGTTCGACCGGCAGCAGGCTGATGGCGATGGTCGTCCCTATATTGATATAGGGTATCCAGATCGTCACGAGCCACAAGGCCACTGCCACGACCACCGACGGGGCGTTTTTCACGCCGATGGCGATCGAATCCTTCAGCGTTTCCGAGAAGTCGAGTTTCTTCATTTCCATAACTAACGATTTTTAATAAGGGTTAATAGTCAAACAAATATATGAAAATATCTGCAAAAAACGTATCTTTGCTGGGACGCAACGTTAAAAATCAGCAATATGGCAGAAAAATCGCATTATAATTACCGTGTCGAACCGCAGGACGTGGATTTCACGCTGAGGGCTACGATTCCCTCGCTCGGTTCGGCGATCCTCAATACGGCGGGCGTCGACGCCCACGGCAAGGGCTTCGGCGTGGACGCGCTGAACGCCGACAACCACTCGTGGGTCCTCTCGCGCATGGCCGTCGAATTTGACAGCCAGCCCACGCAGTATACCGATTATACGATCGCCACGTGGATCAACGAATACGGCCGGGTGCTCTCCACGCGTAACTTCACGCTGACCGATGCCGCGGGGACCGAATTCGGCCGCGCGGTGACGCAGTGGGCGATGATCGACCTTCGGAGCCGTTCGGCGCTCGATCTGTCGTGGGTGGGCGACGCCCATGCCGACGCCATCGTCGACGCTCCGTCGCCGACCGACAAGCCCCGCAAGATCCGCGAGGTGAACCCTGCGCAGACGGTCGAACACAAGGTGGTCTACAGCGACATCGACTTCAACCGCCACGTCAATACGATGCGCTATATCGAAATGATGATCGACATGCTGCCTGTCGAACTGCTCATGCAGGAGACGCCGGTGCGCTTCGACATCCATTTCCTGCGCGAATGCCGTTACGGCCAGACGCTTAGCGTCGGTTACGAGCAGCGCGGCCGCACGGCGCTTTTCGAGATACGCAGCGACGAGGGCACTCCGGCCGTGCGCGCCTCTATCGAGTGGAAATAAGCCTGCGGGGCGTGTCCCGCATCTGCTTCGTGGAACGGGTTTTGCAGTTACGGCTGCAAAACCTTTTTCATTATGGAAAACGCAGTTAAAACACAAAACAAGTATCAGGTGAGCATCGACCTGCTGAACGATGCCGTGGGCAAGGAGATCGCCACTTCACTCCAGTACATGTATTTCCACACCCATTTCGAGGATGACCGCTATCAGTACCTTTCGAAGATCATGCGCGAAATCTCGATCGCCGAGATGCGCCATATCGAGGAGTTCTCCGACCGCATCCTCTTCCTGCAGGGCGACGTCGATATGAACGCTTCGTTCCGCACCCGGCAGGTGACCGACGTCAAGGACATGCTCCGTTTGGCGCTGCAGCTGGAGCAGAGCACCATAGATTCCTATAACGAGGCTTCGCGCATCGCTTCCGAACACAAGGACGCCGTCACGCACAAGATGTTTCAGGACATCATCGCCGAGGAGGAGCAGCACCTCGACACCTTCCGCACCGAACTGCAAAACGTACTCGACTACGGCGAGGAGTACCTCGCGCTGCAATCCGCCGCGGGAAGCAAGCACGCCGCCAAGAGCTTCGGACACCCCGGCGACGGAGAATAGTCCGTCCTGCCGGACCGGTACCGCGGATGCCTTCCGGGCCGGATTCCGTTTTTTAATCGTATATGCGTTTCTGCCCTCTGCGGCACGGGAAGTCCCCGCTTCGGCGGGGATTTTCCGTGCCTGCGGGCGGCCGATCCGCCGATGCGCCCTCTGCGTCGGCGATAAAGAGCGGGAAAACGGTTGCCATGTCGCATATTTTCCTATATTTGTACTATGAAAATTACGATTTTAGGACCTGCGCACCCCTACCGTGGGGGATTGGCTTCGATCATGGAGATCATGGCCCGCACGTTCCGGCTGCGAGGCAACGAGGTCGATATCAAAACCTTCACGCTGCAATATCCTTCGCTGCTCTTCCCCGGCAAGAGCCAGACCGTCGATACGCCGCCTCCCGCCGACCTCGACATCTGCCGGTGCGTCAATACGGTCAATCCCTTCAACTGGCTCCGCGTGGGCCGGCGCATCCGCCGGGAGCGGCCCGACTTCGTGCTGATGAAGTACTGGACGCCCTTCATGGCGCCCTGCTTCGGCACCATCGCGCGCATCGCGCGCGGCAACAGCCATACGAAGGTCCTCTGCCAGATCGACAATGTCGAGCCGCATGAACGCCATCTGACCGATAAGCCCTTCAACCGTTACTACCTGCGGGCCGTAGACGGCTTCGTCTATATGTCCGAGCAGGTGCACCGCGAACTGGAAGCCTACAGCAAGGCTCCGGCGCTCTTCTCGCCGCATCCGCTGTTCGAAAATTTCGGCGAGCGGGTGGCGCGCTCCGAAGCGTGCGTCCGGCTGGGACTCGATCCTGCGGTGGGCTACGCGCTGTTTTTCGGCCTGATCCGCGATTACAAGGGGCTTGATCTGCTGCTCGATGCGTGGGCCGAATTGAAACGCGCGGGGCGCGCCGAAGGGCGCAAACTCATCGTCGCCGGCGAATTCTACACCCCGAAGGAGCGTTACCTGCGTCAGATCGCCGACAACGGCTTGCAGGACGACGTGATTCTTCACGACCGCTTTATTCCCGACGAGCAGGTGAAATACTATTTTTCGGCCGCCGATTTCGTCGTGCAGCCCTATAAAACGGCCACGCAGAGCGGCGTGACGCAGATCGCCTATCAGTTTTGCGTTCCGATGGTCGTCACCGATGTCGGGGGGCTGGCCGAGATCGTGCCCGACGGACGGGTAGGGTATGTGTGCGAACCGACGGCGCGGGGCGTCGCCGAAGCCGTTGCGAAGATGTACGAGGGTGACGCGATCGAGCGTTTCCGACTGAACTGCATCGAGGAGCGCAAGCGTTTTTCGTGGGAAGAGATGTGCAGCCGCATCACGGAGCTGTACGAACGGGTCCGCTGATCGGCAGGTCCGCTGATCCTGCGAGTATGCTGATCCCGTGGGGCATTGGAGGGCCGCATCGAGTCGTTGCGGAGCGTATCGAGATGCTGGCGCGGGCGTGCCGGATCGTGACGACCCTCCGATGCGGAAAAACTCGATCGCCCGAAACATTTGTTTCAGGCGATCGGAATAGAAAGAGGGGGGTATATCGCGGCGGAGCCGGACCTCGGTCGCAGGAACAGCGCCCGGCCAAGTTCCCGAACTGCAGCCCGAAAACTCCGGGTAACCCGAAAACTCCGGGCAACCCTGCAGATTCCGGGCAATTCAGCAGGGGGCTGGTATCCGGCTGGCTCCGGAAATCTGCCGGCGGATAGGTCCGCCCCGGCGGGGATTACCGTTTTTCATCCCCGTTGCGAATCTCCTTGCGGCGGATTTTGCCGCTGATCGTCTTGGGCAGCTCCTCCACGAATTCGATGATGCGCGGATACTTGTAGGGCGCCGTGATCCGCTTCACGTGGTTCTGCAGCTCTTTGATCAGCGCTTCCCCGGCCTGCGCCCTGTACTTTTCGCCGAGGATGATCGTCGCCTTGACCACCTGTCCGCGGATTTCGTCGGGCACGCCCGTAATGGCGCACTCCACCACGGCGGGGTGGGTCATCAGCGCGCTCTCCACCTCGAAGGGGCCGATGCGGTAGCCCGAACTCTTGATCACGTCGTCGGCACGCCCCACGAACCAGAAATAGCCGTCCTCGTCGCGCCATGCCACGTCGCCCGTGTAGTAAACTCCGTCGTGCCAGACCTCGCGCGTGAGTTCGTCGTTCAGGTAGTACTCCTTGAACAGCCCCAGCGGTTTTCCCTTGTCGGTGCGGATCACGATCTGCCCCTGTTCGCCGTCCTCGGCCGAACGCCCGTCGGGCGTCAGCAGGTCGATTTCGTACTGGGGGTTGGGCACGCCCATGCTGCCGGGCTTCGGCTCCATCCACGGGAATGTGGCGAGCGTGAGCGTCGTTTCGGTCTGCCCGAAACCCTCCATCAGCCGGACGCCCGTCAGCTGCTTGAAGGTGTCGTAGACGGCTCCGTTCAATGCTTCTCCGGCCGTGGTGCAGTATTCGAGCGACGAGAGGTCGTATTTCGAGAGGTCTTCGCGGATCAGAAAGCGGTAGATCGTGGGTGGGGCGCACAGCGAGGTGATGCGGTACTGCTCGATCTTGTGCAGGATGTCCGCCGGCGTAAATTTCTCGTGGTCGTAGACGAAAATATTGGCTCCGGCCAGCCATTGCCCGTACAGCTTGCCCCAAGCGGCCTTCGCCCATCCCGTGTCGGCGATCGTCAGGTGCAGGCTCCCGTCGTGCAGGTTGTGCCAGAAACACCCCGTGCTGATATGCCCCAGCGGATAGGTGAAGTCGTGCGCCACCATTTTAGGTTCGCCCGTGGTCCCCGATGTGAAGTACATCATCATGATATCGTCGTTGGCGTTCACCCGCTGCGGACGCACGAAAGGGGCGGCGTTTGCGATTCCCGCGTGGAAATCGAGGAATCCTTCGGGAATTTCCGGCCCTACGCTTATCAGCAGCTCGGTCGTCGGGCTTTCCGGCATGGCCGCCGCCACGTGGTCGGTGATCACCCGTTCGCCCGCCGCGACGATCGCCTTGATTCCGGCCGTGTTGCACCGGTACACGACGTCTTTCTTGGTCAGCAGGTGAGTCGCCGGAATCACGACCGCCCCCAGCTTGTGCAGGGCGAGGATCGAAAACCAGAATTCGTATCTCCGTTTGAGAATCAGCATCACCACATCGCCCTTTCCGATGCCGAGACTCTGGAAATAGGAGGCCGTGCGGTCGGTCTCCCGCTTCATGTCGGCGAACGTGAACTGAATCTCCGCACCCTGATCGTTCGTCCAGAGCAGCGCTTTCCGGTCGGGCTGTTCCTCCGCGTAGGCGTCCACCACGTCATACGCGAAGTTGAAATTCTCCGGAACGCGGATATGCAGGTTTTTTTTGTAATCCTCCTGCGAGGAGAATGTCGTTTGTTTTAAAAATCGCTCTACCATAACTCACATGATTATCGCCAGGAACCGGACCGGCCGCCCGTCGAGCGCCTTCATTCCGTGCGGCAGGCTGGAATCGAAATAGAGACTGTCACCGACGTTCAACACCAATTCTTTCCCGTTCAGGCTCAGCAGCAGACGCCCTTCGAGCACGTAGTTCATCTCCTGCCCTTCGTGACTGTTCAGGTGCATCGGGGCGTCGGTCGGAGCGGGTTCTACCGTCACGATGAAAGGATCGGCTTTCCGGTCGCGGAATCCCGACGCCAGCGCTTCGTACTTGTAGGCTTTGCGCCGTTCGACCGACACGCCCGCACCCGCACGGGTGATGAAATAGGCGTTCATCTTTGGCTCTTCGCCGAACATGAGCACGTCCAGACTGATTCCGTAACGGCGGGCTATGGTCTGCAGGACGTTTACCGAGATGTCGCTTTCGCCGCTCTCCAGCGCCATATACTCTTCGACCCGGAGATGACAGCTCTCCGCCACCTCCTGCGCCGAGAGTTCGAGCACTTCGCGCAGTCCGCGCAGGCGGTTGGCGATTGATTTGATGGGATCACACATTGTTTTTTCGTTTTAATCGAACAAACCGTATCCGCCCCGGTTCCGCCGGGTGCGAAGTCTGAAGTAAAAAACTGTAAGTTCGTTACGCTGATTTTTACGTTTTATCCTGTTTGTTTTAACCTAACAACTTGGCTGTAAATATAGTAAAAAATATTACAAACAGCAACCTTCTGCTTTTTTTCGTCTTCCGGCGCGGTGCCGCCGCTTCGACACTGTACGATTAACGGGCTATGTAGCAGTAAATTATAAAGGGCCGTCGTGCATCGCACGACAGCCCTTCCTCTTCATTTACTTATCGTAGTTTGGCTACTTCTTGATATTGGGCAGTTCAAGCCCGTAATGTTTCCTGCGGTCCTCGGCTTTGAGCCATATGCCGAGCAGCATGGCGACGACGCCGCAGCTTGCGAAGATCACCATCGGAAGCGTATAGTTGTAGGCCGTACCGTCGATATGGCTGGGGTTGCTGAATTTGAGCGCATAGCCGATCACGGCCGGGAAGAGGCACAGCCCGATGTTCTGAATCCAGAAGATCAGCGAGTATGCCGAACCCAGATAGCGGGTCTCCATGATCTTGGGAACCGAGGGCCAGAGGGCCGCGGGAACCAGCGAGAACGAGATGCCGAGAATGATGATCGCGCCGTAGGCGATCAGCGTGCTCGGATAGGCCGGGAGTACGAAGGCGAAGATCAGGTGGCAGACCGTCATCAGGATTGCACCGAAGATCAGCATCGTAGCGCCCTTGCCCTTATGGTCGAGGTAGCTGCCGAGCAGCGGCGTAATGGCCGCGGCGCCCATCGGGAACCAGCGGAAGATGTCGGCGGCCGTCTGGGCCGAGACGCCGAGGTTGCTCTCCAGCATGTTCGTGGCGAAACGCTGGAAGGGGAAAATCGCCGAGTAGTAGAGTACGCAGAGCATGGCGACGATCCAGAAGACCTTGCTGCCGAATATTTTGCCGAGGTCGCTGACGCGGAACTCCTCTTCCGAGCTGTTGTTGCCTTTGGCGTCGAGTCCCAGCTGTTTGTCCAGCTTGCGGTCCATGAACGTAAAGACCACGTAGGTCAGCAGGCCGATCAGCAGCAGCAGGGTGCAGAACGACACCGGACGTACGACCGTTGCCGGCGCCATGTTGGCCAGCCATGGCGAGATGGTGAACACGGCGAATACGCCCACGCGGGCGATGGCCATTTCGAGTCCCATGGCCAGTGCCATCTCCTTGCCTTCGAACCATTTGGCGATGGTCTTCGATACGGTGATGCCGGCCATCTCCATGCCGCAGCCGAAGATCATGAATCCCAGCGATGCGAGTTTGGCGCTGCCCGGAAACGATACCCACCAGCTGTTGAGCCACGTTTCGATGCCCGAACCGATGAAGGCGTCGCTCACTCCGTAATACTTGATGCTGGCGCCGATGAACATCAGGGACGCCGAGAGCACTCCCGTGAAGCGTATGCCCATCTTGTCGAGGATGATGCCCGCCAGAATCAGGAATCCGAAGACGTTGAAAATGAACTCCGAGCTTCCGTACATGCCGAAGACGTCGGGCGTCCAGCCGCGCTGGGCCTCGATCATGCTCTGCAGCGGCGACATCATGTCTACGAACATGTAGCCGAAGAACATCGTCAGCGCGATCAGAATCAGCGCCGTCCAGCGGACGAATGCCGAATCGTTGAGTTTTCGTTGGATAATTTCCGTCATAGTTATTTGATTTGAGTTAGCTTACTTGTCCGTCGGCGCGTAACGTTTCAGCACCTCGTAAGCCTCGACGATACCCAGTTCGCCGGCCTTCGAAATGTCGAGACACCCTTTGCGCGTGTCCTTCATGAATATCTGTATGATGCCGCGGTTGTAATACGCCTCGGCGAAATTGGGGTTGAGTTCGATGGCCTTCGTGTAGTCTTCGAACGCTTCGGGCAGGCTTCCCGACAAGGCCCGCAGGTTCGCGCGGTTGTAGTAGCTGTAGGCCAGATCGGGGAAGAGCTTGATGGCCTTGTTCAGGTCGGCCACCGCCTCGTCGTAGCTGTACGTGCGTTTGCTGTTGTTGTTCAGCCGGTTCGCCGGGTCCGAGTCGATGGTGATGCGCTGGTAGGAGTTGTCGATCGACGAGATGAAGTCGATCATCTCGGCGCGCGTGGTCGAGCGGTTCAGGTAGAGGAACGGGTTGCTCGGATTCAGCTCGATGGCCGACGAGAAGGTATTGACGGCATTGGTGTACTGCTTGATGAGCGCCTGCGAGACGCCGCGCTCGAAGAGCACCGTCCACGAGGTTTCCGCCGCTTTCAGCTCTTCGACATACTGCTTGTCGAGCATCACGAGCGTGTCGGGCGCAATGTTGGTTTCGCGCCACGAAAGCGTCAGGAATTCGTTGTCCACGCGTTTCTTGAAGTCTTCGACGCGCTGCACGTGGTAACGCTCCACGGCCGGCACGGTGTCGGGGCGCATCAGCGTGAATTTGAACAGCGGCAGCAGGCGCATCTCTTCGCGTCCGCCGTTGTGGCCCGTCACGCGGTCGAAACTGCCGCCTGAGAATTTGCTGTCGAATGACAGCAGGCGGTCGAAGCGCTGCGTCGTATCGGCGAATATCGAATAGGTGCTGTCACTCAGGCGCGAGCGGTATTCCGCGATTTTCTTCTGCGCCGTGTCGCGGTCCTTCTTGGCGCCCTGCGGGTCGCGCAGCAGCTCGCGCAGGCGGCCGCGGTAGATATAGGCGTTGGCGAAGTCGGGATAGAGCTTGATGGCCGAGGTATAGTCCTCTGCGGCTTTTTCGATCTCGCCCAGCTGGGCGTATACGCCTGCGCGGTTGTAGTATACCAGCACGTTGTTGGGCGAATAGAGCGCCACTTTGTCGTAATCCTCCAGCGCGCGGTTGTAGTCGCCGATCTGCG
>ERZ838118.4146-NODE-4146-length-12891-cov-6.880882_pt1 | contig 12891 bp, 9 predicted proteins | sample MGYA00519863_ERZ838118 | MGnify/ENA primary metagenome ERZ838118 (study PRJEB31850, sample SAMEA3708827) | human gut metagenome | biome: human gut; feature: human-associated habitat; material: faeces | place: China | collected 2014 ...
TACAAACTTTCTTTATCCTTTTGCCTTATAACTCAGGAAAAAGAGTTAATTTTGCGCTCTGGTAATTATCTAAGAAAACGTATGGAACTTGATGTATTGACGGCCATATCCCCGATTGATGGTCGATATAGAGGCAAAACGAAAGCTTTGGCAGCTTATTTCTCTGAATTTGCACTGATCAAATACCGTGTACAGGTAGAGGTGGAATACTTTATCACCTTGTGCGAACTTCCCTTGCCGCAATTAAAAGGAATCGATAGCAGCGTGTTTGAAACTTTACGGAATATCTACCGTAACTTCTCAGAAGCGGATGCACAGCGCATTAAAGATATCGAGAGTGTGACTAACCACGACGTGAAAGCAGTAGAATACTTCCTGAAAGAAGAATTTGACAAGATGGGTGGGATGGATGACTATAAGGAATTCATCCATTTCGGACTGACTTCTCAGGATATCAACAATACGTCTGTTCCTCTTTCTATCAAAGAAGCATTGGAACAGGTCTACTATCCGTTGATTGAAGAACTGATTGCACAATTGAAAACATACGCAACGGATTGGGCAAATATCCCTATGCTTGCCAAAACTCACGGGCAACCGGCTTCTCCCACCCGCTTGGGTAAAGAAGTGATGGTATTCGTTTACCGTCTGGAACGTCAGTTGGCAACGTTGAAAGCCAGTCCGATTACTGCCAAGTTCGGTGGCGCTACCGGAAATTACAATGCACATCATGTCGCATATCCCCAGTACGACTGGAAACAATTCGGCAACAGATTTGTTGCAGAGAAGTTGGGATTGGAGCGCGAAGAGTATACAACGCAGATTTCGAACTATGATAACCTTTCTGCTGTTTTTGATGCAATGAAGCGTATCAATACCATTATGGTGGATATGAACCGTGACTTCTGGCAGTATATTTCTATGGAGTACTTCAAGCAGAAGATCAAAGCCGGAGAAGTTGGTTCGAGCGCTATGCCGCATAAGGTCAACCCGATTGACTTCGAAAATGCGGAGGGTAATCTGGGTATTGCGACTTCCATTCTGGAACATTTGGCCGTGAAACTCCCTGTTTCCCGTTTGCAGCGTGACTTGACAGATTCAACGGTGCTGCGTAATGTGGGTGTGCCTTTCGGTCACATTGTGATTGCCATCCAAAGTTCTTTGAAGGGATTGCGCAAACTGTTGCTGAACGAGTCGGCTATCTATCGTGACTTGGATAACTGTTGGAGTGTAGTGGCAGAAGCTATTCAGACAATTCTGCGCCGTGAGGCTTATCCGCATCCGTATGAAGCTTTGAAAGCTTTGACCCGGACCAACCAGGCTATTACAGAAAGTTCTATTAAAGAGTTTATCGAAGAATTGAATGTAAGCGAAGATATTAAAAAAGAGTTAAGAGCAATCACTCCCCATACATATACGGGGCTTTAATTGTTTACTTATATAATAAACGTGTTTTTTTAATAGGCCGTGAGGCCAAAGTCTAATTTTATTCGAATAAAAAAATGAGCACAGAAAACGAAGAATGGCGCGAAAATTCTTTCAATGAAGAGAATGCAGGTGCCGGCCGTGATGGTAACAGGTCTTACAACAGAGAAGGTGGCGACCGTCCGTATCGTCCTTCTTACAATCGTGAAGGAGGGGATCGTCCGTATCGCCCGAGATTTAATGCCAACAATGAAGGAGGCGAACGTCCGCAACGTTCATACGGCGACCGTCCTCAACGTCCTCGCTTCAATAGCGAAGGTGGTTCTTACAGTGACCGCCCGCAGCGTCCCCGCTTCAATAGCGAAGGAGGTTCATACGGTGATCGTCCTCAACGTTCCCGTTTCAATAGTGAAGGTGGTTCATACGGTGACCGTCCTCAACGTCCCCGTTTCAATAGCGAAGGTGGTGACCGTCCTTACCGTCCTCGTTTCAATAACGGTGAAGGTGGCGACCGTCCTCAGCGTCCTTACAATCGTGAAGGTGGTGATCGCCCGTATCGTCCCCGTTTCAATAACGGTGAAGGTGGCGACCGTCCTCAGCGTCCTTACAACCGTGAAGGTGGTGACCGTCCGTATCGTCCCCGTTTCAATAACGGTGAAGGTGGCGGCTATCGCAGCAACAATGGCGGAGGTTACCGTCCGAGATTCAACAACGACCGTCAAGGAGGATACCGTCCTCGTCCACGTACCGCTGATTATGATCCGAATGCTAAGTACAGCGTGAAGAAACAGATTGAGTACAAGGAACAGTTTGTTGACCCGAACGAACCGATTCGTCTGAATAAGTTCTTGGCAAATGCTGGTGTTTGTTCACGCCGTGAGGCCGATGAATTTATTACGGCGGGTGTGGTTTCTGTAAACGGTGAGGTAGTAACTGAATTGGGTACAAAGATCAAACGCTCGGATGTGGTTAAGTTCCACGAAGAACCGGTTAGCATTGAACGCAAAGTATACGTGTTGCTGAATAAGCCGAAAGATACGGTTACTACATCAGATGATCCGCAGGAACGCCGTACAGTAATGGATTTGGTAAAAGGCGCTTGCAACGAACGTATCTATCCGGTAGGACGTCTTGACCGTAACACCACCGGGGTACTGTTACTGACGAATGACGGTGATCTGGCTTCCAAGCTGACACACCCGAAATTCCTGAAGAAGAAGATTTATCATGTTCATCTGGACAAGAACCTGACGAAAGCGGATATGGATCAGATTGCAGCCGGTATCCAGTTGGAAGACGGCGAGATTCATGCAGACGCCATCAGCTATACAGATGACTTTAAAAAAGACCAGGTAGGTATCGAAATCCACTCCGGCAAGAACCGTATCGTTCGCCGTATTTTCGAATCACTGGGTTATAAAGTAGTGAAACTCGACCGTGTATTCTTCGCCGGGCTGACTAAAAAAGGTCTGCGACGCGGAGACTGGCGTTACCTGACGGAAGCAGAAGTAAACTACCTCCGTATGGGTTCGTTTGAATAAGAACGTTAATAAAAGAATAAGTTAAATGGAAAAGATTGGTAGAACAAAAATTGTTGATCTGTTGAAGCGCACGGATATTGGCGCTATGGTCAATGTGAAAGGATGGGTTCGCACCCGCAGAGGTAGCAAACAAGTAAACTTTATCGCACTGAATGACGGTTCTACAATAAATAATTTGCAGGTCGTAGTAGACTTGGCTAATTTCGACGAAGAGATGTTGAAGCAGATCACCACCGGTGCTTGTATCAGCGTGAACGGGGAAATGGTAGAATCAGTAGGTTCCGGCCAGAAGGTGGAAGTGCAGGCTCGCGAAATCGAAGTGCTGGGTACTTGCGACAATACATATCCATTGCAGAAGAAAGGTCATTCCATGGAATTCCTGCGTGAGATAGCTCATTTGCGTCCGCGTACCAATACATTTGGTGCTGTGTTCCGCATCCGCCACAATATGGCGATCGCTATTCATAAATTCTTCCATGAAAAAGGATTCTTCTATTTCCATACACCGATCATTACGGCTTCTGACTGCGAAGGTGCCGGACAGATGTTCCAGGTGACCACCATGAACTTGTATGACTTGAAGAAAAACGAAGAAGGCTCTATCATTTATGATGACGATTTCTTTGGCAAACAGGCAAGTCTGACAGTCTCCGGTCAGTTGGAAGGTGAGTTGGCTGCTACGGCTTTGGGATCTATTTACACATTCGGTCCCACGTTCCGTGCCGAAAACTCCAATACTCCCCGTCACTTGGCAGAGTTCTGGATGATTGAACCGGAAGTTGCTTTCAACGACATTACAGATAATATGGACTTGGCTGAAGAGTTCATCAAGTACTGTGTGAAATGGGCGTTGGATAACTGTGCGGATGATGTGAAGTTCCTGAACGATATGTTCGACAAGGGCTTGATTGAGCGTCTGCAAGGTGTATTGAAAGATGATTTTGTTCGTCTGCCCTATACAGACGGTATCAAGATTCTGGAAGATGCCGTAGCGAAAGGTCATAAGTTCGAGTTCCCCGTTTACTGGGGTGTGGACTTGGCTTCCGAGCACGAACGCTACTTGGTGGAAGATCACTTCAAACGTCCGGTCATTCTGACTGACTATCCGAAGGAAATCAAAGCCTTCTATATGAAGCAGAACGAGGATGGCAAGACGGTACGTGCGATGGATGTTCTTTTCCCGAAGATCGGTGAAATTATCGGCGGTTCCGAACGTGAATCGGACTACAACAAGCTGATGACCCGTATCGAAGAACTTCACATTCCGATGAAGGATATGTGGTGGTATCTGGATACGCGTAAGTTCGGTACCTGTCCTCATTCCGGTTTCGGACTGGGTTTTGAACGCCTGTTGCTCTTTGTAACGGGTATGTCCAACATCCGTGACGTGATACCGTTCCCGCGTACACCGCGAAATGCTGATTTCTAATATTTCGGTATATTTATGTAAAACTCGCATAATCTTCTGGTTATGCGAGTTTTTTATGCGCTTTCTGTTTCTTTTCTCAAAATAAATCTTTATATTTGGACATACGCATTCGAGAGTGTTAACTAAAATAATACTATCATGAAAAAGCTCTATTTCTTTACCATGCTTTCAATAATGTTGTTGGCGGTAACAGGTGCGATGGCCCAGAAGAAAACAAAATTCCAATTGGCCGATTTGAAAGGTATTTGGCAGCTTTGCCATTATGTGTCCGAATCTCCTGATGTTCCGGGAGCCTTAAAGCCTAGTAACACGTTCAAGGTTCTGAGCGATGACGGACGAATCGTGAACTTCACGATTATTCCCGGTTCCGATGCTATCATCACGGGATATGGAACGTGGAAGCAACTGACGGATGATTCTTATAAAGAGAGTATCGAGAAGAATATCCATCTTCCGATGTTGGACAATCAGGATAATATTCTGCAATTCGAAATCAAGGATAAGGATTACTTGCATCTGAAATACTTTATCAAGAACGATTTGAATGGAAACGAACTCAATGCCTGGTATTATGAGACTTGGAAGAGACTGGGAATGCCGGCCAAGTTCCCGGAAGACATCGTGAGATAGATAGTCTAGTCTGTTTAGCTATAAAAAGAACATATATCCAACTAATTAAAATATAATTGAATTAAGGAACACTAGAAAATGAAAGAAAATGGTTATGTAGTACAGGAATATAAAGTTCCGGTGAAAAGGTACTGCCAGACAATGGATTTGAAAGACAACCCCGAATTGATAGCAGAATATGTAAAGCGTCATAGTGAAGCAGAGGCGTGGCCGGAAATCCGGGATGGAATCCGTGAAGTGGGTATTCTGGAAATGGAAATTTATATATTGGGGACCCGTCTGTTCATGATAGTCGAGACACCACTTGATTTTGATTGGGAGACTGCGATGGCGCGTCTCGCCACCCTGCCTCGTCAGGCTGAATGGGAAGCCTATATGTCTATATTCCAACAGGCGGATGCAACAGCGACTTCTGCAGAGAAATGGCAACTGATGGATCGTATGTTCTATTTATATAAATAAAATACATTCCGCTAAAGTGAACTGCGTACATTATCCGTGAAAGGATATATGTACGCAATTTTTATATATAGGCGCTAATGCCAATTTGCAATGTCGATAGCTTCCTTTCTGAGACGAGATTGTAAATAATAGTACTACAGATACACAAAATCAAAACTTCTTTGGACGATATTAATACCTGTTGATAAGGAATCAATACTGAAAAAATAGATATATAAAGTCCGTCTTTCCGATAATCCCTACTTTTGTCATAAGTAAAGTATCGATTAATTTTAATAGTATGAATCCTGGAAATACGACAGTCGTTTCCAAATCTGTCCCCTGGTGTATGTTCAACCCTCATCAGATATTGAGCAGCGGAACCTGGTATTGGCGTTTTCGTTCGGTAAGTCAGTCCGGTGAGAATATGGCGTGGAGTCCTACTTATTCTTTCACGATAACGGATGATATCCCCCGGTTTGTAACTCCCTCTTTCGAGGTAGTCTGAAAGAAGATAGTCGGAAACTCCCCTCGTCTTTACTGTTTCTTGGAAGATGACCTGAAGAAATCGCGGTCGAAAATATATACCCATCCGGAATACAATCTGATGATTACTTCCGGACGGGAAGGCTTGGCTGCCAACTATGCTACCGACACACTCGTATCCAATCATGTGTCTGCTATGGTTGTTCAATGTGAAAAGTTGCATACGGCTTATACTTTGCTCCAACGGGGTGTCTATGCCGATAAGATGGTGCAGTTGGTCCGCTGGTTGCTTCCTTCCCCCGTAACCGACCGTCAGATAGAGAATGACTTTTATGCCGGTGATCTCGCCTATCTCCTTGCTTGTACATACGAGACCTGTTATGACCGTTTTTCTGTGAAGGAACGTGAGCAGATGGAACAACTGATGGAACGGATCATTAAATTCTATAAGCGTCGTTTCTTCGGCGGAACGGAAAATCATATCTTCGACAACCATTTGTGGCAGTTCACTTTCCGCCGTCTGTTGCAGACCTCCTTAGTGCTCTACGACAAATCTCCCGAAGCACGTGAGTTTTTTGAATACGCCTACGAGTTATGGACTTGCCGTGCTCCGGCCACAGGCTTCAACCGCGACGGTATTTGGATGAACGGTACTTGCTATTTCAGTGCCAATGCAGTGAGCTTATACTATATTCCGAGCCTTTTTTCTTATCTGACCGGAACCGATTTCCTGCAACATCCCTGGTATCGGGAGGTGGGGAAGGCAATGGTCTATAGTTGGCCGCCTCTTTCCCGAAGTGTGGGCTTTGGCGACGGTCATGAGCAGATGAACGATAAACCTTTGGTGATTCGCAGCGCTTTTGCTGAGTTTCTGGCAAGAGAAACCGGTGACCCTTATTCCGCTTGGTATACCTCCATTGACAAACGATATGAAATGGACGACGAGATGCGTTTGTACCGCATGATACGGAGTGAATCAAAGAAACCGATAGCCGCACTTCCGGCCGATGAACCTAAAGCTGTCTGGTTCCGTGATACGGGGGAGATGATAGCCAATTCCTCCATGAAAGACTACCGTAATAACCTATGCCTGAGTTTTCATTCCAGCCCTTTCGGCTCCGGCAGCCATACGCACTCTGCACAAAATGCTTTCAACCTGCATTATCGGGGAGTGCCGGTATACGGTTCCACCGGTTACTATATGAATTTTTCGGATGCGCATAATCTATTGTCTTATCGTCATACCCGTGCCCACAACACTTTGCTGATAGATGGTATCGGACAGCCTTTCACCACCAGGGCGTATGGCAATATCGTGCGTACGTTCAGTGGCGAACACATCTCATACGCTTTGGGTGACGCGTCGAATGCCTATTGCGGCATTAGCGAGTACCCGATGTGGGTTGCGAATTTTGCCAAACAGCATTTGGAACAATCAATGGAGAACGGATTTGGAGAAACTCCTCTGACTCTTTATTGAAGGCATATTTTCCTTTTGCATCCCGACAAAATCGTGATTTATGATGAGATGGAAGCCAAAAAGCCTGTCCGTTGGGATTGGTTACTGCATAGCCCTGTAAAGTTTTCTATTGATGAACAGACCTGTAAGCTCGTTACCCGGAACGAAGAGAAACAGTTTACTTCGGTAGTGCAACTGTTCAGCCGGCAAGATTGTAAGATTACACAGACCGACCGTTTTGTCGTTCCGCCAAACCGGGAGAATGCTGTTCGCGGGGAAGTCTTTACCAATTCATGGCATTTGACTGCAAGTTTTACTCCTGGTAAGCGCAACCGTATTCTGACTATCATTCAAGTACAGCCTGACGGTAAACAGGCTGTCGGAATACAAAGAGACGGCAATCTTTTTCAATGTGGCGACTGGACGATTGAAGCGGAACTGGATGTGAAGAAGCCGGCGAGTCTGTATATTACGAATAAAACCAATCAAGCAGTGTTCGGTTATGGAAAATCGTCTTTACTGATAAATGACAAACCGTACAGACCGGTTGATAAAACGGCCTCTTTGTTGTTTGATAAAATAGATGGTAGTTGGCAGATACAGGAAAGGATGGATAGAAAGCCACAGCTTACCGGAAGCAATCGATAAGAATACATTTAATCACTAAAGCTATTAATATGAAAATGAAAAGAAAGTTGTACGTAGCGGTTTGGGGAATGAGTCTGCTGACCGCTTGCAGCACCCCCAAGACGGGGGCGCCGGAATGGTTTGAGAATGCGGTAAAAACATCCGATCATCAGTTGCTCTATATGGCTGAACAATTGAAAGATGTACCGGATACAGCCTGTTTCCCGCGCTCAATCAAAGCGGACGGAAACTACCGTTTGGAAAATGCGAAAGACTGGACAAGCGGATTCTACCCCGGCTCCATGTGGTTGGCTTACGAATTGTCGGGAGATGAGGCTTTGGCAAAAGAAGCCCGTCGGTACACCGACCGTCTGGAAGATATTCAGTATTATACAGGTAACCATGACATTGGTTTTATGATGTATTGCAGTTATGGGAATGCTCTTCGTCTGAAACCGGAGCCGAAAGATAAAGAGATCCTGATTAATTCTTCGGAAAGTCTTTGCGCACGTTTCAGCCCCGAAATCGGTCTGATTCGTTCTTGGGATTTCGGTGATTGGAGTTATCCCGTCATCATTGATAATATGATGAATCTTGAAATACTTTTCTGGGCGTCCGAGCAAACCGGCAATTCCAAATATCGCGACATTGCCATTGCTCATGCCGACAAGACTTTAAAGAATCATTTTCGTGAGAATATGACTTCGTATCATGTGGTAAGTTATTCCGTTCCGAGCGGAAAGGTAGAGTCAAAGGGCACATTTCAAGGTTATGCCGATTCTTCCGCTTGGGCTCGCGGGCAGGCATGGGGAGTGTATGGCTATACCATGTGCTATCGCTTTACGAAAAATCCGGTTTATCTGGAGGCGGCACATAAGATTGCCCGCTTCATTATGGAGAACCGTCCTTCGGGGAATGATTATATTCCTTATTGGGATTATGATACGCCCGATATTCCGAATGCTCCCCGTGACGCTTCTGCAGCGGCGGTTACGGCTTCCGCATTGCTCGAGTTATATGCTTATACGGAAGACCAGAGCCTAAGTGATGCCTATATTGAATATGCGGAGAATATATTGAAACAGTTATCCTCCCCGGATTATCTGGCGAAGGAGAATGAGAATAAGGGATTTATCCTGATGCATTCTGTAGGCAGTTTCCCGCATGACAGTGAGGTGAATGTCCCGTTGAACTATGCCGACTATTATTATTTGGAAGCAATGAAGCGGTATAAAGACTTGAAGAATTTTTAGTTAGACTACCAGTTTTAAGGTCCCCCGGTGCGAAGACCAAGGTCTTTCAGCGCACAAAACAGTGGCCTTTTAGGGAGCCGGGAAGTCGTCCCGTTATAAGGGGACAATGGTCACCTTATAGAGTGATGAATGGCACTTTGTAAGGTGACCATTGTCACTCTGTAAGGTGATTACCTTTTTTCAAGAGGAGAGAAATCCCTAAAGATACAAAATTAAATAGAGAAAAGCAAGAGTGGGGCAGAAAGAAATGGTATGTAATCAGTATCAGTATTTAGCGGTTTTGATGTATAAACCGCTTTTATAGGATTTATTCGGATAAGAATGTTTATTAATAATTCTTTTGTAACCATACCCCCAGTAACTTGTCGGATATTTCATATTGATTCTGCTCTTGAGATACCAGATTCTTCTCCTGTAGCCCTTTGAGTGCTGCCTGTACGGAGCTTGGAGTGCTTAGCTTATACTTTTTGATGAACTTTCCGGAAGCGACTCCTGTTGCTTTTCGTTCTTTTCCGATGGCAATCAGTACCTCTTTTTGTTTTTCCGGAAGTCGGGAGAAAATCTCCTGATAGGTGAAATCTTGCATTTGAAGAATATTGGTCAAGGCAGTATTGCGTAAGGAACGGTCGCATAATTGCCCTTTTCCGGTCAGTATGTATAGCTCATTAAACATAAGCTGTACATACCAAGTGTGTCCCTCAAAGAAATCATATACCTGTTCTATCAGTTCCGGTTCAATGCTTTTTTCGTTTTCAAGGAAGAGCCTTTCCACAAATGGCTTATATGCAATGAGCGGGATACTTTGTAGCTGCATCATGTTGACGCTTTGGTAGAAAGGACGGGCAGGACTGTTGAACATATTCATCATAATATGCTTTTGGCTTCCGGCAAAAATAAAATGAGCGTTCCGGCAATGCTGAACTTTGGTTCTCAAGATGGCTTCTACATTCTTTTCAGCATAATTGCCTATCTGTTGGAATTCATCAATGGCTACGATACAAGGTTTGTCTGCCTGCTCCAGATAAGCAAAGATTTCATCCAATGTGGCTTCCGCCGCATATCTCCCAAACCGGTATCAAAAGTCGGTTCGCCTGTAATGGAATCTAACTTGAACCCTGGGCGTAGTGAAGAAATGATAGAGAAGAAGCGTTCGATAAATTTCATGCCTTTAGGCTTGAGTTTCTCAAAAATCTCTTTTCCGAGTGCAAAAACGAACTCCCGCAGGCTGGATGTGGCATAGATATCAATGAAGAATGTATGGTAATGTTCCTTTATTTCGTTTTGATAGAAGCAGTGGCGAATCAAGCCTGTCTTTCCCATACGGCGTGTAGAAATGATAACGACATTTCTTCCGTTCGTAATGTTGCGTATCAACTGTTCTGTTTCTTTTTCCCGGTCGCAGAAATAATGAGGGGATATGTATCCGCCTACAATAAAAGGATTATGAATGGCTGCCATACTGATTATTATAAATACAATTATTGCAAATATAATAATTGTATTTATAATAATCAGTATGGCAGCCCCGATATTTAGTGAAGATTGGGGATAAACCGGGTAAATAGTGTCTTTCCGTTTTCCGGATGTTTCTTCATCCATTCGGCTAATAGCTCCCGATGTTGCCGGAGGATATCGGTATATTTCTTTTCGATGGCAAGGTTGCGCATTTCTCCGCGATCTGTCTCCATGTCATAGAGCTGTTCGCGATTTTTGCCGGTATCGTACAATACATATTTATATTGGGAAGTACGAAGCATCCATCCCCGCGTTGAGGCTGTTTGGGCAAAGCTCGTTTCTGTTACGACGTAAGGTTGGTGTTGCTTGTCGGCACTGCCGTTCTCTACGATAGGGCGGAAACTCACTCCTTGACGTTTGCCGGGAACATTGATTCCTGCCCAATCGCAAATGGAGGGCATGAGGTCTATCCCGTTGTTGATAAGTTGGGGCAATATCTTTCCGGCATGCTTGCCTTTGGGCAGACAGACGATGAACGGGACATTGGCTACCTCTTCATATAGAACCGTTTTCTGATTCCATTGATGTGCTCCACAGCCGTCGCCATGATCGCTGGTGAAGATGATAACCGTATTCTTCCATAAGTCCTGGCGGTCTAGCTCCGCAATGATTTTCCCTATTTCCGCATCTACGGTTTCTACCAGTCGATAGTAAGCGTTCCGGTAACGTCGCCAGTCGTCCGGCGTGTAGTCGTGAGTGGGATAGAGACGGTGGTTTTGTTTTTTCTCGAAAGCCAACGCCGTTGCATCGTACGGATTGACGGCAAAGTTAGACGGCAGTCCCGGACAATCCTCCAAAGCCGGTTCTTTGATGGTGGCATACGGAGTGTTCTGTTTGCGGGCATATTCGCAGATATTGTGTGGATTGTCATAAGAAGCTACCAGGAAAAAAGGCTTTTTATGTTTGCGTGAGAGGTATTCGGCGCAAGCTTCCGCCAGTCCGTCGTCACTATGTTTGTAAATGTTGTCGAAGCCGTATTCTTTGTCGGGGACATCAAGAAGAGGAAGATGCCATTTACCGCCATAAGCACAATCATATCCGGCATTCTTTATTAAGGTGCCTAATGTCTGTGTCCTGAGCGAGTCGGGTATCGGTGAACCATTGACTGACAGTCCTACTGCATCCGGATAATGCCCCGTAAACATGGCTCCACGTGAAGGACCGCTGAGCGGAGCGGTGCAATAAGCATTATTGAACATTACACCGGCGGCTGCCAATCGGTCGAGATTGGGAGTGTGCAGGTCCGGATTTCCGGCACAACTCATGGCGCTGGCTGTCTGTTGATCCGTGAATATATAGATGATATTGGGACGTTCGGCTGCAGAAGCCGCAGAAGAGCATAGCAAAGAAAAAAATGCCAGATGCTTCATTGGAATTTGTTTAGCCATATTAGTAGCTTTCATGATTTAATATTCGGTTTTATATTTCAGGTTTCGGTAAGGAATCAACCAGTCTTTTCTCTATTCTCTTTCCGCCTACCTGATCGACGATAGTCGTAGCACCCTTATTCGAATTATAGTTGAAGTCCAGTGAAGCACCGTTCTGCGTATTTTCTATGTGCAGGAACGCTTTGCCTTCACTATCCAGATTACATTCAATAACCCATCCTTCTACTGTAATGCGATTTCCCTGATGATTTATCACGGCATCGGCGCGGTTGTTTCCATGTACATCGATTATATTGAGAAAAAACACTTTATTGCAAGGAGTTGTCGTTGCCGTAAAATGATAATGATTAGCAAGAGCCTTGCCAAGACGCTTTTTCCAGTCAAGGGCGGCTACAAAGAATGTATCCGTTTGTGCATAAGTCATCTCCTGTGAAGAATATAAATGAGCTATCGATATTCCATCCGCTTTATTCTTACCCAGGATGCGCAATCCTCCTTCTTCCTTACCCACCTCCATAGGCAGTTCCACCGTATGTAGCAGATAGTTCCATTCTACCGGTTCTTTACCGGCCAGTTCATCGTAAACAACAAACAAACCCGAGCGTCCGAGCTGAACGATATGTCTTCGGAAGAATTCCAGCTTATTTTCATCCCAACCTTTCTCCGGTGTAAATTGAGTTCCGGATAAACGTCCGCG
>ERZ838118.4165-NODE-4165-length-12822-cov-12.043080_pt1 | contig 12822 bp, 8 predicted proteins | sample MGYA00519863_ERZ838118 | MGnify/ENA primary metagenome ERZ838118 (study PRJEB31850, sample SAMEA3708827) | human gut metagenome | biome: human gut; feature: human-associated habitat; material: faeces | place: China | collected 2014 ...
AGTCCGCCTGCAGCACACTGCCGGTAAAGCTGTTTGCGGTGGCAAGCAGCACATCCGTGCCGTAAACGCCGCGCAGCGTGTTTGCCATAACAGAGAAGGCGGCATTGCCGCCGTCTGCGTGGAACACGTTGGAATAGCCCTTCCCGGAGGTCAGCACGATCTCGTCCGCGGCGGGTGCTTCTTCGGCAAGAAGCTGGGTGTTGAATGCCCGATACGCCTGCTGTGCCGTGTACTCGCCCGCGATCATTTTGGAGACCACATCCTTGGAAATGGCAAAGAAATCGTTGGAGGCAATGCGGATATACATATGGTTTTCTTCCACTACGCTGCGCACATCCTTCATATAATCAGTCAGGCGCAGGGGGACGTTCTGGCTGTAGCTCAGCAGGTCCTGTCCATCGGAGATAATGCGGCTCTGCGCTTCCTCGGAGAGCATGACGTTCAGCACCTTCATGGCATTACTGCGACGCGCGGTGTCCTGCTCCAATTCACGGTTCAACGCGACCTGGAAATACGGGGTGGTCATGATCCACTTTTCGCCGTTCTGGCTGAAGAAGGGCAAAAAGGTCGTGTCGATGCCCTCGTCCCGAAACTTCTTGACCCCGGCAGAGCTGCCAAAGTACATGGCAACCTCCCCGTTCCGGAACAGGTCCATCACGTCATCGTAAGTCTGCGCAAGGTCGTCCGCCGTAAGGTGGGTATCCTGAATGAACTGCGCCATCCGCTCAAATGCCCCCGGCCACACAGCATTGTCCAGACCGACCCGTGCGGTGCTGGCGGGGTCGCTGTAAGCGGTGCGCCACTTGCGCCCTTCGGTCGTGGTAAGCTCGGCAGCGGAAAGTCCCTGCAGCGTTTCCATGCAGGTGTAGTCGTAGGCATAATCGGCGGTAAAGCCCCGGATGCCTACCTTCTCAAACGCCTGACAGGCCGAAACGAAGCTCTCGTAATCGGTGGGCAGAGGAATATCGTACTGCTCAAAAAGGCTGCGATTGACCACAAAGCCGTGTGCGTCAGCACATACCGGCAGCCAGTTCACGCTGCCATCCTCGTTTTTGAAGCTGTTGAGGTAGGTGTTGTACACAGCACCTGCCTCATTGGTTAAGGCAAGGTTCATCAGGCTGTCCTTCAGGGGAGCAGCATCGTGCAGCGAGAACCGGCAGCAGGTGATGATATCCGGCAGACCGCCGTTCTGCTGCAAAAACTTGTAAAAATCCAGATCGTTGTTGCCGACGATGAACTCGATATTCACATCCGGCAGCTGCGCCTGGATATAGGGTGCATAGTTTTCGTACAGGCCGGTGGTCCACAGATACACTTGAATGGTCTGGGCATCCTCCTGCTTCTGTACCTGTTCTGCGCTTTTTGTTCCGCATCCGGTCAGCAGGGAGACCGCCATCACCAGTGCCATAAGCACGGAAAACATGCGGTGCAATGTTCTTTTGTTCATCAAATCGTTCTCCTCACAACTCTTGGGCAACTGCCGTTCTGCACTCCCGAATACCGCAAAAAGGCATAGGTACAGCACGACAGAGATATAGGATTATATTACCACCGCCATGAGGGATTTTCAATAAAATTTCATATATTGATCCATAAAAGCAGCGCGTGTCCGATTCCTTTGCGTCAGTCGAGGAAGCCGCCCGGACCAGTTCCTACATCTCGCTCTGTGCCTTGCGGCAGTCCGGGCAGGCAGCTTTGGCCAGTTGGGTTATTTTGCTCCCCGTGGCCGGAGCAGGCCCTGCGGGCCAACATCCACTGCCAGATCTCGCTGGCGCTGAACCGCATCTACACCGAATGGTACCCCAGCAAGGGCTACACCTTCAACATCACCAACTCCACCAGCTACGACCAGTATTACGTCCACGGGCGCACTGTGTTCGAGGTGATGGTGCGCATCACCGATGACATTTTCAACACCTATCTGCGCAAGCGCGGCACCGTGAACCCCTATTACTCCGAATACTGTGACGGCAAGTCGGTCACCTGCCCGGGGCTCAAGCAGTGGGGCACCGTCACGCTGGCCAACAACGGGCGCAGCGCTTTACAGATCCTGCGCTACTACTACGGCAGCGATATCGAGATCGTGCGTACCAGCAACATCCAGTCCATCCCCCAGAGCTACCCCGGCACGCCGCTGCGGCAGGGAGACAGCGGCACGGCGGTGTTCACCCTGCAGCGGCAGCTGAACCGCATCACCAAGGATTACCCCTTCCTTGGCAAACTGACTGTGGACGGGGTATTCGGCAGCCGGATGGCCGCCACGGTACGGGCGTTCCAGAAGCAGTTCAATCTGACCGCCGACGGCATGGTAGGCCGCCAGACCTGGTATAAGATCAGCTATATCTATGTGTCGGTCAAGGATCTGGCCGAGCTGACCAGCGAGGGCGAGACTTCCAGCGGCACCCTCTCGGACGGCACCTGGGGCGGCACGGTCCTGCGCACCGGCTCCACCGGCAGCGCCGTGGAGCAGTTGCAATTCTGGCTGAACACGCTGGCGCAGTACGAAAGCGCCATCCCCTCGGTGACAGTGGATGGCGTGTTCGGCAGCGGCACCGCCGCAGCGGTGCGGGCCTTCCAGCGCAAATATGGTCTTACGGTAGACGGCGTGGTGGGCCGCACCACCTGGACCGAGGTATACGACCAGTTCCGCAGCATCCAGTCCGACAACGGCACCCCCAACGCCTACCCCGGCACCGCCCTGCGGGAGGGTTCCAGCGGCCAGAACGTGCGGCTGGTGCAATTCTGGCTCAAGATTGCCCGCACCGTGTACACCAGCCTTGCCAACGTGACGGTGGACGGGAAATTCGGCGCTGGCACGGCAGCGGCTGTGCAGCGGTTCCAGCGGTACTTCGGCCTGACCAGCGACGGCGTGGTGGGCCGTATCACCTGGAACAAGCTGTATGAGGTGTACAACGACATCGCCAACAAGCTGCTTTCGTCCAGTCTGCGCCCCGGCGAGTACCCCGGCGTGCTGCGCAATGGCTCCTCCGGCACGGCGGTGCGGGAGCTGCAATTTTACCTCTACCTCATGAGCGCCTACGAGAGCAGCATCCCACCGGTAAGCATTGACGGCAAATTTGGCGCGGATACTGAGCGCGCGGTGCGGGCGTACCAGCGGTTTGCGGGGCTTACCGTGGACGGCGTGGTAGGGCGCACCACATGGAATTCCCTCTATGGCCGCGCCAGCCAGCTGCGCAGTTCCGGGCCGGTGGTCACGCTGAAGCGTCTGCCCTACCCCGGCACCCCGCTCACGGTCGGCAGCAGCGGCAATGCCGTGCTGTACTACGCCCTCCTGCTGCAGCGCATTGCCTACTACTTTGACAGCGTGGAAAACCCGCCCCTCTCCGACCAGTACACCGACGAGACAGCCGCCGCTACCCGCAGCGCACAGGCTTTGCTGGACCTGCCCCAGACCGGCACCGCCGACGCCGACACCTGGACGGCGGTAGAAGCGCTGAGCCTGCAGCTGGCCGCCCACGCCCCGAACCCGGACCGAGACGTTCCACCCAGTACCTCCTACCCGGGGCGCGCCATCGCCGAGGGCAGCGCCGGGCAGGAGGTTGGACAGGTGGAGCGCTGGCTCAACCGCCGGGCGCAGCTTTCCTGCGGTGAGGACTATGTGGCCGACAATAACCGCTTTGGCGCGGCAGACGCCGCTGCCGTGCGGGCTGTCCAGCAGCAGGCGGGGCTGCTGGTGACCGGCATCGTGAACCGCGAGACCTGGGCCGCCCTGCAGGCCCAGAGCTGCAATTGCGACAAGGAGGAGTGAGCCATGGCACGGCTTCTGATCTACGACGCCTACGAAAACAAGGTGTACACCTACGCCAACCTCAACGAGAACGACCCCATGCCCTACAGCACCGGCACCACCCTGCGGGTACGGGAGTTCCGGGGCAAATCGGCCAGTCCCACCCTGTGGACCACCATTGCCGCTATGGAAGCCTGGAACCTGACCCGCCGCAAATACGGCAAGAGCATCCCGGTGGGGTATGCTTTCCGGCGCATCTGGGAGGGCGGCCACGGCACCCGCAGCCAGCACTATGCAGGCGTGGCACTCGACGTGGGCCAGAGCCTGACCCAGACCAAGCGCACCGCCATTTACAACGCGGCCCGGAACACCGGGGCCTGGGGCTATGTGGAGCCTTTGAGCCAGACCCCCACCTGGGTGCACTTTGACCGCCGCTACGGCACCCCTGCCTGCAGGGGCACCACCGCCGGGTACCCCACCCTCCGGCGTGGCAGCCGGGGCTGCTATGTGATGATCCTGCAGGACGCTCTTTCCACCCTGGGCTACCAGACCGGCAGCCGCATCGACGGCGTATTCGGTGCCCGCACCGAGGAAGCCCTGCGCGGTTACCAGCGGCGCACCAGTCTCTCGGTGGACGGGGTGTGCGGCTGCAACAGCTGGAAAAAGATCAGCACCGCCGTGCTGGGCGTGGGTCGTACCAAGACCACCATCGACTGATTTTTTGCGCAAAGAAGCCCGGAAGCATCAGACGCCTCCGGGCTTCTCATTTTTCGGGATAAAATTCAGCCGTTCACAATGTGCTCCCCACTGCCCTCCAGCCAGGTGCGCAGGTTGCGGGTGGTGATGTCCATCAGCCGCTGCAGGGCCTCTTTGGCGGTCCATGCGATGTGCGGCGTGAGGATGGCATTGGGCAGACTGCGCAGGCGGCTGTCCTGCGGGAGCGGCTCGGTGCCAAAGGCATCGGCCCCATAATAGGCCAGCTGCCCGCTCTGCAGGGCATCGGCCACGGCTTCCTCGTCCACCAGCGCACCGCGGGCGGTGTTCAGCAGGATCATGCCGGGCTTTGCCTTGGCCAGTGCCCCGGCATTGATGAGCCCCCGGGTAGCGGGCGTGGCCGGACAATGCAGGCTGAGCACATCGCTGCGGGCCAGCAGAGTGTCAACGTCCACAAACTCCACCCCGTCCTCTGCGTACTCCGGGCGCACGGTGCGGGTGCACACCAGCACCTTCATGCCAAAGGCGCGGGCGATGCGGGCAGTCTGGCGGCCGATGCTGCCGTAGCCGTAGATGCCAAAGGTCTTGCCCAGCAGCTCCACCTGGGGCAGCAGGCCGTATTCCTCCGGCACGTTCAGCTGCCAGTGGCCGGCTTTCATGGCACGGTTGTAGCGCTCGGCGCACTGGCAGATGGCCAGCAGCAGACTGAAGGTCATCTGCGCCACACTGTAGGTGGAGTAGCCCGGCACGTTGGCCACGGCCACGCCATGGCGGCGGCAGGCTTCCAGGTCCAGATTGTCGGTGCCTGTGGCGATGATGCCCACCCATTTCAGGTTGGGGCACTGGGCCAGAATGTTTTCGTCGATGCGGCACTTGTTCAACAGCACCAGATCGGCGTCCCCGATGCGGGGCGCGATCTCCTCATAGGCGGTGCGCACATAGCTCACGGTGTCGGGCACCAGCGCCTTCACACCGGACCAGTCCAGGTCGCCCGGCTCCATCACATAGCTTTCCAGAATGACTGCTTTCATGGTTCTTCCTCTCTTTTTCACACGCTTGTTGTTATGCCGGGTACATGGCCAGCAAGGTCTCCTGCCCGGCGGTCTGGCGGCTGTCCAGTGCCGCATACCCGCTTGCCAGCAGACGGGCCAGCCGGGCACGGTCCTGCAGCGGCACCCACACCGGCACCGGATCCCGGGCCGCGCACCCGGCGGCCAGCACAAAGCAGGGTGCCAGACTGTTCAGCGGGCGCAGGGCCCGCAGCGCCAGTCCCTGCCGGATGTACAACGGCAGCAGGGCGTCGGACTGCGCGGTGCATTCCAGCACCGCCAGCACCCGCCCGCCCCGGGCAAGGCGCTCCGCCCGGACAAAGGCCGCCTGGAGCAGCGGTTCTGCAGCATCGGGCTGATGCAGCACCGGCGGCGTGAGGAACTGCCCGCCCTCCACACCGCGCCAGCCTGCCCAGGCCCGCAGGGCCGCGGCAAGGGCGGTGTCAGCGTTCAGCGGTTGGAGCAGCACAGCCCCGGCCGGAGCCCCGACGGCATCGCACACGCCGCACACCTCGCCTACGGTAAGCATCCGCAGCACCTCGCTGCGGGGGCGGTAAAGACTGCCTGCCTCGCCCCGGAGCAGAAAACAGAATTCCTCGGCGGAAAACCGCCGCACCGGCCGCACCCGCGGCGGGTCACAAACCTGGATCATTTTGGGTCCCCCATTCTTTTCTGGAATGCTCTCAGCATACCGAAAAGCGGGTGCGAACCGGCTCGAAACCGCGCTGCCTTATTCCAGCACGACGTCCTCACTCAGGACCTGCCCGATGGGCTTGGCAATGCACAGGTCTGCCTGGGCGTCGGCCCCGGTGGGCTGCATGTTGATCACCACCAGATGGTCGCCCCGGAAATACCGGATGAGCCCGGCCGCCGGGTACACCACCAGACTGGTGCCGCCGATGATGAGGGTGTCCGCGTGGCGGATGGCATTCACCGCGCCGGACAGCACTTCCTCGTCCAAACCTTCCTCATACAGCACCACATCCGGCTTGACGATGCCGCCGCATTTTTCGCAGCGGGGCACCCCGGTGCTGTTGGCGATGTAGTCCACATCATAAAAAGCCCCGCAGCGGGTGCAGTAGTTGCGCAGGGTGCTGCCGTGCAGCTCGTACACAGTCTTGCTGCCGGCGGCCTGATGCAGCCCGTCAATGTTCTGGGTGACCACGGCCTTCAGCTTGCCCTGCTTTTCCAGCTTTGCCAGACGCAGGTGTGCGGCGTTGGGCTTGGCTCCCTTTACAATGAGCTTATCGCGGTAAAACCGGTAGAATTCCTCCGGGTTCTGTTCCCAGAAGGTATGGCTGAGAATGGTCTCCGGCGGGTAGTCGTATTTCTGGTGATACAACCCATCCACACTGCGGAAATCCGGGATGCCGCTCTCGGTGGACACTCCCGCCCCGCCAAAAAAGACGATGCGGCTGCTCTTTGCCAGAATCTCTTCCAATGCCTGTACCATAAACGCAAACGCCCCTTTCCTCATGGCTGATTTTGTGTTAAGATACCATCAGTATAGCACATTCTGGCCAGAAAGGAAGCGTTGGTTTTTTGAACGTCTGGTACATCAACAGTATGCTGGGCACCCTGCGGCTGGAGGAAGAGGACGACGCCCTGTGCGGGGTACAGCTGTGCCCGGACGGCGTGCCGGACCTGGAGCCGCTGCCCCGCAAAGTCTGCGAGACGCCCCTGCTGCAGGAAACCGAAGAGCAGCTCAACGAATACTTTGCCGGGGCACGGCGGGAGTTCGACCTGCCGCTGGCCCCCAAAGGCACCGCCTTCCAGAAAGCGGTCTGGGCCGAGATGAACAAGATTCCCTACGGCAAGGTGCGCACCTACGGTCAGCTGGCCGCGGCCCTCGGCAAACCAAAGGCCGCCCGCGCCGTGGGCGGGGCCTGCCACTGCAACCCCATTGCCATCATCCAGCCCTGCCACCGGGTAGTGGGTGCCAACGGCTCCCTCACCGGCTACGCCTACGGGCTGGAGGTAAAGGAGTATCTGCTGGAGCTGGAGCAGGATTAAGGGCACAAAAGCCTCCCCACCACAGTGGGGAGGCTTTTTTATCGCTGATGTTCCGCAAACATCCTGCCAAGTTCCGGCAGGATGTCATGGGGCAGCATGCCGTATTCGCCGTGGACGGCGGCGACACGGTCGGCGGCGGCACCATGCAGGTACACCGCACAGGCGGCAGCCTCATAGGCGGGCAGGCGGCAGGCCAGCAGGGCGGCGGTCATGCCCGCCAGCACGTCCCCGCTGCCGCCACGGGAAAGGCCGGGGTTGCCGGTGGGGTTCACGCACACCCGGCCGTCCGGGGCCGCTACCACCGTGCGGGCGCCTTTGAGCACCACCACGGTGTTCCACGCCTGCGCACACCGCAGGGCCGTGCCCTCCCGGTCGGCGTTGATCTGCGATGCAGACAGGCCGGTGAGCCGGGCCATCTCGCCGGGGTGGGGCGTGACGATCAGCTCCCCCGCCGGGTGTGGGAAGGCTGCCCCTTCTGCCAGCAGCCGGGCTGCGGCGTTCAGGCCGTCGGCGTCCAGCACGGCACTGCCCGCAAAACCGGGCAAAAGCTGCTGCACAAGGGCCTGTGTCTCGGCGGCGCGGGCCGCACTCTGGGCGGTGCCGCCAAGGCCGGGGCCAAGCAGCAGAACGGTTGCTTTCTGCCGCCGGAGCAGCGGCACGTTTTCCGGGGAAATACCGCCCTCGGCCCCTGCCCTGCAGGGGCACAGGCAGCACTCCGGCAGGCGGACTGCGGCGGCGCTCACCACCGGTTCCACACTGGCAAGGGTCACGATGCCCGCCCCGGTGCGCAATGCGCCCTCTGCGGCCAGCAGTGCAGCGCCCCGGTAGAATGCGCTGCCCGCCACGGCCAGCACACTGCCAAAGGTGCCCTTATGGCTGTCCCGCGGGCGGCGGGGGATATTCTGCCAGACAAATTCTTCGGTAATTTCAACAGCCATCATTCCACCTCCGGCCGGACGATTTGAAATGCCCTCCGTTTCACTCTGGGCATTCTCAGCGGAAAATTATTTTTTATCGCAACGAGAGCAGCCTGCGGGCTGCTCTCATTGCTTTTTCACGGGTGGGTCATAACGGAAAATTGCAGCATCACGCTTCCCCCTGCACCAGGGCGCGGATCTGCTTTTCCACGTTCTGCACTTCTTCGTGGAACATGCGGGCGGAAACGCGCAGGGCACCGTGGCCCAGGATGATGATCTGCTCCATGCCGTCGGAGGTGGCCACCCGGACACGGCGGTTCCGGCCGATCTCATGGGTGACCCGCTCGATGAACATGTCCGCCGTTTCGGCCTCCTTGGTGTAGACCACATGGATGTTGTGGTACTGCTCAATGCTGCCGGGGCTGCCGGGCACCCGGTAGGCATCGAACACCAGGATGAGCACGCACTTCTGGAAGCCCTGATAGTTGCACAGGATGTCCATCAGCTTGTGGCGGGCGGCGTCCAGGCTCTCTTTGGAAAGGGCGTTCAGCTCGTCCCACGCAAAGATGATGTTGTAGCCGTCCACCAGCAGGTATTCCGGCGCAATCTCCCACTGCTCGGCGGCAAAGTCGGGGCGCTCCCGCTTCTGCACCGGGCGGAAGGCTGCCAGCGGGTCCCGCTTGATGGGGCCGTAAGTGCGCTCGAAAATTTTGAGCAGCTCGGCGTCCTCTTCCAGCGTGGCACGGTAGGCCATGGCCCGACGCTGAGGCACAGCCGCTTCCTGCTCCGGACGGGTGCTTTTGCCCCAGCCGCTGTCCACATGCATGTGGCTGCGCACCTGATCCCAGGGCACCACAAAACCGGCCCCGTGGGCGCAGAACACCGAATCTGCCGGGTTGTCGAGGTCGTGCTCCGGCTCATAGCCGATGGCCGCAATCACCTCCTGCGCGTTGTGGCAGGGGCGGTAGCCGTCCAGTGTCAGGCTCAGATGGCCCCGGCCGCGGGTGTAGCTCACCACCTCCATGGGGTAGCTGCGCATGGTGGACACCGGCGCAAACCCGGTGAGCACCGCCGTCTCCTCCCCGCTTTCCGGCGGGTCAAAGGTGCCCTCCATGCGCTGGATATCGCTCATGGCGCGGCCGATGTTCTCGGCGGGCACCTCCAGCCGAAAAGCATACCACGGCTCCAGCAGCTGGCTTTTGGCCAGCATCAGGCCCTGCCGTACTGCGCGGTAGGTGGCCTGCCGGAAGTCGCCGCCCTCGGTGTGCTTGAGGTGGGCCCGGCCCGCAATGAGGGTGATCTTCACATCGGTGAGGGGCGACCCGGTCAGCACGCCAAGATGCTGTTTTTCTTCCAGATGGGTCAGCACCAGCCGCTGCCAGTTCTTGTCCAGCACCTCTTCCCGGCAGTCGGCGGCAAACTGCATGCCGCTGCCGCGGGGCAGGGGTTCCAGTTTCAGGTGCACTTCCGCGTAATGGCGCAGCGGCTCATAGTGGCCCACGCCCTCCATGGGCTCGGTGATGGTCTCCTTGTACAGGATGCCGCCGGGGCCGAACTCCACTGCCAGGCCAAACCGCTCGGCCAGCAGGCTGCGCAGCACCTCCAGCTGGATCTCGCCCATCAGCTGGACATGGATCTCGCCCAGCGTCTCGTTCCATACCACATGGAGCTGGGGCTCCTCTTCTTCCAGCCGGTGCAGCTTGCCCAGTGCCGCATGCACGTCGGCCCCCTCCGGCAGCAGCACCTGATAGCTCAGCACCGGTTCCAGCACCGGCAGGTCGCTGTCCCGCTCCGCGCCCAGTCCCTCGCCGGGGCGGGCCTTGGTCAGGCCGGTCACGGCACACACCTGCCCGGGACCAATGGCCTCTGCCAGCGTGTACTTGGCACCGGAATACAGCCGCAGCTGGTTGGCTTTTTCAGCCCAGGGCTCGCCGTCCGCTTCGCCGGTAAGCTGGGCTTTCACCTTCAGTTCCCCGCCGGTGACCCGCAGCCAGGTCAAGCGCGCGCCCTGCTCGTCCTGCGACACCTTGAACACCTTGGCGCCAAAGGCTTCCAGCGCCGGGGCCGGGCGGGTGTAACGGTCCAGCCCGTCCAGCAGGGCATCCACACCCTCCAGCTTGAGGGCCGCCCCGAACCAGCACGGGAACACATGCCGCCGCGCAATGGCAGGGATGAGGTCGGCGTCCTGCAGCTGTCCGGCATCCAGCATCCGGTCCATCAGGTTTTCGTCGCACAGGGCCAGCGCCTCGTCCCGGTCGGCCTGTTCTGCCCCGAAATCCACAAAGCCCTCGCCCAGGCGCCGGTTCAGCTGGGCAAGAAGCTCCTGCCGCTCCATGCCGGGCAGGTCCATCTTGTTCACGAATACAAAAGTGGGCACATGGTAGCGCCGCAGCAGCCGCCAGAGCGTCTCGGTATGGCTCTGCACGCCATCGGTGCCGCTGACCACCAGCACCGCGTAATCCAGCACCTGCAGGGTGCGCTCCGTCTCGGTGGAAAAATCCACATGGCCCGGTGTGTCCAGCAGGGTGATGTCGGTATCACCCGCTGTGAGCAGGGCCTGCTTGGAAAAGATGGTGATGCCACGCGCTTTTTCCAACGCGTCGGTGTCCAGAAAGGCGTCCTTGTGATCCACCCGGCCCAGGCGGCGGGTCACACCGGCGCGGTAGAGCATGGCTTCCGACAGGGTGGTCTTGCCGGAGTCCACATGGGCCAGAATGCCCAGTACGATTTGTTTGCGCGTTGATTCCATCCGCTCAGTCTCCCTCAATGCATATTCCTGTTTATTGTATCACGGGCGGGGCAAAAAGAAAAGCGGAGCGACCGCAGTCACTCCGCTTTTTAAAAGGATTTGATTTACTCCACGATGATGCTCTTGCCAGTCATCTCTGCCGGGACAGGCAGGCCGATGTAGGGCAGCATGGTGGGTGCGATGTCGGCCAGGCAGCCGCCCTCGCGCAGCTTCACGTCGCCGCAGCCAACGGCCACGAAGGGCACCACGTTGGTGGTGTGGGCGGTGAAGGGGGTGCCGTCCGGGTTCATCATCTTTTCGGCATTGCCGTGGTCCGCAGTGATAAAGGCGCAGCCGCCGGCGTTCAGCACGGCAGAGACCACCTGGTCCACAGCAGTGTCCACAGCCTCGACGGCCTTGACGGCAGCGTCGAACACGCCGGTGTGGCCGACCATGTCGCAGTTGGCGAAGTTCAGGATGACCACGTCATACTTGCCGCTCTCAATGCGCTTGACGCATTCGGCAGCCACTTCGGGGGCGCTCATCTCCGGCTTCAGGTCGTAGGTAGCCACCTTCGGGCTGGGGATGACGCAGCGGTCCTCGCCCTCGTAGGGAGCCTCGACGCCGCCGTTGAAGAAGAAGGTGACGTGTGCGTACTTCTCGGTCTCGGCAATGCGCAGCTGGGTCTTGCCGTTCTCAGACAGGTACTGGCCCAGAACGTTCTTCAGCTCCACCGGCGGGTAAGCCACTTCGCAGTTGGGCATGGTGGCGTCGTACTCGGCCATGCAGACGTAGTGCACCTGCTTGCGGCCGCCGCGGCGCTCAAAGCCCTTGAAGTCATCGTCGCAGAAGATGCGGGTCATCTGACGGGCACGGTCGGGGCGGAAGTTCATGAAGATGACGGTGTCGCCGTCCTGCACGCGGCCGCCCTCGCAGGTGACGCAGGGCAGAACGAACTCGTCGGTCTTGTCGGCAGCGTAGGAAGCCTCAATGGCCTCGGCGGCATTGGCGGCGTGGTTGCCCTCGCCGTAGACAAAGGCAGCATAGGCCTTCTCTTCGCGGTCCCAGTTGTTGTCGCGGTCCATGGCGTAGTAACGGCCGGAAACGCTGGCAATCTTGCCGATGCCCAGCTCGTCCAGCTTGGCCTGCAGGTCGGCCAGGAAGCGCTTGCCGTCATGGGGATCGGTGTCGCGGCCGTCGGTGATGCAGTGCAGGTAGACGTCCTTGGCACCCATGTGCTTGGCCATTTCCAGCACGCCGAACCAGTGGTCAGCGTGGCTGTGCACGCCGCCGGTGCCCACCAGGCCCATCAGATGGATGGCCTTGCCGGCATCGATGGCAGCCTGCATGTTCTTGACCAGAACAGGGTTCTTGAGCATCTCACCGTCCTTGATGGACTTGGTGATCAGGGTCAGCTGCTGGTACACGATGCGGCCGGCACCCATGTTGGTGTGACCGACCTCGGAGTTGCCCATCTGGCCGTCGGGCAGGCCGACCGCCATGCCGGAAGCCTCGATGGTGGTCATGGGGTATTTTTCCATCAGAGCATCCAGATGGGGGGTCTTGGCGGCCACCACGGCGTTGCCGTAGGTCTCGCCCGGCACCCAGCCGAAGCCATCCATGATGCACAGAAGAACAGGTTTCTTTGCCATA
>ERZ838118.4169-NODE-4169-length-12819-cov-11.513397_pt1 | contig 12819 bp, 9 predicted proteins | sample MGYA00519863_ERZ838118 | MGnify/ENA primary metagenome ERZ838118 (study PRJEB31850, sample SAMEA3708827) | human gut metagenome | biome: human gut; feature: human-associated habitat; material: faeces | place: China | collected 2014 ...
TCTGCCGCACCTCGCTCGCCGTATCGGCACTTAGAATTATGCGGTATTGCCTAAGCAGCACAACACCTATCGAAAACGTCAGGAAAACAAAGATGCTCCGTAAGGGTGAACAGCGTTCGCCCACGGAGGTTTGCCATGTGCATGACATAAATGTGCGTTGCTATGTCAAGGCGTGGAGCGCACAATGTGCGCCCCTATGCTCCCAACAGAATTTTTAATACACGAAAAATTTCGGGAGAGATTCCGGGCAGCGGACATACGCCTATGCTTGGAACGGCTGTACTGCGCGGCAAGCCTGCCAAATCTGGCAGGCTTTTTTTGTGCTGTTTGCAGATTGACAAATGTACAACAAACACATATGCTGTTATTAGTGCGCAATGCCTGCGCAACATGGGAAAAGGAGGGTGCTGAATGGCAGGTAAGCGTGATGAAGTGACCATCGCGGAAGTGGCGGAGGCATTGGATATATCAAAAACAACGGTATCCCGCGCAATATCCGGCAAGGGGCGCGTGAGCGAGGCTACCCGCGCGCGTGTGTTCGATTATATCGGCAAGGGCCGCCAGGATGCCGCTGCGCCGCTGCGCACTGCGCAGCAGGGCCCAACCAACAACCTTGCGCTGGTGATCCCCAAGCATTTTATGCGGCTGGACTTGCCGTTCCTGCGCAAGTGCATGGGCGGTGTGTGGAACATGGCGGCCCAGCGCGGGTATGACCTGCTGCTGTGCTATGCGGGAGAAACCGATGTAGGCCAGCTGGAACGCCAGCTGGAATCCTACAAGGTGGATGGCGTGATTTTGTCCCGTACGATGCTGCACGATAAATGTGTGCAGACTTTGCAGCGCCACAATGTGCCTTTTGTGGCCATTGGCCGCGTGGATGACGATAAGGTGCCCCAGGTGGATAACGACCAGGTAGGAGCGTCTGCCGAGATGACCCGCCTGCTGCTGCAGCTGGGCATGCGCCGCATTGCCTATATGGGCGGCTGCACCGACTATACCGTCAACGCGGACCGGCTGCGCGGCTACCTGCGCGGATTTTCCGACTGTGGGGTGCAGGTGGACCAGAAATTGATTTGGACGGGCATTGAAACCAGCGAACAGCGGATCGATGCATTGGAAGGTGCGCTGGAGCAAAAGCCCGAATGTCTGCTCTGCGCGGACGACAGCATGGCGGTCGCGGTGCTGCAGGAGCTGCGCGCCCGGCACATCAAGGTACCGGAACAGGTGAAACTGGCCAGCTTTTATGATAGTGAGCTGCTGACCAGCTCAAACCCGCAGATCTCGGCCGCTCAGTTTGACGGCGAGCGCCTGGGCGCCACGGCATGCCGGATGCTGCTGGATATTTTGGCGGGCAAGCAAATCGCATTGCGCCAGATGCAGGGATATCAGGTGATTTTGCGCGAGTCCACAAAATAGACAATATTACCAACATTGCAAAATATGATGATTGATACAGCCTTTCCTGCGCGCACAGCGTGTGCACCAGGAAAGGCTGATTGTTGTTAAAAAGCCTGTACTAAAGTTGCGCAGTGTTGCGCTTACAAAATTCGACATTGTTACAAAAGTGTAACAGGCTGTGAAAAATGCACAAGAAAACATGGCAAAACATGTTGATTATGAACATTGACACTGAAAATAGAATTGTGTATCCTTAAGTTGTGAAACAAAGCTGCGCAACGATGATGCGCAACCTTGAGAAGCTTGTGATATAGCAGATGAAGGAGAATGATTATGAAAAAGCAACTCGCACTTGCAACAGCTGCCTTGATGGCACTGTCCCTGGCAGCATGCGGCAACACCGCAACTGCCTCTTCCGCTGCAGAATCTACTGCAGAGTCCACCAGCACTGCAGCTTCCAGCGAAGCCGCCTCCACCGACAGCACCGCAGCTGACGATGGTGACGTTCTGCAGCAGGCTGCAGCCGCTGCTTTCGCCAACGACGTTACCCTGACCATGTGGGGCGCCGAGGAAGACCAGGAACTGCTGCGCACCATCGCTGATAACTTTATCAAAGAATACGGCAATTACGGCGGCAAGATCACCATCAACCTGGGCACTCAGTCCGAGTCCACAGCCAAGGATACCGTCCTGACCGACCCCACCGCCGCTGCTGACGTTTACGCATTTGCTGATGACCAGCTGAACGAGCTGGTTCAGGCAGGCGCCCTGCAGGAAGTTCAGCTGAACGCTGACGACGTCAAGAGCCGCAACACCGCAGCTTCTGTTGACGCTGCAACCGTGAACGGCAAGCTGTATGCTTACCCCCTGACCGCTGATAACGGCTACTTCATGTTCTATGATAAATCCTTCTTCACCGAGGATGACGTTAAGAGCCTGGATACCATGCTGGAAAAGGCAGCCGCCGCCGGCAAGAAGGTTTCCATGGACGTTGCCAACGGCTGGTACCTGTACAGCTTCTATGCTGGCGCTGGCCTGAACCTGAACCTGGCTGATGACGGCGTGAACACCGTCTGCAACTGGAACGAAGCACCGGGTGCTGATGTTACCCAGGCTGTCATTGATATCTGCAAGAACCCTGGCTTCATTGCCCTGAAGGACGAAGAGTTCACCGGCAAGCTGAAGGACGGCACCCTGGTTGCCGGCGTTAACGGTACCTGGCGTGCAAACGACGCTGCTGAAGTTTGGGGCGACAACTACGCCGCCTGCAAGCTGCCCACCTACACCCTGAACGGTGAGCAGGTCCAGATGGCTTCCTTCTCCGGCTTCAAACTGATCGGTGTCAACCCCCACAGCTCTAACGTTGGTGCTGCCATGCTGCTGGCTGATTACGTTACCAACGAAGAGAACGAGACCCTCCGCTTCCAGCAGCGTGCACAGGGCCCCTCCAACACCAATGCTCTGGCAGCCGCTTCTTCTCCGGCTCTGACCGCTGTTGTTGCTCAGTCTGAGTACGCTAACCTGCAGCGCGTCGGCGGCAACTACTGGGCTTCTGCTGAAACCCTCGGCCAGATCTGTGTCAACGGCAACCCCGATGGCAAGGATCCCCAGACCCTGATTGAAGATGCTGTTGCTGGCATCACCGCACCGGTTACCCAGTAATTGTTAAAACAAAAAAAGCTGCATTGATACACTAAAACAGCGGCCCACAAGCGGTCCGGAACGGTTGCCGGGCACGTGTGGGCCGCTTGGCGTAACCGCGTTGGAAAGGAGAGATTCCTGTGGCAAAATCCGCTGCTGCGGCCCTGCACACGGAACCAAAGGAACCCAATTTTTTGCAGAAATTTGGTCATGACTTTGTGCACGGCGATATCTTTACCAAACTATCCTTCTTTGTATGGGGTCTGGGCTACATTGGCCACGGCCAGCTGATGAAGGCGCTTCTGGTCACATTTGTACAGGGCTTTGCGCTGTATTTCCTGGCATTCTTTGGCGTACCCAACCTGGCAAAGTTCGGCACCCTTGGCACCGTAAAAATGGAGATGGTGTTCGATGTTGCCACGATGAAAAACGTTGTAAACGATTACGATAATTCGTTTGAGATCCTGCTGATGAGCATGATCTCCTTTATCGTGATCGCGGCACTGATCGCGGCGGCCATGATGGTGGTATCTTCCAACTATCAGCTGCAGAAGATCCGTGAAGCTGGCAAAAAGACCAACAACTTTGTGCAGGACATCAACGTTTACCTGAACGAAAAGTTCTATGTGACCCTGCTCACCCTGCCGGTTCTGGGCGTTGTGGTGTTCACCATTGTGCCGCTGTTCATCCTGATCGCCGTTGCGTTCACCAACTATGACCAGCAGCACATGCCGCCCAATGAACTGTTTACCTGGGTTGGGCTGAACAACTTCTTTACCCTGTTTGGCGGCGGCGGAATGACCTCCACGTTTGGTTATTCCTTTGCCAAGGTTTTAACCTGGACGTTGGTTTGGGCATTCTTTGCCACCTTTACCAACTTCTTTGGCGGCATTTTGATGGCAATGTTCATCAATGACAAAAAGACCAAGTTCCCCAAGTTCTGGCGTACCCTGTTCATGGTGACCATTGCGGTGCCGCAGTTCGTTACGCTGCTGCTGGTGCGCAACTTCTTCTCCAACAACGGTATTTTCAATACCATGATGGCCAATGCAGGCGTTACCGACTTCCTGCATAACATCGGCCTGCTGGATAAGGGCCTTTCTTACATTCCGTTCCTGACCCAGCCGGGCTGGGCCATGTTCACCATCATCATGATCAATATCTGGATCGGCGTGCCGTACCAGATGCTGATCGCTACCGGCGTGCTGATGAACATTCCCGCTGACATGATCGAGGCCGCCCGCATTGACGGCGCCAACCCGGTGCAGATGTTCTTCCGCATCAAGCTGCCCTACCTGCTCAGCGTGCAGGGTCCCTCTCTGGTAACGGATTTCGTCAAGAACGTCAACAACTTCAACGTCATTTACCTGCTCACGCAGGATGTGTTTGTAACCCAGAACCAGGCCCTTGCACAGTCCAACGCAAAGGAAATTGACCTGCTGGTTACCTGGCTGTTCCGCTTGACGCAGGATTACTACAACTACAAGATGGCTGCCGTGCTGGGCATTATGGTGTTCATTGTGTGCGCCGTGTTTACGGTTGTATGCTTCCACTTTATCAATAAGAAGGAGGCGATGTTCTCTTGAGTACCACTGCTGTACCCTCTGCCGCTGTGCAAAAGCAGCTCAAGCAGGGCAAAGTGAAAAAAGGCATCTTCTCCGTCATCCGCCATCTGGTGCTGGCGCTGCTGGCTTTTATCTGGCTGGTACCCATCGCCTGGCTGCTGCTGACCTCGTTCTCCACCGATAAGGGCATCAACTTTACCCGCTTTGTGCCGGAAAGCTTTACCATGTGGAACTACGTCAGCATTATGACACAGCCGGACTCTGTTGCACAGTTCCCGCGCTGGTTCATGAACACCCTGGTTGTGGCATGCTTTAACTGTGTGATCTCCACCTGCTTTGTGTTGATGGTGGCTTACGCCATAAGCTGCTGCCGCTTCAAGGGCCGCAAGCTGCTGCAGAACTTGTCCGTTACCGTCAACCTGTTCCCCGGCGTTCTGGCCATGATCGCTGTGTACTTTGTTTTGAAGTACATGAACCTGACCAACTCTTACGCCGGTCTGATCATGGTATACGCGGGCTCTTCCGGCCTGGGCTACCTGATCTGTAAGGGCTTTTTTGATACGGTGCCTGTGGCACTGCGTGAGGCCGCCAAGCTGGACGGCGCTTCGGAAGCGCGCATCTTCTTCCAGATCGTCATCCCGATGTCCCGCCCGATCCTGGTGTACACCATTATCAGCTCCTTCCTGACGCCGTGGACCGACTTTGTTGTGGCAAAGATGATCCTGAACTCCGGCGTTTCGTCGGACTGGACGGTGGCAATCGGCCTGTACAACATGCTGCAAAAGGCTTTGGTCAACAGCTACTTCTCCCGTTTCTGCGCAGGCGGTGTTTTGGTGGCTGTCCCCATCTCCATCCTGTTTGTCATCATGCAGAAGTTCTATGTTGAGGGCATTACCTCCGGTGCAGCAAAGGGCTAAACCTTTGCATCAACGGCACATGGCACAATAGCTGCAGAATCTACTATAATTAGGAATTGGAAATCAGGAATGAGGAATTTCGGTACAGACCGCCAGTTCCGTCTTTCGGGTTTCCGATTCCTAATTTTTGTTTTATGCTTTACAGTGTAGAGGAAAGGGAATCCACTATGAACTTTATCACCAAAGCCCCTGTGATGCTGCGCGGCGGCGATTATAACCCGGATCAATGGCTGGACCGCCCGGATATTCTTGAAGCGGACATCCGCATGATGAAAAAGGCCGGAATGAACAGCGTTACGCTGGGTGTGTTTGCCTGGGCAGCATATGAGCCGCGCGAGGGGGAATATAACTTTACCTGGCTGCGCGAGATCATGGATCGACTGTATGACCAGGGCATTTATACCGAGCTGGCAACGCCCACTGGTGCAAAGCCCAACTGGCTGGCACGCAAATACCCCGAAGTGCTGCGCGTGCAGTCCAACGGTGTGCGGGACCACCAGGGCATGCGCCACAACCACTGCCTGACCAGCCCCATCTACCGCCAGAAGGTAGAGGAGCTGCTGAACCACCTGATCGACGCTGTGGGTGACCACCCCGGCCTGATCTTGTGGCACATTTCCAATGAGCTGGGTGGCGAATGCTACTGCCCGCTGTGCCAAGAGCGCTTCCGCAGCTGGCTGAAAGAAAAGTATCATACCATTGATGCCCTGAACCATGCCTGGTGGACTAGCTTCTGGAGCCACCACTACGACAGCTTTGACGAGGTGGAGCCGCCGTTTGATAACGGGGAGCAGAGCCTGAACGGCCTGAAGCTGGACTGGCGGCGCTTTACCACCTGGAACATGATGGACTATGTACACAGCGAAACGGCGATCCTGCGCAAGCGGACCCCCAATGTGCCCATTACCACGAACCTGATGGAGTACTTCCCCGGATTGGACTACCACAAGCTGCAAAGAGAGCTGGATTTTGTCTGCTGGGACAGTTACCCCCATTGGGGGCGCCCCGACCGCAGCACCACCGTGACGGCGGGCATGACGGCGTTTGATCATGCGCTGATCCGCGGCTGCAAGCCGGACAAGCCGTTCCTGCTGATGGAAAGCACCCCAAGCCTGGTGAACTGGCACGAGTATAATAAGCTCAAGCGCCCCGGCGTGAACCGGATGAGCGCTATCCAGACAGTGGCCTGTGGTGCGGACGGCGTGCAGTACTTCCAGTGGCGCAAGGGCCGCGGCGGCTCTGAGCAGTTCCACGGCGCGGTTGTGGACCACGATGGCCGCGATGATACCCGCGTGTTCAACGAAGTGACCGCCACCAACGAAGCCCTGGCCGCCCTGACCCCGGTGTGCGGCAGCCTGCCCAAAGCGGACGCGGCCATGATCTTTGACTGGGACAACCGTTGGGCGCTGGATGACGCCTGGGGCATGCAGATCAAGCAGAAGAATCTGCGCGAAACCTGCTGCCAGCTGTACGCCCAGCTGAACCACTGCGGTGTGGAAACCGACGTTGTGGGCGTGGATGCAGACCTGAACCGCTATAAGCTGGTGGTGCTGCCCATGCTGTTTATGACCAAGCCTGGTTTTGCACAAAAGATCCGCGAATATGTGGAAAACGGCGGCACCGTTGTGGCCACCTATCTGCTGGGCTATGTGGATGAAAGCACCCTGTGTTGGCTGGGCGGGTTCCCCGGTGACGGCCTGCGCGAAGTGTTTGGCGTGACCGCAAGCGAACTGGACACCCTGTACCCCGGCGAGGGCAACCGTGCCATCTGGGTCAAGAGCAGCCAGCAGAGCAGCATCAAGGATTACTGCGAACTGTTGCAGCCTGCCGAGGGTACCGAGGTGGTGGCTGTGTATGGACAGGATTTCTATTCCGGCCATGCGGCTGTGACCCACCATGTGTTCGGCAAGGGGCACGCTTATTACATCGGTGCGCGCCTGGATGATGCCGGCAACGCCGCTGTGCTGCGTGCAGCTTTGGCCGATGCCAAGGTGCACCTGCGTGACCTGCCGCAGGGTGTGGAATACCACTGCCGCGAAAGCGAGAACGCGCGCTACCATTTCTACATCAACACCACCCAGAGCGCAGTTAAGGTGCAGGTGGAATCCGGTGCAGACCTGTTGAGCGGCAAAAACGTTTTGGGCAGCATGGAACTGAAACCCTATGATGCCTGCACAATTGAGGAAAAGTGAAATAAGAAAAACGCCATGCTTTCCGAAGAAAGCATGGCGTTTGAGACTGAACCTTTACCTATACCCCGGCACTTGATCCGCTGTGCGGGCGCGGCTGGCCTGAGATCGCGGGCGGGGGGGGGGATTAGTCCTCCGAGGGCACCCACGCGGAATTCTGGATCACGACCTTTGCGCTGCGCATCCGAATGATGGCGTACACAAAGGCCAGCACGATCAGCAGGCCACTAACGATGGCCACCACGGGGTTCAGCGTCGCAAAGGAGTTGAAGAGCACGAAGATGTTCAGCGCCGCGCACAAAGTGCAGCACAGATAGTACACGGGGTTGGGCACATGCCAGCGGGAGCGTTTCCAAGCCTCCGGGAATTTGGAGGGCATGCGGAAATAAGCGAACAGCTGGATGCAGGTGACAAAGGAGCTGAAGAGCAGCATGTTGTTGCTGATTTCGGAGGTGCTGAAGTTGAAGATGACGGGGATCAGGGAATAGAGGTATTCAAACACCAGGATCTTCCAGAACACGCCGTGCTTGTTTTTGTCCGCGAAACTCTTGGGCAGCCAGCCGTCGAACGCGGACTGGGCGATCATGTAGGGGGTGCCCGCCATGGTGCCGTTCATGGTGGTGAACAGCGCAAACATGGGCCCGAAGATGATGAACAGGATGAAGAGCGGCGCGGGGAAGATGCTCTGGGCCACAACGGCCAGCGAGCGGCCGGCGGTGTCGGCCACGGGCAGCACGCCGGTGGCCACGATGGCAACGCCGCAGTAAACGACCAGCAGCACCGGCGTGGCCATCAGCATCGCCCAGGGGATATCGCGGGTGGCGTTCTGGGCCGTGCGGCTGTAGTTCATGGTCAGATAGTGGCCGGTGGTGGAGTAGTAAAGCAGCATGGTGGCGCTCACAAAGCCCTTGAAGCCGCCGGAGAGGAAATCCCCCGAATGGAAGTCAAAGATAGGGTTTTGCAGATGGAACAGGCCAAAAACGATGAACAGCATCAGCGCCGCCAGCAGGCACCAGGTCATGAGCTTTTGCACCTTGGCCATGATGTTGACGCCAAACAGGTTGATAACGAAGAACAGCGTCAAGAAGGTGATGGAGGCGATCTGGGCGGGGATAAAGGGCAGCAGGTCGTTCACATACCCGCCGATGGAGGTGGCGAACAGGGCGCAGGCAAAGCTGCCGGTGAGGCAGGAGATGGCCTGGAAGCCTGCGGGGATCGGCCCCAGGATGCCGGAGACCATGGAGTACTGGCCGCCGCCCAGCCGCACGGTGCCGGTGATGAACACGATGGGAAGAATATAGACCAGGCCCAGCACGATGGCGGCAAAGTACGCCAGCCACGCGGAGTAGCCGGTGTAGGCGATGGCGGGCCCCACCAGCGTCACCACGCCGGCGCCAATGACCTGCCCCACCGCCAGCGCCAGCAGTTCCGGCCGGCGCAGGGGTCCTTTGGGCGGTTCGGGGATGGTTTCCATCTGAAGATTTTTTCCGAGAAAAGCCATGGGGATCCTCCTCTCATTTCAAAGTGGCGTAGTCGGCGGCGATGGAAAACGCGTAGTCCGACCACTCGTTGCCCAGGCCCGGCAGATCGGGCACTTCGTAGTACCCGTTCACCGGCTGGTAGTCGTAGCGCACCAGCTTCTTGTTGTCCTCCTGAAGGAACAGCACGTGGTGCTCGTGGATGGTGAAATTGGGAATGGCAGTCTCCAGGTGCAGCGCCGGCGCGATGGACAGGTTGGAGGCGCAGATGTGCAACTGCACGCCGCAGTCGTAGGCCTGGGCCAGGTCGCAGATCTTCTTTCCCTCGGTGATGCCGCCGCAGGTGCCCAGGTCCGGCTGGGCCAGCTGCAGTGCGCCGCTTTGCAGCATGGGCAGGAACTGCCAGCGGTTATACAGCCGCTCGCCATGGGCCAGGGGCAGGCCGGTCTGCCGGGCGATGTTCCCGGTGATCTCGCCGGAGGGGTAGCTGGGCTCCTCGTAGGCAAAGGGGTGATACTTTTCAAGCCGCTTGGCCATCTGCAGGGCGGCGGCGGTGTCGGTCTGCCCGTGGTTCTCGATGAGGATGTCGATGTCCGGTCCCACCGCCTCGCGAATCGCCGCCATCCGGCTCTCCACTCGGTTCAGCACCTCGGCGGACTGCAGGCCGCCCACGCGTACAAAGCCCATGCACACGCCCTTCTCGTCGGTTTGGGTCAGGTCGAACTTGAGGGCGGTGTACCCCTCCTTCACGGCGCGCAGCGCGTTCTCCGCAAATTCCTCCGGGGTGCCCATCCCCGCCCAGCTGTGGCCCTTCTCGCTCCACTCGCCCCAGTAGAACTGCAGCTGGGAAGCGTAGGTGCGTAGGCGGGGGTTGTTTTTGCCGCCCAGCAGTTTGTAAACGGGAGCCTTGAAGGCCTTGCCCTTGATGTCCCACAGGGCCATGTCGATGGCGGAGATGCCGCCATACACCACTGGCCCGCCGTTCTGGGTCCAAAAGATCTCGTTGTAGATCTTGTTCCAGATCACCTCGGTGTCCAGCGGGTCCATCCCCACGATCAGCGGCACCAGGTCCTTGAGCATGCCATAGGCCGCGTTGGAGGCCCTGCCGTAGGCCAGGGCCACCTCCCCGTCGCCAAACAGGCCGGTGTCGGTGTGGATGCGGATGCCGATAGGGCAGTTGGTTATGCGTGTGATGCGAAAAACTTCTGCTTTTGTGATGACCATTCCAAAACAACTCCCTTCAAGTGTTATGTTAACCTAACAAAAGTATAACCGTTAAGTTAACATAACACAATGCGGGAAATCCACAAACTTTGTCCCGGAATTTTGTGGGGCCTGTTCCATTGACGGCCCCTGGCAAAAGCGATATAATAACTTGATACATTGATTTCGGGGTGTCTGCATGAATATCCAAAACATCAAAAAAGAAAAAATTACCGACCAGGTGTTCAACACCATGAAGTCGATGATCCTGGATGGGACCTGGCCGGTGGGGGAAAAGATTCCCTCGGAAGCGGCCCTGGCCGCGCAGTTCGGTGTGAGCAAGATGTCGGTGCATGCGGCGCTGCAGAAGATGGAGGCCCTGGGCCTGGTGGACATCCGGGTGGGCAGTGGCACCTATGTGAAAACGAACTCCCTGGCGGACTGCTTCGCCAAATTGAGCCAGGCCGTGTTTACCGACCACAATGTGCAGCAGGTGGCGGAACTGCGCCGGGCGATTGAGCTGGAGGCCGTTTATCTGGCCATCGACCGGCGGACGGAGGAGCAGCTGGAGGAGTTGCGGGCGTGTTACCAGCAGTTCCTCTACGCGGTGCGAACGGGGGATATGGAGGAGATCAAGGCCACCGACCTGGCGTTCCACCGATATGTCATCCGGATGGCGGGCAACGACCTGTTCGAGGTGCTGTACGATTTTTGTTACAGCCTGCTGGAGCCCTTCTTTATCGCCTCGGGCAAGATCGGCGAGGCTCTGCCAGGCCGGGAGAACATTGTGGATGAGCAGCGGATGTGCGATCCGCACTATCAGATGCTGGAAGCGATCGAAACGAGGAGCAGGGCAAAGGCGGAACAGGCATACCAGGCCATGCTCTCCATTTCGGGGCTGCTCTGACGGCACAAAAAAAGGCCGGCGGCCCGCAAGGGCCACCGGCCTCAGCCCGTCAAAGAACCCCTGTTTAGCAAGCAGCTAAACAGGGGTTCTGGTGCGTTTTGTGGAAAACTTGGAAAGGAAGCGGAAAAAGCAGAGACAAAAAGGAGTTTTTCCAACTCCAAACTGCCAGCCTTTTCAGATTCATGGCAGCAAACTTAAGCTTGACCCATCTGGTGACTGCGGTCAAGCCTCTGTGGTGCGTGTAACGCATCGCATACATGCATTTCGCTTGGTATGGGCAGTCTCTGCAATTCTTTGGCGTGCTGCGGTAACTACGCTTTCCATCCTTGTCGGTGGTGGTATGCCTGAGTTCTTTTCCCTGCGGGCAGAGATAAACATCCTTCTCGGGAATATAGGTGTACTACCAGGGACGGTAGCTGTCCTTTGCTCCTTTGTATCGGGTATATGGCAGAACGGGAACAATCCCGTCAGCGATGGTTCTTTTGGCGATCCAGGGGGTCTTGTAGCCGGCATCCATTACAGCATACAGAATATCGTTGAATCTCTTGGTGATTGTGGTATACAGATCATCCCATGCAACGCTGTCATGGATATTCTCGGCTGTTACCTGAACGCCTAATACAAATCCATGCTTGTCACAGGCCGTATGTGCTTCATAGGCAAACTGCCGCTCGTGCTCCCCCTTTACAAACATCCCACAGTCCGGATCCGTGGTGGATACTGTCTTTTCACTGCTCCCGCCGCTGCCGCTGCCTTTGTCACCCTCGTTGTCATCCTCGCTTTCTTCTATCGGCTTTTTGCCCAGCTTCTCCCTCTCCTTGTTTACCTCCTGCCGAAGCTGCTCCGAGTATACTTTCGCCGTTTTGGCGACCTGCTACTTCTGGAATTTCTTCTTGTTCGCACTCGCCTTGATGTGTGTGCCGTCTATGAAGACTACACTTGGATCCACCACACGGTTATTCAACGCTTTGTTGAGAATATGTTCAAAAATCTCGTCTGTCAGCTCCTCCGGGAACCTTTTGCAGAAGGCATAGCTTACCGTTGCAAAGTGTGGGATCTCCTCCAAAAGCCCATATCCCAGAAACCACCGGTATGCCAGATTCACCTGCACTTCCCGGTAGGTCTGCCGCAGCGAGGGGATTCCAAACAAATGCTGCAGCAGTACCATCTTGATCAGCACGACCGGGTCCGTCCCGGGACGGCCATTGGTATGGCAATAGTACCCCTTCAACCGCTCATACAGCCAGTCGTAATCCATGACCTTCTCGATCTTACGCAGCAGATGATTCTTCGGCACCAGCATATCCAAATCCACGATCACCGCTTCCCGCCGCGCGTCTTTTCTCCACTTCTCCATACAAAACACCCCCGTTTCCTCTATTATACAGGAATCGGGGGTGTTTGGACGAGTTTTTTGACAGGCTGACGCCATGCTTTCCGAAGAAAGCATGGCGTTTTTTAGTTAGGGCAACACCGCACAATTCCCGCCTTGCGGCTTAAGCACCGCTCCGACGGCTGCGG